>WBZP01001133.1_pt1 | contig 19722 bp, 18 predicted proteins | sample 5204301 | NCBI WGS metagenome assembly WBZP01 (sample SAMN12412401, study PRJNA552823) | activated sludge metagenome | isolation source: activated sludge from nitrification reactor of wastewater treatment plant... | place: USA: Pennsylvania | collected 2017 | reverse complement strand
GCGGTAGAAGCGCTCGATATCGTTGCCCTTGTAGGTACTGCCGTCGCCCCAGATGTTGACGCCGTCCTCCCGCATCGCCACCACCAGGCTGGTGCCGGTGACGGCGCGGCCCAGCGGCGTGGTGTTGAAGTAGGTGGCACCGGCCGTGCTGATGTGAAAGGCGCTGCACTGGATGGCCGCGATGCCTTCGGCAACCAGCTGCGCGCGGCAATCCACCAGCCGGGCGATGTCGGCGCCGTAGAGCAGCGCCTTGCGCGGGATCTCGTCGTAGTCGCTCTCGTCGGGCTGGCCGAGATTGGCGGTGTAGGCACAGGGGATGGCACCGTTGGCACGCATCCAGTGCACGGCGGCACTGGTGTCCAGGCCACCGGAAAAGGCGATGCCGACACGCTGGCCGGCTGGAAGGGATTGGAGGATGTGGGTCACGTTGCGGGTTCTCCTGAACCCGCGATTGTCTCAAGTCCGCACTGCGCCCCCCCGGGGCGGCGGGTCGTGCGCTGCGGGCCCCACACCGGGGCGGTTCTCACGCGAAGGCGCAGGCGCCCGATCCCCCCCCTCCGCCGCCGGGGCAGGCGGCGCAAGGCGATGGCGGCGCAGCGGATGGGGTCTGGGTGGCCGAGGTGGCGAAGACCGACAGCTTCTTCTCCAGCCGGGTGGCCTGGCACCTGGGACAGGCCGGCACGGTATCGCCGCGCACCAGCAGCTCGAACTCGTTGCCACATTCCTGGCAGGCGTATTCGTAGAAAGGCATGAGGACCTCAGGTTGGATCAAAGTGCCATTTTGAACTGCCTGGGGCAGGGACGGGCATCGCCCCGCCGTGCCCTTCTTACTGCGTGCTCTCGGTGCCAACCGGCCCGTGCGAGCTCGGCACGGCCAATTCGACGCGATTGCGGCCCTTGCGCTTGGCCTCGTACAGCGCCTGGTCGGCGGCCCGCAGCCACTCTTCGGCGCGCCGCGCCACCCGCTGCATGGCCACGCCGATGCTCACGGTGAGTCGAACCCGCGGCAGCGGTTCGGCCTGCTCGATGCGGCTGCGCAGGTCTTCGGCCACATGCAGCGCATCGTCGAGCGAGGTGCGCGGCAGCAGCAGCACAAATTCCTCGCCACCGCTGCGGAACAGCATGTCCGCGTGCCGGATCCTGCCTGCCATGCAGGCCACGACGGCTTTGAGCACCTCGTCCCCGGCGGCATGGCCCATCTGGTCGTTGACCTGCTTGAACAGATCGATGTCGATGGCCAGCAGCGCGTTGGCCGCCCGCGGGTCCTGCGGCGTGGCCACCATGCGCTCCAGTTGCTGGTTCAAGTGGCGCCGGTTGAAGGCGCCGGTCAGGGGGTCGGTGATGGCCTGGGCCACCAGCGCCCCTTGCAGGTCGCCCATGACATTGAGCACCACATTGATCATCACCACCGTCAGCCCCAGCGTCGCCAGGATGCGCAGGGCCACCGGTGCCGGCAGCGCCAGCGTCGCCAGCGCCGGGATCGACAGCACCATGGCCATGCTCAGCGGCAGCGCCTGCAGCCGCGGCAGCGCAAAGTAGCAGATGAAGAGCACCGGGTAGGCCCAGAAGACACCGACCAGCCCCTGGGTCGTGACCGCCACCGTGACGGCGGTCACCAAGGCCAGCACCATCAGCCACATCGGCAACGGTGGAGAACGGCATCGCCTGTAGGCAAAGGCGTTGGCGATCAGCATGCCCTGCGCCACGAAGATGGCCAAGGCCACCGGAAGTCGACCCGCAACCAGGTTGTTGAGCATGAACGGCAGTATCAGCAGGGCCGCAAAGGCGCTCAACTGCCCGACCACCCGCTCGCGAAAGTCCGCCAGCGGGTCCTGGTCCAGGCGCAGGGCACGCCGAATCCGGGCATAAACGTCCATGTCTTGCTTGTCGACAGCGACCGCCATCGCCTGAAGCGTGAGCCGGCCTCAGCCGCCGGCGAGCGTGAGCTAAGTCTTCAACCCGCCTGTCCGGGCAGGCGCAGGGTCAAGGCAGGACCGGTTGCTGCCACCCTTCCGTGCTGGTCAGGCTGTTGATGAAGGCCACGATCTGGTCGATCTCGGCATCGGTCAGGCCGGTGGGCTTGAGCAGGGGCGAGCGGTTGGGATCGTCCTTGCCGCCGCTGGCCATGACGCGCACGGCGTCCTTCAGCGTGGCGGCGCTGCCATCGTGGAAATAGGGCGCGGACAGCTCCACCGAGCGCAGGCCGGGGGTTTTGAAGGCACCGCGGTCGGCCTCGTTCTTGGTGACGTTGAAGCGGCCAGGGTCGGGCTTGGCCTTGCCGTGTTCCAGCCCGATGTTGAAATAGCTGCTGTTGCCGTAAAAAGGCGGCGTGTGGCAGCTTGCGCAATTGCCCTTGCCGGCAAACAGCCTGTTGCCGGCGATGGCATCTGCGCTGACGGCTTTCAGGTCGCCGGCTTCATACCGATCCCAAGCCGACTGGGCGCTGACCAGGCTGCGAAAGAAGGCTGCCAGGGTCTTGACGATGGTGTCGGGCGTGGCCTCGCCGCCCCAGATGGCCTGGAACTGGCTGCGATAGCCCGGCACACCCTGGATCACTGCACTGGCCTTGACCGGGTCGGCACCGATCTGGGCACGCCAGGCAGCCAGCACCTGCCCTTCGAGGGTGGTGGCCCGGCCGTCCCAGTACCAGGCGGTCTGGTAGCCGACGTTGTACAGGCTGGGCGTGTGGCGCGTGTTGAGGTTGCCATCGTCCTTGCGCGACAGCACCTGCGCGTCGGTCCAGCCCAGGTGCCGGTAGTGGCAGCCCTGGCAGGCCATCTTGCCGCTGCCCGACAGGCGCGGGTCGGCAAACAGCTGGGCACCCAGCGCCACCTTGGCCGGCGTGGAAGGGTTCTCCGCCGGGTGCGGCATCGGCGGCAGCTGCGAAACGCGCAGCACGGCAGGCCCGGGCGCATCAACCGTGCCGCAGGCGGCCAGCAGGCCGGCCAGGCTCAAGCCGGCCAGCAGGAACTGGATCTTCATGGGGTCTCCTGTCACGCCAGAAAAGGCGCTGAGTGTTCCGGCTCACCCGGCTTGCAGTCAAGAAGGCATTGCCCGGTGCCGCGAACCCCCGGCCTCCGGGAGCGTGCCCTCGGCAGCGCGAGTTTCGTAGACCCCGAGCTTGCGGTGCAGTGGCGCTTCGTCAGCCACAAAGACGAAGGCAGGCCGGTCGGTGCGCGTGTTGCGCAGCATCACCGGTACATAGCCCGGCGCGCAGCAGGTGTCGGCCTCGGCCAGATCGAAGTGCTGAGAGTCGATCTCGACCCCGGCAGCGCCTTCGATCAGGTGAAACACCGATGCCGGCGAACGCGCGGGCAGCGCCAGGGTCTGGCCAGGTCGCAGCATCAGTGCGTACAGACCCAGGATGTTGAGCGCATCTGCGCCGGTTTCGGGGTTGACATAGCTCAGCTGCACGGCCTGCAGCTCGGGTTGGTTGGCGGCCAGGGCCAGCAGCGCCGCGCGCGCCTGTGCCCAGGCGTAGCGCAGCAGCGGATAGGCCTTGGTCCCGCGCGTGTAGACCGGTGCAGGCACCAGACCCGGCGCCGCATATGCGAAGTCGCCGCACCCTGGCTGGACGGCCTGACGCCGGCCCTCGACGGCGTAGGAGGCTTCCAGGTAGTGGATCAGCGGCAGGTCCAGCACATCCAGCCAGACCACCGGTTGTTGGCCCTCGTGACCATGCTCGTGCCACAAGCCGGTGGGCGTCAGGATCAGGTCGCCGCGGTGCATCGGGCACTTCTCGCCGCCCACCGTGGTGGTGGCGCCTTCGCCCTCGACGATCATGCGCACGGCGTTTGGCGTATGGCGGTGCGCGGGTGCCCACTCGCCGGGCAGCAGTAGCTGCATGCCCAGGTAGATGGCGGCACTAGCCTTCATGTTGTCCAGCCCGTGGCCCGGGTTGGCCAGCACCAGCACGCGGCGTTCGGCCTTGTCCATCGGGGCCAGCTCGCCAGCGCGCAGCAGCAGCGGGCGCAGCGCCTGATAGGACCAGTGCGTGGCCTGCGTGTTGGGCCTTGGCTTGCCGGGAGGCAGAACCGCACGCAGGCTGGGCCACAGCGGCACCAGATTGAGCCTGCGCAGTGCCTGCAGGTATTCGGCGGGCAGGTCTTCCAGTCGCCCCAGTTCGTTCATTGCAGCACTCCGTTTCGGGTCACATCGGCGGCGCTGGGGCTCAACGGGCAAGGCAATTGCCGACGTGCCAGCCGTAGAGCCACTCCAGCGCATCGTAGAAGCGATCCGGCGAACGGCCGCGCCAGAGATCGTTGCGCACCAGCCGCTCGACGCCCTTGGCATGGTAGAGGCGACCCATCTCGCGCGAGCTGAGCACGATGCGCGCCGTGCGGGCAATGCGCGAACGCTGGTACAGCGCAAAGGCCCTGGCGAAGTGATTGCCGGTGGCACGCAGTGCCTCGCCCAGCGTCACCGCATCCTCCAGGGCCATGCAGGCACCCTGGGCCATGTACTGGGTGGTCGGGTGCGCGGCATCACCCAGCAGCGTGGCACGGCCGAAGGTCCAATTGGCGATCGGCTCGCGGTCAGCCGTGGCCCAGCGCTTCCAGCTGCGCGGCAGGTCGATCAGCTGACGCGCCTTGGGGCAGATGCCCTGGAAGTAGCCTTGCACTTCCTCAGGGCTGCCTTCGCTCACGCCCCAGGTCTCCGGCTGGCGGCTGTGGAAGGTGACCACCACGTTGTACTGTTCGCCGCCACGCAGCGGGTAGTGCACCAGGTGGCAGTCTGGCCCGACCCAGATGCTGGCCGCATTCCACTGCAGGTCGGACGGGAATTCGTGCCGGTCGATCACCGCGCGGTACACGACATGGCCCGTGACTCGCGGCGGGTCGTTCACGTACTGGGCACGGACCACCGAACGCACCCCGTCAGCACCGATGAGCGCGCAGCCGGTGTGGCTGCGGCCATCGGCACAGGTGACGATGAGCGCATCGGCGTCTTGCTCGATGTGCTCGACGCGCGTGCGGGTATGGAAGGCGACGCAGCCGGTGTCCTGCGCGCCTTGCAGCAACGACTGATGGATGTCGACGCGGTGGACCACCGCATAGGGGTTGCCGAAGCGCTGGCGAAAGGCCTCGCCGGTGGGAATGCGGCCGATCGGGTACTCGTCCAGCGCATCGTGCATCACCATGCACTCGGTGTAGACGGCCTTGCTGCGCGCGTGGGGGCCTACGCCCAGCGCGTCCAAGGCGTGGAAGGCATTCGGCCCGAGCTGGATGCCGGCGCCGATTTCACCGATTTCGGGCGCCTGTTCCAGAACTTGCACGGTGAAGCCCTGCCGCACCAGCGCCAACGCGGCGGCCAGCCCGCCGATGCCACCGCCGGCCACCAGAACAGGCAAAGATGCGGCCCCTGCTGCCATGCGTACCTCCGCCTGAGAACTGCACACGGATCATCAGTATGCTTGGTATGAGTGGACCGAGCTGCGGGCCCAGTTGGTGCCGGCCATGCTGAAGGCCCGGGCGCACATCCTGGTTGCACTGAGCGTGGCCGAACGCGGCGAATTCATGCGCATGTTTCGCCTGCTGGTCGATGCCAACAACGACCTCAGAGCTTGTGAAGCTATGAATCGGGCACGATTCATAGCTTCACAAGCTCTGAGCCACACACTCGGCAAACTGGCCCTCACCGCCCGCGCAGGAACAGCGCGTCGAGCTCCTTCAGCGTCACCTGGCGCCAGGTGGGCCGGCCGTGGTTGCAGGTGTCGGCCCGCTCGGTGGCTTCCATCTCGCGCAACAAGGCGTTCATCTCTTCCAGCGTCAGCCGGCGGTTGGCGCGCACCGCGCCGTGGCAGGCCATGGTGGCCAGCATTTCATCGCGTGCGCGCTGCACGACACGGCTGGCACCGACTTCCTGCAGCTCGGCCAGCACCGAGCGCGCCAGTTCGGCAAGGTCCGCATCGGGCAGCGCCGCAGGCCGACTGCGCACCACCAGGCTGCCGGCGCCCAGGCAGCTCAGGTCCAGCCCCAGGGTGAGCAGGGTGTCGCGTTCGGCCTCTGCCGTGGCCAGCTCGGCCGGCGTGGCGGCAAAGCTCTGCGGGATCAGCAAGGGTTGGCTGGGCAGCGCCGCATCGCCTGCCGCAGCCGCCTTGAGCTTCTCATAGACGATGCGCTCGTGGGCGGCGTGCATGTCCACCACGACCAGACCGGCGGTGTTTTCGGCCAGCACATAGGTCCCTCCGATCTGCGCCAGCGCGCGGCCCAGCGGCCAGGCCGTGGCGGGCTCGGATGGCGGATCCGTTGCCGTTGCGCGCAGGCCCGCCCAGGCGGGCAGGCCACCATCGCCGGCCGGCGTGCGCCAGGGGCCCGGGGACGGCCAGCGGGGGGCAGGCTCCTGCAGGCGGGGCGGCGCGTGTTCGGTCCAGCCCAGCGAGCCCTGCCATGGCGCCGCCGCCGCGGGCGGCGCCTGCACTGCGGGCAAGTCAGTCGCCGCCTGGCCTGCCCGCGTGGGCGCCAGCGCCTGCAACACCACCTGTTGCAGACCCTGGTGCACGGCACGGCTGTCGCGGAAGCGCACTTCCACTTTGGTCGGGTGCACGTTGACATCCACCAGTTCCGGCGCGATGCGGATGAACAACGCATAGGCCGGCTGGCGGCTGCCGTGCAACTGATCTTCGTAAGCCGAACGCACCGCATGGGCCAGCAGCCGGTCGCGCACATAGCGGCCGTTGACGAACAGGTACTGCAGGTCGGCCCGCGCGCGCGCCGCCTCGGGTTGGCCGACCCGGCCTTCGATGGCCATCGGTCCGCGCATGGCCTGCAGTTCGCGGCTGGCGGCAGTGAAGTCCCGCCCCAGCACCTCGGCGCGCCGCTGCGCTGCCGGGCAGGCCCGCCACTGGGCCACCAGGCGACCTTCATGCCAGACGGCGAAGCCGACATCCGGACGCGCCAGCGCGTGGCGGCGCACGGCGTCCAGCGCATGCGACAGTTCGGTGGCATCCGACTTGAGGAACTTGCGCCGCGCCGGCGTGCAGAAAAACAGCTCCTGCACCTCCACCGTGGTGCCAACCGCCCGCGCGGCAGCGGAGAGTTCACCACTGCGCGCCTGCAGCTTCCAGCCATGGGCATGGGCTGGCGTGCGGCTGCTCAGCGCCACCTCGGCCACCGAGGCGATGGCGGCCAGCGCCTCGCCGCGGAAACCCATCGTTGCCACCGACTCCAGCTCGGCCAGCGAGGCGATCTTGCTGGTGGCGTGGCGCTTGATGGCCAAGGGCAGGTCTTCAGGCTCGATGCCGCAGCCATCGTCCTCGACGACCAGCGCCCGCACACCCCCCGCCACCAGGCGCACGGTGACCTGCGTGGCGCCGGCGTCCAGCGCGTTATCCACGAGTTCGCGCACCGCCGCGGCGGGGCGGTCGATGACCTCGCCTGCGGCGATCTGGCTGATCAGCGCATCGGGCAGTTCGTGGATGCGCCGGCGCACGGCACCCGGCGACAGGCCCGTCAGCGGCGCCGGGGGCGCGGCGTCCATCATTCACATTGTAGAAGTCGTCCCATCGGCGATGCGGGTGCAACCCTGCCCACCCACCGTTCCTGCTGTCTCCGCGCGCAGGCGGCACGACTTCAGCCGCGTCGTGGTGCCGCCTGGCTGCTCGTGCGCCAGGCCAAGCGCACGAACTCGCGCATGGCCTGGCTCTGGCAAATGGCGTCTTCCTGGCCCCTGCCTTTCAGGACGGCGGCGGTTGGCCCCGCCCCCGTCCGGCCAGCAACAGAAACGGCCACAACCAAAGGCTGGCGAACCAGCGCAGCACGCGTGCAACGCTCAGCGCTTGGGTCTCGTGCTGCGCAACCCGCATCAACAGCACCACGGCACCCACCACGACGTGGGCCAGCAGCAGCAGGTAGATCGTCACGCGCATGGCGTAGGCGCCGCCCAGGACGTCGCCCAGCCAGCGGCCGACCAACGCAGCCGCCAGCAACGAGGCCAGCAGAGCCAGTGCCACACCGGCCAGGGCGTGGCGCAGTCTCCACAGCGGATCGTCCTGCATGGCCGGCTATCGCGGCCAGCGCGCTGCTGCCGCGTAGTCCGCCGTGCCCTGGCCGCGCGCGATCGCCGCGTCGAACAGCGCGGCCATCGCCGGCACCAGGGCCAGCTCGGTCCCGGTGCGGCTGGCTTCCTCCGTCATCAGTCGCAGGTCCTTGCGCGCCATCGCCAGTTCGAACGAAGGCTGGCTCAACTCGGCCGAGGCGATGCGCGCGGCGCGCGCCGGCAGCGAAGGGCCGGGGTTGAAGTGCTCGAACAGGCTGAAGGCCTCTTCCGTGCTCAGGCCCAAGCCCTGGCCCAGCCGGTTCACGTCGCCGAGCAGCGAAACGAAGCCGATCAGCACCAGGTTGCCGAGCAACTTGAAGGCCGCGGCGCGATCGGGATGCTCGCCCATCCAGGCCAGCTTCCCGGTCATCGGCGACAGCAGTGGCGCCAGTGCCTCGTGCTGCTGGCGGGCACCGGCCGTCAACATCACGCCGCTGCCTTCGGCGGCGTTGGCCGGGCCCATGAAAACCGGTGCATGGACGAAGCGACGGCCGCGCGCGGCCCAGCGCGCGGCGCGCCGGGCCGTGCCCTGCACGCTGGTCGTGGTGTGGTCGACGATCCAGCAGTCGGCGCCGATCGCCCCGGCCAGCGGCTCGAGCACCGCGTCGACCGAGGCGTCGTCGACCAGCGACAGGTGCACCCGCTGCACGCCGCCCACGGCCATGGCGGCATCGTCGAACGCGTGGGCGCCGAGGGCCTGCAACGCGCGCGCCTTGTCAGGGCTGCGGTTCCAGACGTTGACGTCCTGGCCCAACGCGCGCTGGCGGCGGACGAATCCGCTGCCCATCAGGCCGGTGCCGAGAAAGGCGATGCTCATGGGGCTGTCCTCATGGGAAGGGGTTCGAAGCGTCGGCCCGGTCGGTAACGAGTCCGACATGCCGGCGGGGGCTGTGCAGTGGTCTGGGTGGAGATGATCGCAGACGGCTGCCGCGACCGAGACAGCGGGCGCATCGGCGCGGCCCCTCTTGTTGCCTGAAGCGAAACCCGCGATCCGGTGGGCTCCCGCGGCACGGCAAGTTTGCACGCGTGGACACAATTCTTCATATAAATGTGCTGACCGCACATTTATAATGGAGTCATGCAGCAGCCAGACCGGCCACTGCACCAACCGGGAGTCCTTGATGTCCACCCTTGACAACCCATCGCGCCGCCAAGCCCTTTTGACCGCCACCGGCCTGGCTACCAGCGCCCTGCTGCCGGCCTGCGGCGGCGGTGGCACCGACGCTGCGGTGTCCGACAGCACCGCCAACACCAGCGCAGCGTCCAGCTACGCACTGGGCGCCATTTCTGGCTTCGGCTCGGTGGTCGTCGCCGGTGTGCGCTTCGACGACAGCCGCGCCGAGTGCGTCGATGAAGACGGCAACCCCGTCGCGCGCTCGGCGCTGCGCCTGGGCATGGTGGTGGCCGTCGATGCCGGCGCGGTCGACCGCAGCAACGCCAGCGCGCTGGCCCTGCGCATCCGTCTGGGCAACGAGGTGCTGGGCCCGGTGACCAGCATCGACACCGCCGCATCCACCGTGCGCGTGCTGGGCCAGACGGTTCTGGTCACCACCAGCACGCTGTTCGACGAATCCCTGGCCGGTGGTTTGACGGCACTGACACCGGGCCGCGTGATCGAGGTCTACGGCATCCTCGACCCGGCCAACACCCGCATCATCGCCACCCGCATCGAGGCCGAGGACAGCCCCACTGCCTACAAGCTGCGCGGACCGATCCAGAACCTGGACAGCACGCTCAAGACGTTCACCATCAACGGCGAACCGGTCTCGTACGCCGAAGTGCCGGCCGCGCAGCTGCCCAGGGGGCTGGCCAACGGGCAGATCGTGCGCGTGCTGCTGCAGACCGCGCAGGTCAACGGCGCCTGGGTAGCCATCACGCTGCGGGGTGGCCTGCGAGTGCCGGACGGCACGGGCGAGGTCCACCTGGAAGGCGTGATCACCAGCTACACCTCGGCCACTCGGTTTGTGCTCAACGGCCTGACGGTGGATGCCACGGGCGCCAGTTTCCCCGACGGCACCGATGGCATCGTGCTGGGGGCCCGCGTGGAGGTGGAAGGCAGCCTGAGCGACGGCGTGCTGGTGGCCAGCAAGGTGGAGATCGAGGACCGCCGCCTGCAGGGCCAGCGCCGGCTGGAGCTGCGCGGCGAGCTGGGCAGCCTGAACACCACCGACAAGACCTTTGCGCTGCGCGGAGTGACGGTGTGGTACGGCGGCAGCGTTGACTGGCGCGGCGGCACCGAGGCCAGTCTGGCCAACGGCCAGCGGGTCGAGGTGCGCGGCGTGCTGGCGCGCGACCGCGCGCGACTGCAAGCCCAGCGCATTGACTTCAAGTGACGACGGCCCGCGGGGCGGCCCGCTACAGTGCAGGTGACCTCCTGGCCGCCCCGCGCAGGCCTATCGCCCCGCCCTGGCATGGATTCCAGCACCCCACCACCGTCCGCCGATTCAACCCATCCCGCGCTGCACGTGGCGCTGGCAGGGCTGATGGCTTCGGTGGCGCGGCTTGCGGTGGCGCAAGGCATGTCCTGTGCCGAGGTGGAGGAACTGCTTCGCCTGGCCTTCGTGCAGGCCGCCTCCGAGGCTCACCCCGGCTTGCCGGAACACCGCAAAGTCAGCCGCATCAGCACCACCACCGGGCTGAACCGGCGCGAAGTGAGCCGGCTGGTCCAGCTGCAGCAGGCACGGCAGTCGCAGGCTGCACCCGCGGTGACCCGTTCGCGTTCGGTGGCCAGCGAGGTGTTCACCCACTGGCGCAGCCAGCGGCCCTACCTGGGGGAGGATGGCCAGCCCCGGGTGCTGCCGCGCCTGGGGCCGGCGCCCAGCTTCGAGAGCCTGGCGCAGGCCGTCACACGCGACGTGCATGCGCGCAGCCTGCTGGACGAACTGTGCCGTCTGGGCCTGGCCGAGTGGGACCCGCTCAGCGACACCGTGCGCCAGATCCGCGAAGGCTTCGTGGCCCATGGTGACCTGGCGCGACAACTGGCCTTCCTGGGCGACAACGTGGGCGACCACCTGCGCGCCGCGGTGGCCAACACCGTCGGCGGCAGCGACCGCGCCCACTTTGAACAGGCCATCTTCGCCGACGGGCTGTCGGCCGAGTCCGTCACGTCGGTGCGGCCAGCCGTGCGCCAGCTTTGGCAGACCCTGCTGCAGAACCTGGTACCGGCGCTGGAAGCCCGTGTCGAGGCCGATGCCACGCTGCGACCTGCGCCACAAGGCCGACTGCGCGTTGGCTTGTACACCTATCACGAAGGCGCCGAGCCGCCACCCGCCCCACGCGGGCCGGCCCGCCCCCGCGCACCGCGAAGGAACTGACCCATGAACCCGCCAGCAAGCTGTACTGCCTGGGCCGTCGCGTTGCGCGGCCTGTTGTTTGCCGCCCTGACGATCGCGGCGCTGTCCGGCGGCTGCGGCGGCGGGGTCGGCAGCGGCGGCACGGGCAGCTTCGCCGCAGGCCCGATCACGGGCTTTGGCTCGATCATCGTCAGCGGCATCCGCTTCGACGACAGTTTGGCCGACGTGGAAGACCTCGACGGCCAACGCCGCAGCCGCGATGAATTGCGCCTGGGCATGACAGTGGAGGTCGACAGCGGCCCGATCACGACCGCTGCCGCCACGGCGCAACGAATCCGCTTTGAAAGCGAGATGGCCGGCCTTGTCGGCATCATCGACCTGGCCGGCAGCAGCTTCACCCTGCTGGGCCAACGCGTGAGCGTGGACGTCAGCACAGTGTTCGACGAACGCCTGATCGACGGCCTGGAGGGCTTGCGCACCGGGGACCGGGTGGAGGTCTACGCGGTGTTCGACAGCAGCCAGCGGCGCTTCCGCGCCACGCGCGTGGAGCCTGCATCGCTTGTGCAGGGCCTGCGGCTGCGTGGCCCGCTGCAGGCGGTGAACACCACGGCGCAGACGCTGCGCATCGGCGACATCAGCTACAGCTATGCCGGCGCCGCCGACGTGCCGGCCACGCTGGCACCGGGCCAGTACGTGCGATTGCGGCTGGAAGCCGACCTGCTGCCTGCACCACGCTGGGTGGTCCGCCGCTTCGAGCCGGCGCTGCGCGTGCTGGCCGACGCCGACGACGTGAAGATCGAGGGCCTGGTCACCGATTTCGGCTCGCCCTCGTCCTTCAGCGTCAATGGGCGTGCCGTGGATGGGCGCGGCGTCGGCACGCCCGCAGGCCTGGCTGCCGGGGCAAGGGTGGAAGTGGAAGGCCAGCTGCGCTCGGGTGTCTTGCTGGCCAGCCGCGTGACGATCAAGAGCGACGCCGAGATCACCGGCCGCGGCTTCGATCTTGAGGGCACGATCAGCAGCGTCGACTCCGCAGCCCGCCGCTTCGTGCTGCGCGGCGTGACCGTCAACACCACGCGCGCCGACCTGCGCTTCGACGGCGGCACCGCCGCCGATCTGCAGGTGGGCCGCCGGGTCGAAGTGCAAGGCCTGCTGTCGGCCGACCGCCGCAGCCTGGACGCCACACGCATCCACCTGCGCTGAGCGTTTGCGCAGGCTGTTGCACCGCTGACTGCGGGCACCCGCGCAGCGGCGCCATGGTGCCGCACGTGGAGCATCGCCTGGCCGGGGCCAGCTCGAAGCGCACCGGCATCGGCCAGGGCAAGCACCGAGCGGCGGCGAATTCCCCTCGCTGACAGGCACGCGCCGATCCCCGGTTGATCTGGGCGATCGACCTCACAAAGCACTTTCACAAGCCACCCCAAGTTCTTCATTTGGAACAAGTTTTTGTCTTGAAACTAACCTCAAGACTAGCTGGTAAGTGCTTGATTTGATTGATTTTTTCGAGCAGGGGCGTTGACCGGTGGATCAGCCGCGGGTAAAGTGGGACTTCCTGTCTTTTTGTGGGTCTGGGTGGGCTAGATGGTGTTCAGAGGGGGTCCGGTACTGTCGCTGGATGCAAAAGGGCGCGTTACCGTGCCCGCCCGCTGGCTGCCCGAGTTGACCTCCAGCACCCAAGGGCAGCTGGTCGTCGCCAAGAACCCCGACGGTTGCCTTTCGCTGTACCCGCTGCCCGTCTGGGAGCAGTTCGAGAACCACCTGCTGAGCCTGCCGACCGTCGACGACGCCTGGCGCCGCATCTTCATCGGCAGCGCCACCGACGTCGAGATCGACGGCGGTTCGCGCGTGCTCATCCCGCCCGAGCTGCGCGCGTGGGCGGGGCTGGAGAAGGATGTCAAGTTCATGGGTGTCGGCTCGCACTTCGAATTGTGGGACATGACGCGCTACGCTGAGCGCGAATCGGCCGCCATCGCGCAGGGTCGGCCCGAGCCGTTGCGCAATCTGGTCATCCGGTGAACGCGCCCAGTCGATGGTCGCACAACACCGTGTTGCTCACCGAGGCCGTGCAGGCGCTGGTGAGGCAGCCCGATGGCATCTACGTGGACGGCACCTTCGGCCGCGGCGGCCATGCGCGTGCGCTGCTCGCGGTGCTGGGGCCGGCTGGCCGGCTGGTGGCCTTCGACAAGGACCCCGAGGCCGTTGCCGCGGCGGCGTCGATCCACGACCCGCGTTTCGTGATCCGACACGCCAGCTTCGCCGAGATGGCCTTGCATCTGGCCGCGCTGGGCATCCGCCAGGTGCAGGGTGTGCTGCTGGACCTGGGCGTGAGTTCGCCCCAGATCGACAACCCCGTACGGGGCTTCAGCTTCCGCCATGACGCAGAGCTGGACATGCGCATGGACACCACCCGTGGCGAAACCGCGGCCGACTTCCTGCAGCGCGCGGACCAGCGCCAGATCGAAGAGGTGATTCGTGAGCATGGCGAAGAACGGTTTGCTGCTCAGATTGCAAAGGCGCTTGTCGCTCGCCGCGAAAACGGGACTCCCGTGCGTCGCACGGGGGAGCTTTCCGCGCTCGTGGCTCGTGCAGTCAAAACCCGCGAACCGGGCCAGGACCCCGCAACGCGCACATTTCAGGCTCTTCGGATTCATGTCAACGCCGAGCTTGAAGCGCTCGAACAAGGCCTGGCGGCCGCGCTGGCCCTGCTGGCCCCCGAAGGACGCCTGGTCGTGATCGCCTTCCACTCGCTGGAAGACCGCATCGTCAAGACCTTCATCACCCGTGAGAGCCGTGACGTGGTCGACCGCCGCGCACCGATGGCCCCACCCAAGCCGATGCGCCTGCGCGCCCTGAGCCGCATCAAACCCACCGCCGCAGAGATCGCGGCCAACCCGCGTTCGCGTTCGGCGGTGCTGCGCGTGGCCGAGCGCACGGAGGTCGCTTGAGCAAGCTGAACCTGCTCCTGCTGGCCGCCGTGCTGGGCAGCAGCCTGCTGCTGGTGCACACCGCCTACGAGTCACGGCGGCTGTTTGCCGCGCTGGACCAGGCCAGGAAGGACGGGCTCAAGCTCGACGCCGAGACCCAGCGCCTGGACGCCGAGCGCCTGGCCCAGGCCACCCATCTGCGTGTGGAGAAGGTGGCGCGCGAGAGGCTGCGCATGCGCAGCGCGACACCGGCGGTCACCGCCTATGTGCCCGACTTGGCGGCATCCGGGGGGGCGCGATGAGCCGCAGCATCGGCCGCAGCATCGCCCGTGCAGGCGGCAGCAGTGTGCGCAGCGTCAACTACGCCACCAGCCCCCTGTTGGCCAGCAAGACGCCGCCCTGGCGTTCGCGCTTCGTCGTGGCCCTGGTCGGGCTGGCCTTTGCGGTGCTGCTGGGACGCGCGGTCTGGCTGCAGATCCTGCACACCGACTTCTACCAGGCACAGGGCGAGAAGCGCTTCGTGCACAAGGAAGCCTTGCCGGCCAGCCGCGGCCGCATCCTGGACCGCAACGGACTGGTGCTGGCCAGCAGCGTGGCCCTGCCCTCGGTGCAGATCGATGGCAAGAACTTCGCTGCCGACACCACGCAGCGCAAGGCGCTGGCCAGGCTGGTGGGGCTGGCACCCGCCGAACTGGACGAACGCATCGCTGCGCTGGGGGTGGGCAGCCTGGTCCTGCGCCGCCAGATCGAGGAGGCGCAGTGGCAGCAGATCAAGGCGCTGGGCGTCAAGGGCGTGCACGATCAGCGCGAATTCAAGCGCCGCTACCCCGAAGGCGAATCGGCGGCCCATGTGGTGGGTTTCACCGACATCGACGGCAAGGGCATCGACGGCATCGAACGCAGCTTCCAGCCGCAGCTGCTGGGCCAGATGGGCCAACGCAAGGTGCTGCGCGACCGCCTGGGCCGCGTCGTCGAAGGCGTGGGCGACCAGGCCGACCCGGTGCATGGCGACGATGTCACCCTGTCGCTGGACTCCAAGGTGCAGTTCTTCGCCTACCAGCGCGTGCGCGATGCGGTGCGCGAACACAAGGCCCAGGCCGGCAGCGTGGTGGTGCTGGACACACAGACCGGCGAGGTGCTGGCGCTGGCCAACTTCCCCAGCTACGACCCGTCGCAACGCGCCAACCTCAGCGGGGCGCAGCTGCGCAACCGCGCCGTGACCGATGTCTTCGAACCCGGTTCGACGATGAAGCCGCTGATCGCCGCACTGGCCCTTGAGACCGGCCGCGTCAGGATCGACACCGTGATCAACACCGCCCCGGGCAGCCTGGTCGTGGGCCCGCTGGTGGTGAAGGACGCCCACCCCTATGCCGCGCTGACCGTGCAGCAGGTGATCCAGAAGTCCAGCAACGTGGGCGCAGCGCGCATGGCCATGCAGATGCCGGCGCGCGAATTGTGGGAACTCTTCAGCACCGTCGGCTACGGGCAGAAGCCGCAGCTCGCCTTCCCCGGCGTGGTGACCGGCCGGCTCAAGCCGTACAAGAGGTGGCGCCCGGTGGAGCAGGCCACGATGGCCTATGGCTATGGCCTGTCGGCTTCGCTGCTGCAGATGGCACGCGCCTACACGCCGTTGGCGCGCGAGGGCGACGTGATCCCGCTTTCGCTGCTGCGTCAGGAGCAGCCCGTGGCCGGCGTGCGCGTGTTCTCGCCGGCCACGGTGGTCGAGATCCGCAAGATGCTGCAGATGGCTGCCGCCCCCGGTGGCACGGCGCAGAAGGCACAGACCATCGGCTACTCGGTCGGCGGCAAGAGCGGCACCGCGCACAAGCAGGAGGGCAAGGGCTACGCCAGCAACAAGTACCGCTCATGGTTCGTGGGCATGGCCCCGATCAGTGCACCGCGCATCATCGTGGCGGTGATGGTCGACGAGCCCCGCAACGGCCTCCACTACGGCGGGGATGTCGCCGCGCCGGTGTTCAGCCAGGTGGTGCAGCAGACCCTGCGCATGATGAACGTCGCGCCCGACCTGGACGTGAAGGCGCACATCAGCACCCGCTTTGGCCCGGCCGAGCCCGAGAGTTTCTGACTCGGCCATGGTCACGCGCCTGTCCTCCGCCGAACAAGCCGCGCGCTGGCTGACCGAACGCGTGCGCGGCCAGTTGCGCAGCGACAGCCGCGCCCTGCAGCCCGGCGACGGCTTCATCGCCTGGCCAGGCCAGGCCACCGACGGGCGGCGCTTCGTGCCCGCCGCTTTGGCCGCCGGCGCCGCGGCCTGCCTGGTGGAAGCCGACGGCATCGAGGCCTTCGGCGAGCTGGGGCCCCGGGTGGCCGCGATGTCCGGCCTGAAGCGCGCCACCGGCGCCGTGGCCGACACCTACTACGCGCAACCGAGCGCAGTGCTGGACGTGGTGGCCACCACCGGCACCAACGGCAAGACCAGCACCGCCTGGTGGACGGCACAGGCGCTGACCCGATTGCACCGGCGCTGCGGCGTGATCGGCACGCTGGGCGTCGGTGAACCGCCGCTGGCCGGTGCCGGCCAGACCTTGCCTGTGGAACCCACGGGCCTCACCACCCCGGACCCCGTGACCCTGCACGCGGCGCTGCGCGGCTTCGTCGACGGCGGCTTTGCCGCCTGCGCGCTGGAAGCCTCGTCCATCGGCATTGCCGAGGGCCGCCTGGACCAGGTGCGCATCGACGTGGCGCTGTTCACCAACTTCACGCGCGACCACCTGGACTACCACGGCAGCATGCCGGCCTACTGGGCGGCCAAGCGCGCGCTGTTCGACTGGCCGGGCCTGCGCGCCGCGGTGATCCATGTCGACGACACGCAGGGCGCCGCGCTGGCCAGCGAACTGCAGGTGCGGCGCGACGCGGCCACTGCGCTGGAGGTCTGGACCGTCTCGCTCACCGGCCCGGCACGGCTGCGCGGCCTGGATCTGCGACACGGCGATGCAGGTCTGGCGTTCACCCTGGCCGAAGGCGCCGCGCGGGCCGAGGTGCGCAGCACGCTGGTGGGCGAGTTCAACGCCAGCAACCTGCTCGTCGTGCTGGGCGGCCTGCGTGCGCTGGGCATCCCGCTGACCGACGCGGCCGCGGCTTGCGGCACACTCACGCCCGTGCCAGGGCGCATGCAACGGCTCAGCGGTGGCGGCCTGGAGGTGGTGGTCGACTACGCGCACACACCCGACGCCTTGCAGAAGGTGTTGCAAGCTCTGCGGCCTCTGGCCACCTCCCGCGGCGGCCGGCTGTGGTGCGTGTTCGGCTGCGGCGGCAACCGCGACGCCACCAAGCGCCCCTTGATGGGCGCCATCGCGGCGCGTGGCGCCGACCATGTGGTGCTGACCAGCGACAACCCGCGCAGCGAGAGCCCCGGCAGCATCCTGGCGCAGATCCTGGCCGGTGTCGCGGGCCACGACGAGATCGACGTCATCGAGGACCGCCAGGCCGCCATCCAGGGCGCAGTGCGGGAAGCCGCGCCGGGCGACGTGTTGCTGATCGCCGGCAAGGGCCACGAAGCGCACCAGGAGGTAGCCGGTGTGCGGCGCCCCTTCTCCGATCTGGCCGTGGCCCAGGCTGCGCTGGCGGCGCGGGCAAGCGGGAGCCCGCTGTGAACCCGGCCATGCTGACCCTGGCCCAGGCTCAGGCCCTGCTACCCGGCAGCGTGCTGTATGGCGCACCCGATGTGGCCATCACCCGCGTGCACACCGACACGCGCACGCTACGCGCTGGCGACTTGTTCGTTGCCTTGCGCGGCGAGCGTTTCGACGGCCATCACTTTCTGGCCCAGGCACGTGCGGCCGGCGCCGTGGCCGCGCTGGCCGAAAGCGGACTGGGCGCGGACCTGCCCGGCCTGCAGGTGAACGACACGCTGGCCGCGCTGCAGACCCTGGCCGCGGCCTGGCGCGCACGTCACACGCTGCCGCTGATCGCGGTGACGGGCAGCAACGGCAAGACCACGGTCACGCAGATGATCGCCGCCATGCTGCGGGCCTGGCTGGGCGGTGACGCGCTGGCCACCGCCGGCAATCTGAACAACCACATCGGCGTGCCGCTCACGCTGCTGCGGCTGCGCGCCCACCACCGCGCCGCGGTGGTCGAGCTGGGCATGAACCACCCCGGCGAGATCGCGCTGCTGGCCCGCCTGGCCACCCCCACCGTGGCCCTGGTCAACAACGCCCAGCGCGAGCACCAGGAGTTCATGGCCGGCGTGCAGGCGGTGGCGGAGGAGAACGGGCAGGTCATCCGGGCCCTGAGCGCATCCGGTACCGCGGTCTTTCCGGCGGACGACGCCTTTGCGCCGCTGTGGCGCCAGCTGGCAGGCCGGCGCGCGGTCATGAGCTTTTCCAGCCAGGCTGCTGCCGACGTCACGGCGCAGGCCCTGTGGCAGACCGACGAAGACGCCTGGGTCTTGACGCTGCAGACACCCGCCGGACACGCGGGCACGCGGCTGCGCCTGCCGGGCCGGCACAACCTGCACAACGCGCTGGCAGCCGGCGCCTGCGCGCTGGCCGCCGGGGCGCCGTTGGCTGCGGTGGCCCAGGGGCTGGCGGACTTCGAACCGGTGGCCGGCCGTTCGCAGGTGCACCGGCTGCAGCGCGGCAGGCAGCCCCTGACGCTGATCGACGACAGCTACAACGCCAACCCCGACTCGATGCTGGCCGCGCTGCAGGTGCTGGCCGCCCTGCCCGGCCCACGCTGGCTGGTGCTGGGCGACATGGGCGAGGTCGGCGGCCAAGGCCCGCAATTCCATGTCGAGATCGGCCAGGCGGCGCGGGCGGCCGGCATCGAGAACGTCTGGTCCACCGGCGCGTTGTGCACCCACCTGGGCGTGGGTCGCCACTTCCAGACATTGGCCGATCTGCTGGCCGAGCTGCCGGCTGCGCCACCGGCGGCCGCGGTACTGGTCAAGGGGTCGCGCTTCATGAAGATGGAGCAGGTGGTGCGGGCCTTGCTCGGCGCACCGACGGCAGCCGGGGGCGCCCATGCTGCTTAGCCTGACGCAATGGCTGATGCAGATGGCGCCCGATCAGCTGGGCTTCCTGCGCGTCTTCCAGTACCTGACCTTCCGTTCGGTGCTGGCCGCATTGACCTCGCTGCTCATCGGCCTGGCCTTCGGGCCCTGGGTGATCCGCAAACTCACCGAGATGAAGATCGGCCAGCCCATCCGCGAATACGGCGTGCAGGCCCACCTGGGCAAACGTGGCACGCCCACGATGGGCGGCGTGCTGGTGCTGATCGGCATCGGCGTGAGCACGCTGCTGTGGTTCGACTGGAGCAACCGCTTCGTCTGGGTGGTGATGCTGGTGACCTTCGGCTTCGGGGCCATTGGCTGGACCGACGACTACCGCAAGGTGGTCAACAAGGACCCCGAGGGCATGCGCTCGCGCGAGAAGTTCTTCTGGCAAAGCCTGATCGGCATCATCGCCGCGCTGTACCTGGCCTTCAGCGTCAGCGAAACCAGCAACCTG
>WBZP01000799.1_pt2 | contig 19731 bp, 15 predicted proteins | sample 5204301 | NCBI WGS metagenome assembly WBZP01 (sample SAMN12412401, study PRJNA552823) | activated sludge metagenome | isolation source: activated sludge from nitrification reactor of wastewater treatment plant... | place: USA: Pennsylvania | collected 2017 | reverse complement strand
GGCGGCGCCCGCCTCTCGCTGAGCCTCGCCCGGCGCATCGCCGAGCTGCACGGCGGGACGCTCGAGGACAAGCGGGGCGAGGCCGCGAGCGAGATCGTCCTCGTCCTGCCCGCGGCCTGACCCGACCTCCGCCTCGCTAGTCCTTCTTCTCCGGCCCTGCGTCGCGGCGGAGCCACGAGAACAGCGAGAACGCCGGCCGCTCGGCCGGATCGTCCGCGACCCGCGATGCGTCGTCGGCCGCCTCGTCGCCGTGCGTCGGGGCGCCCGCGGCGACCGCGTCGGCGTCGCCCTCGCCCGCCGCCTCCTCGACGTCGTCCTCGAGCTCGTCGTCCGGCTCCTCCGGAAGCGGCGCACCCGCTTCCGCGGCCGCTTCCGCCGCGGCCGTCCCGCCGCGCGTGCGGCGTCCGCCGCGCCGCCGGCGCCGGCCCGTGCGTCCGCTGCCGTCGCCCTCCGCGGCCTCGCGGCTCTCGCGGCCCTCGCGCGGAGCCGGCTCCCGCGTGGCCTCGCGGGAGGCCGGGGCGGCCGTCTCGGGCCGTCCCGCCGACGTCGCCACGCCCGCCGCCTCGCCGGAGGCCGACTCGGCCGAGCGGCCGAGGTCCTCGACGATGTAGCTGCCCGAGCGCTGGTCGCGCCGCAGCACGACGACTCCGCGACGCTGGGCGTCCTCGAGAAGGTGCGAGAACGTGCGGAAGCCGTAGTAGGTCTCGTTGAAGGAGGGGCGCTTCCGCTTCATGGTCTCCTTGACCATGGAGCCCCACAGGACCTCCTTGTTCTCGCGCTGGAGCGCGAGCACGGAGTCCACCAGCAGGCTGAAGCAGTCCTGGAGCTTCTCGGGGAGCGAGCCGCCGGCGATCGCCGGCATCGGCCGCTGCTGAACGCGGACGAGGTCTTCGTAGAAGATGAACTCGTCGCAGTTCTCGATCAGCAGGTCGGAGGTCGAGTTCTTGACCCCCAGGCCGATCACGTACTTGTTGTTCTCCTTCAGTTTCGACACGAGGGGCGAGAAGTCCGAGTCCCCCGAGCACACGACGAAGCAGTTGATGTGCTCCTTCTGGAAGGACATGTCCATCGCGTCCACGACGAGTCGGATGTCCGCCGAGTTCTTCCCGCCGACGGACTTCTGCGGGACCTCGATGAGCTCGATCGCCGCCTCGTGGAAGGAGCGCTTGTAGTCGGAGTAGCGGCTCCAGTCCGCGTACGCCTTCTTGACCAGGAGCTTGCCCTTGTCGAGGAGGCGCTCGAGGACGAGGTTCACGTCGAACTTGCGATAGTGGGCGTCACGGACGCCGATCGCGATGTTCTCGAAGTCGATGAAGAGGGCGAGCCGCTGCTCGTCCTGCGTGCTGACTGCCAAACTTCCTCCTGTGAGGGGGCCGTCCCTGGCGCCGACGCGCCCCTCGTCCCCGATCCTGGGCTCCGGGAGGGGGCTCCCGGGCATCTGAACCCGGGGCCGCGGGACGTGCGAAGCGTAGCACGAAGGCCTCATCGCCGAAACCGGGGAACTCCTATACCGTCCGGTACGTACAGAACGGTTGATGGCCGACGTCGCGGTGCGCTCAAATGATCGTATCCTTTTGAAAGCACTTGGCTTGTTCTCCGAGAAGGGCTACGAAGCCACCTCCGTTCGCGAGATCTGCGAGGCGGCCGGCGTCACGAAACCGACCCTCTACCACTTCTACGGGAGCAAGGAAGGCGTCTACCGGGCCATCGTGGAGGGTGCGCTCGACCGTTTCCGAACCGATCTCGTCCGCGCGATTCGCGACGAGGGGACGCTGCGCGAGCGCATGGTGCGCACGGCCCGAGCGTACTTCGACGCCGCCACCGAGGACCCCGACCTCGCGCGCTTCGTCCTCGGCCTCATCCACCACCCGCCGCGCTCGGCTCCCGAGACCGACTTTCTCGGCGTCTACAACCACGTCCTCGAGCACTTCACCCGCGTGTTCGACGACGCGGTCGCCCGCGGAGAGGCCACGCCCGGCCCGACCGCCATCCGACTGCTCGTCTTCATGGGCGCGCTCAGCGAGTCCGTGCACGGCCGCCTGCTCGTCGGCCAGCCCGAGCTGACGCCCGAGCTCGCCTCCGTCCTCGTCGACACCGTCCTCCTGGGCTGGGCGCCCCGGCCCTCTTCCCCCTGATCCCGGACCACCCGATGACCCGACGACCCCTCGCCGCCGCCGCTGCGCTTCTCGCCGTCTCCTCCCTGGCGTCCGCCGACCCGCTCTCGCGCCGCGAGGCCGTGACCCGCGCCCTCGCGCGCAACCCCGACGTCGTCCGCTCGCGCGCCGACCGGGACGGCCTGCGGGGCCGCGCGACGCAGGCCCGCGCCGACGCGCTGCCGGAGATCAGCGTCTACGGCAACTTCCTTCGCTACCAGGACCCCGGCTTCTTCAACTCGCCGAACATCGACCAGTTCCCGCCGGAGTTCCTCGTCGCCTTCCGGCCGCTCGCCTCGAACCTGTGGGACGGCTACGCGAGCGTCCGCCAGACGCTGTGGAGCTTCAGCCTCGGCAAGGCCATCCGCGCGGCCGGCTACGCCGAGCACCTCGGCGACGAGAGCGTCCGCGGCGTCCGCCAGAACGTGGCGCTGCGCGCGGTCGTCGCCTACAACGCGTTCCTCCTCTCGCGCGAGCAGGTCAAGGTCGGCGAGGAGGTCGTGCGGCAGAAGGAGCAGCAGCTCCAGATGGCCCGCAACCGTCGCGCGGCCGGCGTCGCGACCGACCTCGAGGTCCTGCGCTTCGAGGTCGACCTCGCCAACGCCCGCACGACGCTCCTGCGCCTGCAGGGCGCCTCCGACCTCGCCCGCGGCGACCTCAACGCCGTCATGGTCCAGCCGACCGACACCGCAGTCGAGCCGACCGACACCCTCGAGTTCGTCGACGTCGCCGCGGACCAGCCGACGGTCGTGCGCGAGGCCACCGCGAGCCGCCCCGAGATCGCCGCCGTCACGTGGAACGAGAAGATCTACGACGAGGCGATCGGCATCTACCAGGCCGACATGCGCCCGCGGCTCGACCTCACCGGGCAGTTCGGCTGGTCCGTGCGCGAGACGCAGCACTTCTTCGAGCCGAACTACAAGAAGTGGAGCCTCGCCGTCACTCTCAAGATCCCGGTGTTCGACGGCTTCCGCACCGCCGGCCGCGTCGCCCAGGCGCGGGCCGACCGCGCGAAGGTGGGCCAGGACCGCGTCGCCCTCCAGACCGCGATCGACCTCGAGGCGAAGCAGGCGGTCGACCGCCTGCGTGTCGCCGCGAGCGTCTACCGCGCGGCCGAGCTGACCGTCGCCCAGGCCCGCAAGGCCCTCGACATGACCGAGGCGAACTACCGCCTCGGCGCGTCGACCAACCTCGACGTGGTTGACGCGCAGGCCGCCTTCACGCAGGCCGAGTTCAACCGCATCGAGGCGCTCCACGCCCACGCGAACGCGCGCGCGGGGCTGCGCTACACGATGGGCCGGGACCCGCTCGAAGAGGACCCCGCGCCTCGTCCCGCCCCCACCCCCGAAGCACTGGCGCCCGCCGCCCCGGCCGGGGACGGCGCCGCCGCGCCGACCCCGACCGCCGGCCGCGACACCGAGGAACGCTGAGCCATGAACCCGCGCCTGTCCGCCTGTGCCCTCCTCCTCCTCCCCCTCGCCGTGGCCTCGTGCGGCGGCTCGAAGGCCGACGCCCAGAACGCCGCGCCGCGCGGCGTCGCGGTCCGGACCGCGACCGTCGAGAAGCGCGACCTGCCCGAGGACGTCGTCCTCACCGGCACCTTCAAGCCGCGCGCGCAGGTCCAGGTCGTGGCCGAGGTCCAGGCCCGCCTCCTCCGCGTGCTGAAGGACGAGGGCGCCCGCGTCGCGAACGGCGAGGTCCTCGCCGTCCTCGACGAGACCGACTACCGCCTCGCCGCCGACCGCGCCCGGGCCGCCCTCGCCATGGCCGAGGCCAACCGCGCCCACGCCCAGACCGAGCGCGAGCGCGCCGACAACCTGCTGAAGACGGGCGGCATCACCGACCGCGACCACCTCGCGGCCGGCGTCGCGCTGCAGGTCACAGACGCCCAGCTCGCCCAGGCCCGGGCCGAGAGTGCCATCGCCGCGCAGCAGCTCGCCCGCACCCAGGTGCGGGCGCCCTTCGCGGGCCGCGTCGCGCGCCGCATCCCCGATCCCGGCGCCATGCTCGCCCCCGGCGCCCCGCTCTTCGTGCTCGTCGACGACTCGACCCTGGAGTTCAAGGCCCCCGTCGCCTCGCGCGACCTCGGCAAGGTGAAAGTCGGCGCGAGCGTCGCGCTCGTGATCGACGCCCTCGAGGACGCGCGCGTCACCGGCCGGATCGCCCGCGTCGAGCCCCTCGTCGACGAGCGCTCGCGCTCGTTCCAGGTCGTGGTCGAGGTTCCCGGGGGGCCGGACCTCGTCGGCGGCCTCTTCGCCCGCGCCTCCGTCCGCGCCGGCGTCGCCGCCGGCGCCCTCGTCGTCCCGCCGTCTGCGCTCGTCCGCGACGGGACGGACCCCGCCCGGGCCGACGTGTTCGTCGTGCGCGGCGGCAAGGCCGAGAAGGTCACGGTCGGGGTCGGGGTCGAAGCGCCCGACGGCGTGCAGGCGACGCGCGGCCTCTCCGCGGGCGAGGAGGTCGTCCTCGACCCGCCGACGGCGCTCTCCTCGGGCGCGCCGGTCGAGGTCCGCAACGAGCGCGCGGGCGCCGCGAGCCCGGCGGCGGCCCCCGCGCCGACCGCCGCCGCGCGCTAGGAGCGGACGATGTTCCTCTCGAACCTGTCCATCAAGTACCCGGTCTTCGCGACCATGATGATGGCCGCGCTCGCCGTCCTCGGGATCGTCTCCTACAGCCAGCTGCAGGTCGACATGTTCCCGAAGGTCGAGATCCCGGTCGTCACCGTGACCACGATCTACCCCGGCGCCGGCCCCGAGAGCGTCGAGCGCGAGGTCACGAAGAAGATCGAGGAAGAGGTCAACACCGTCGAGGGCGTCAAGCACATCCAGTCGATCTCGCAGGAGGGCATCTCGAGCATCGTCGTCGAGTTCCAGCTCGAGATCTCCGCGATCAACGCCTCGCAGGACGTGCGCGGGAAGATCGCGGCGATCCGCGGCGAGCTGCCGCGCGAGATCGAGGAGCCGATCGTCCAGCGAATCGACTTCGGCCAGATGCCGGTCCTCTCGATCGGCGTCGACGCGCCCGGCCTCGCGCCGCAGGCGGCCACCACCTTCGCCGACAAGGTCGTGAAGAAGCGCCTCGAGAGCGTGCGCGGCGTGGGCGCGGTGGCCCTCGTCGGCGAGTCGACCCGCGAGATCCAGGTCGTCGTGGACCGCCTGAAGCTCGAGGCGTACCACGTCTCCCTCAGCGAGGTGGTGAGCGCCCTCCAGCGGGAGAACGTCGACGTGCCGGCCGGCAACGCCGACCGCGGGGCGACCGAGGCCCTCGTGCGCGTGGCCGCCCGCGGGCGCAGCGCCGCCGACATCGGCGGGATCCCGGTCAAGCGCCCGGGCGGGATGACCGTCTCCGTGCGCGACCTCGCCCAGGTGATCGACGGGGTCGAGGAGCCGAGGAACGCGGCCTTCCTCGACGAGCGGCCGTCTCTCGCGCTCGAGATCCAGAAGCAGTCGGGGGCCAACACCGTCGCCGTCGCCGACGGCGTCCTCGCCGAGCTCGCCCGGCTCAAGAAGGACGTGCCGCCGGGCATCACCCTCTCCGTCATCAAGGACGACTCGCGCTTCATCCGGGAGTCGATCGAGGACGTGAACACGACGATGGTCATCGGCGGCCTGCTGACCGTGTTCATCGTCTACCTCTTCCTCAACTCCTGGCGCTCGACGATCATCACCGGCATCACCCTGCCGATCTCCGTCGTCTCCGGCTTCATCGCGATGCGGGCGTTCGGCTTCACCCTGAACATCATCACTCTCATGGGCCTCTCGCTCGCGATCGGCATGCTGATCGACGACGCGATCGTCGTGCGCGAGAACATCGTGCGGCACCTCCAGCGCGGCAAGGACCACTTCGACGCGGCCCGCGACGGCACCGCCGAGATCGGGCTCGCCGTCATGGCGACGACGTTCACGATCCTCGCCGTCTTCGTGCCGGTCTCCTTCATGAGCGGGATGGTGGGCCGCTTCTTCTACGAGTTCGGCATCACCGTCGCCGCCGCGGTCGTCGCCTCGCTCTTCGTGAGCTTCACCCTCGACCCGATGCTCTCGTCGCGCTGGGTCGACCCCGACATCGAGCGGGGCTACCACCCGCACATCGTCGGTCGCACCCTGGCCCGCTTCAACCAGTGGTTCGAGGACCTGCACGTGAAGTACGAGCGGCTGCTGCGCTGGTGCCTCGGACACCGCAAGACGGTCCTCGCCGTCGCCGCCGTCGCCTTCCTCGCCAGCTTCCCGATCCTCGCCGTTCTCGGCGGCGACTTCATGCCCGACTTCAACCGCGGCGAGTACCAGGTCGCGTTCAAGGCGACGCCGGGCGCGACCCTCGCCGAAACCAAGGAGCGCGCCCTCGCCGTCGTGCGCGAGCTGAAGAAGCTCCCCGATGTCGAGTACACGTACACCACGATCGGCGAGTCCGGCATCACCCGCCGCGGCCCCACGGAGGGCGTCGTCTACGTGAAGCTGCGCGAGTCGAAGGGGAAGACCTTCTCCTCAGTGCTCTCCGACGCCCGCCGGGCGGTGTCGGTCGTGCCCGGCCTCACCTTCGGCTTCACCGAGTCCGGCCCCTTCGGCCAGAAGCCGCTCCAGTACTCGGTGCGGGGTCCGGAGGTCGACGAGCTCGACCGCCTCTCGCGCGAGCTCGGAGCGGGGATGGAGAAGATCCCCGGCCTCGTCGACCTCGAGACGAGCCTCGAGAAGACGAAGCCCGAGCTGCGCGTCCACTTCGACCGCGACCGCGCGGGCGACCTCGGCCTGAACGTCGGTCCGGTCGCGATGACGCTCCGCGCGGCGGTGACGGGCGAGGTCGCGACCACGATCGAGGACGCGGCCGGCGACAGCCACGACGTCCGGGTCCGCCTCCGGGCCGACCAGCGCCGCTACGCCGCCGACCTCCTCGCGCTCCGTGTTCCGACCGACAAGGACGACGCCTTCGGCGACAAGATCCTGGTGCCGCTCTCCGAGGTCGCGACCGCGACGCCGGGGAGCGGGCCATCGACCATCCGGCACATGGACCTGCAGCGGGAGGTCCGCCTCTCGGCCGCCAACTCGGACCGCAGCGTCGGCGAGGTGATGGGCGACGTCACGAAGGCCATCTCCCGGCTGAACCTGCCGCCCGGCTACGACGTGGCCGCGAGCGGCGACGCCGAGGAGCTCGTGGCGATGTTCAAGAGCATGCTCCAGACCCTCGCCCTCGCCGTCATCCTGATCTACCTCATCCTCGGCTCGCAGTTCGGGTCGTTCTTCCACCCGCTCGCGATCATGCTGTCGCTGCCGCTGTCGCTCGTGGGCGTCGCCCTCGCCCTCCTCGCCACCCGCGACACGCTCAACATGATGAGCATGATCGGGCTCATCATGCTGATGGGCCTCGTGACGAAGAACGCGATCCTGCTCGTCGACTTCACGAACCAGGCCCGCCTGCGCGGTGTCCCGCGCGACGAGGCGCTCATCAAGGCGGGCTCGACCCGCCTGCGGCCGATCGTCATGACGACCCTCGCCATGATCTTCGGCATGCTGCCCCTCGCCTTCGCGATCGGCGCCGGCGCCGAGCTGCGCGCGCCGATGGCCCGCGCGGTCATCGGCGGGCTGATCACCTCGACGCTGCTCACGCTCGTCGTGGTGCCGGTCGTCTACACGTACCTCGACTTCCGCCCGATCCGCGCGCGGGCGCAGGACGAGGCGGAGGAGCGGGAGGTCGAGCCCGAGCCCGTCGGCGTCGGCGACTGAGGGGCGGTGCGCGGGATCGAGCAGCGGCCGTTCCTCTACGACGCCGGGATGGCGTTCCTCGAGCGCACCGGCCTCGGCCGGTGGCGCGAGTGGCTCGCCCGCGGCACGCCGGAGGGGCGCGTCCTCGACCTCGGCTGCGGCACCGGGCGCAACCTGCCGCTCTTCCCGCGCGCGGCCCGCGTCGTCGGCGTCGACCCGTGCCGCGAGACGCTGCGCAAGGCGGCCCGCCGCGCGCCCGGCGTCCCGCTCGTGTGCGCGCGCGCGGAAGCGCTGCCCTTCCGGGACGGCGCCTTCGACACGGTCGTGAGCGGGCTCGTCTTCTGCAGCGTCTCCGATCCCGCGCGCGGCCTCGCCGAGTCCGTCCGCGTGCTGCGCGCGGGCGGCCGCCTGCGGATGCTCGAGCACGTGCGGGCCGAAGGCCGTCTCGCGTCGTGGCTGCAGGACCGGGCGCAGCCGGCGTGGACCTGGCTCACCGGCGGCTGCCACCCCAACCGCGACACCGAGGCCGCCGTCGTGGCGGCCGGGTTCGTCATCGACCCCGAGACCCGCCGGGCGAGCGGCGACATGCGCCGACTCGAGGCGCGCCGCCCGTAGCTGGCACAACACCTCGTCGCCGCCGGGCGACCACCCCTAGGTTTTGCGATTGACGGCCGAGCGCTCGCGCCCCATCTTTGTGGGGCGAAGAAAAGGCGAACCCAATGAGCGCCGCCCTGACTGCCCGAGCCCTTCACGCCCCCGACCCGCCGACGCTCGTCCGGATGCCCGAGCTCGCGCCCCCGTTCGTCGCCGACGTCCTCGGGTCGGCCGACCCTGCCGAGCGCAAGCGAGCGCTCGAGGCTCTCCTGCGCCAGCGGAAGCTGCAGCGCGACGCGCCCCCGCTGCGCGGCGAGGACTACCGCCAGCGGCCGGTGGCGACGGGCGTCGCGGCGATCGACGCGATCCTCGGCGGCGGCCTGCCCCGCGGGCAGCTCTCCGAGATCCACGGCCCGCCGTCCTCCGGCCGCACCGCCGTCCTCGTCGCCGCGCTTTCGGCGCTCACCTCCTCGGCGGCGCTCGTCGCGCTCGTCGATCCCCTCGACCGCTTCGACCCCGGCTCGGCCGCGGTCGGCGGGGCCTGCCTCTCGCGTCTGCTCTGGCTACGCGGGCCGCGGCTCGACCGCGAGGAGCCCGAGGCGAAGACGCTGGCGGGGGCCGTGTCCGCGGTCGCGACGCTCGCCGGCTCGGGCCTCTTCGACCTCGTCGCCCTCGATCTCGCCGGAGCCGCGGCCGTCGCGCGGCGCGCGCTGCCGGCGACGACGTGGACGCGCCTCGTCCGCGCCGTCGAGGAGACGAAGACGGCGCTCGTCGTGCTCGCGGACGGCCACCTCGCGCACGGCCCCGGTGGCGTGTCGGTGGCGCTCGAGCCCGCGGGGCCGACGTGGTCGGCGCCGCCCGGCCCCGGCCGCCGCCTCGCCTCGCTCGCCGCGCGCGCGCGCGCCGGCCGGCACGGCCTGCGCGGCGCCGAGCTCGCCTTCGCGGCCCCGGCCTGAGGCGCCGGGAGCGACGTCGCCGTGTTCGGCGGACTGCACTCTCCCCGTCCCCTCCGCGTCGAGGGCCTGCTGCTCGAGGTCGCGCGCGCGTTCACGCCGCGCGTCGAGCCGCGCGGCGCGAGCGTCCTCCTCGACCTCTCCGGCCTCGGCCGCCTCTGGCCCGCGCCCGAGGCGCTCGGCCGCGCCATCCTCGACGCGGCCGCCGCGCGCGCGGGCGAGGCCCAGGTCGCGCTCGCCCACGCGCGCCACGTCGCGCTCGTCCTCGCCCGCGCGCGCCCGGGCGTGACGGTCGTGCCCCCCGGCGGCGAGGCCCGGGCCCTCGCGCCGCTCCCGCTCGACCTCCTCGACGCGGGGCCCGACCTCTCCGACGTCCTGCGCCGCTGGGGCCTGCGCACGATCGGCGACGTCGCCCGCCTTCCCGCGATGGGCCTCGCCGAGCGCTTCGGGCCCGACGGCCCGCGCCTCGTCCGGCTCGCCCGCGGGGACGACGAGGGCGTCCTGCAGCGGGCGCCGCTGCCGGAGCTCTTCGAGATGACGCTCGAGCTCGACTGGCCGGTCGACGGGCTCGAGCCTCTCGCCTTTCTCCTCTCCCGCGTCCTCGAGCCGCTGTGCGCGACGCTCGCCGCCCGCGGACGCAAGGCCGCCGCCCTCGAGCTCGTCCTCGGCCTCGCCGACGGCCGCGCCCACGCCCGCCGCCTCGCGCCGGCCGCGCCGTCGGGCGAGGCGCGCACCTGGCGCACCCTCGCGCTCCTCGACCTCGAGGCCCACCCGCCCGGCGACGCCGTCCTCAGCCTCTCCGTGCGCGCCACCCCCGCCGAGGCGCGCGCGACGCAGTTCTCCCTCCTCGACCCCGCGCAGCCCTCGCCCGAGCGGCTCGCCGAGACGATGGCCCGCCTCGCCGCGTGGACGGCCGACGGCCGCGGCGGCGCGCCCCAGCTCGTCGACACGCACCGCCCGGGCGCCTTCGCGGTCGCGACCTTCGCGCCGGGCCCCGCGCGCGGCGCCGGCATCGCGGCGGACGCGCCGCCGCGCCCGCGGCTCGCGCTGCGCGCCTTCCGCCCGCCTCGCCTCGCCCAGGTGACGCTCCGCGCGGGGCGGCCCGCGTTCGTGTCGGCGCCGGGCGTCCGCGGAGCCGTGGCCGGGTCGGCCGGGCCGTGGCGCGCCTCGGGGGACTGGTGGGACGTCGCGTGGAGCCGCGACGAGTGGGACGTCGCCCTCGTCGCGGGCGGGATCTACCGGATCTTCCTCGATCGCCTGCGCGAGTCGTGGTTCGTCGAAGGCGAGCTCGACTGACCTAGCGTCCCTGCGCGCCCTTCAGGATCTCCGGAGCGTCTGCCCCGAAGTACTTCACGACGAGCCGGCTCCAGGTCGGTGTCCGGCGGACTCCGGCGACGAACTCGTCGAGGGCGGCCCGCAGCGACGCGTCTTCGCGGCGCACGGCCCAGGCGAGCGAGCCGGGAGGCCCCACGAACGTCCCGATCTGCAGCGCGGGGTCCTTGCGCTTCTCCGCCATCGCGTTCTCGACGCCCATCACGGCCGCGGTGATCCGGCCCGACCGCAGGGCCTGCGGCAGCCCGCCGGCGGGTACGTCGTCGTCGACCGTCTCCGGCGGCAGGCCGAGACCCGCGACGACGTCGGCGAGGCTCGTGCCCTTCACGGTGCCGACCTTCTCGCGCCGCAGCGCCTCGACCGACGGGATCGCCGCGCGTGGAGCCCGCGAGACCACGACCGCGCGAGTCGGGAAGACCTCCACCGTGAAGTCGACCTTCTGCCGGCGCGCCTCGGTCACGGTGAAGCGGCCGGCGACGAGGTCGCCCCGTCCCTCGAGCAGCATCGGCACGAGCCGGTCCCAGCCCGGCACGTCGACGACCTCCAGCTCGACGCGATGGAGCTTCGCGAAGGACTCGAGCATCTCCCGCTCGAGCCCCTGGCCCGGCCCGCTGGCCACGAACTCGTCCGGGTCGATCACCACCGCGAGCACGCGCAGGGTGCCGCGCTTCTGGACGGCCGCCAGATCCGCCGTCGCCGCCGCCGTCGCATTCCCCGTTCATCGCTCCCTCCGGTGCGTGCGGGGTCAGCCCTGGATGTAGCTCTCGAGCTGGTGGATCGTGAAGCGCAGGTCCTGGATCACCGCGCGCACGACGTCGCCGATCGAGATGACGCCGACCACCCGGCCGTCCTCCACCACGGGGAGGTGGCGGATGTGACGGTCGGTCATGTGGACCATGCACTCCCCGGACGTCACGTCGGGCGAGATCACGAACACCTCGGGCGTCATGACCTCGCGCACCGACGTGTCCTTCGACGCGCGGCCGTGCAGCACCATGCGCCGCGCGTAGTCGCGCTCGGAGAAGATGCCGACGAGCCGCTCGCCCTCCATCACGAGCAGCGCGCCGATGTTCCTCTCCTCCATCTGCCGCAGCGCGTCGAGGACGGTCGCGTCGGGGCGGACCGAGAACACCTCCGACTTGCGGCTCAGGATCTGGCGGATCGTCGTCATCCCTCCTCCTTCCGCAGGAAGGGCGTCTCCTGAACGGCGTGATCGACGGAGCTTGTGAGGCCCATTCTATTGCGAACGCCTTGCGCGCGACGCAAGCATCTGTCGAGCCGGGCGTCGTCGGCGGCCCCCTCACGCCCGCCACCACTGAGGCACCGAGGGGCGCCGGCCAGGCGGGCCCGGAGTAGAATCGCCGCGCCCTGAATCGAGGAGGGGCCGCCATGCTCCGCCGCGTGCCGCTCGCGTGTCTCCTCGCCCTTCTCCCGGCCGCGTCGCCGGCTCCCGCCGGCGAGACCGAGGCGCTCGTTCTCCACGTCTCCCCGGCCGGCCCGCTCGCCTCGCCGGTCGCCGCGCGCGACGCCGTGCGCGCCTGGCGGGCGGGCGGCGGCACGGGCGCCGCGCGCGTCGTCCTCCACGAGGGGCGCTACCGGCTCCCGGCGGTGCTCGCTCTCGCGCCCGACGACTCGAACGTGACCTGGGCCGCGGCCGCGGGCGCGCGGCCGGTGCTGACGGGGTCGGTGCCGGTCACGGGCTGGAGAGTCCGGAAGGATGGCCCGCTCGCCCTCTGGGCCGCGGACGCGCGCGCCCTCCTTCCGTCCGGCCGGGCGCCCCGCGCCCTCTTCGTCGACGGCGAGCGCCGGCCGCGCCCACGGCTTCCGAAGACGGGCTACTGGCGCATCGAGTCCGTCCCGGGCCGGCCGCTCGGCGCGGACCACTGGAAGACGCTCTTCGACGGCGGCGACGCGTTCGTCGCCGCGCCGGCCACCGTGGCGCGGTGGACGGCGCTCGGCGACGTCGAGGCCGTGGTCCTCCACTTCTGGATCGAGGAGCGCCTCGCGCTCGCGTCGTTCGATCCGACGTCGCGCCTCGTGCGTACCGCGCGGAAGAGCCTCATGGCCCTCGTCGACGAGGCCGGGGACGCCTACCCGCGCTACTTCGTCGAGAACGTGCGCGAAGCGCTCGCGCCGGGGGAGTGGTACTTCGACCGGCCGAAGGGCGAGCTCCTCTACGCGCCGCGCGCGGGCGAGACGCCGCAGCGGACGCGCGTCGAGCTGCCCGTCCTCGACACCCTCCTCGTCGTGGCCGGCGCGCCGGACCGCCCCGTCGAGGCCGTCCGCTTCGAGGGCGTCTCCTTCGAGCAGTCGGCCGTGCCCGAGGCCGAGCCGGCGGTCCAGGCCGCGGTCAGCGTTCCCGGGGCGCTCGTCCTGCGCCACGCGCGCGGCGTCGCGATCGAGGACGGCCGCCTCGCCGGCCTCGGCGGGTACGCCGTCGAGATCGGCGAGGGCTGCCGCGACGTGCGCGTCGCCGGCAGCGAGCTCGTCGACCTCGGGGCGGGCGGCGTGAAGGTGGACGGCAGCGACACGGCGGGGGCCGCGGCCGGCCGAACGAGCGGCGTGCGGATCACGGACGACACGATTCACGCGATCGGCCGCGTGTTCCCGAGCGCCGTCGGCGTCCTGGTGCGGCACGCCTCGGACGTCGAGATCGCGCACGACGCGATCTACGACACCTACTACACCGCGATCTCGGCCGGCTGGGTCTGGGGCTACGGGCCGAGCGTCACGAACGCCATCCGGATCGTGAAGAACGACATCCACGACATCGGCCAGGGCGTTCTCTCCGACATGGGCGGCGTCTACACCCTCGGCATCCAGCCGGGCAGCGTCGTCCGCGGCAACCACGTCCGCGACGTGAGGGCCGCAGGCTACGGCGGCTGGGCGATCTACCCGGACGAGGGCAGCTCGCACATCGTCGTCGAGGACAACGTCGCCCACGACACGACGGGCCACGTCTTCCACCAGCACTACGGCAACGAGAACGTCGTGCGCAACAACGTCTTCGCCTTCGGCCGCGAGGGAGTCGTCGCGATCTCGCGCGGGCCCTCCTGGAACGGCGGCCGCGGCCGCCTCGCCCTGACGCTCTCCGGCAACGTCCTCGTCGCGGACCGGGTGCCGCTCGTCGCCGCCGGCCTGTCGGGCGACGCGGAGGCGTACGCCGCCGCGCGCCGGTTCGACAGCGACCTCAACGTGCTGTGGGACGCCTCGGGCGAGCCGCCGCGCCTCGGTGACGGCCAGGGCGCGGGCCGCGGCGGACTGCGCAAGTCGTACGACTTCGCGGAGTGGCAGGCCCTCGGTCTCGACCGGCACTCGGTGGTGGCCGACCCCGGCTTCGTCGACGCGGCCCGGCGCGATCTTCGCCTGCGCCCGGACTCGCCCGCTCTCGCTCTCGGCTTCCGGCCGATCGACCTCTCGGACGTCGGCCCCCGGCCGAAGGAGCGGCGAGACTAGGCGCGGCCCGCGCGGACCGCCTCGATCGGCGGGAGCGACTCGACGTGGCGGTAGTACGGCTTCACGTCGAACTTGCGGGCGGTGTTGTCCGACGACATGTAGCGGATGGACCCGAACACCTTGCGCTCGGGAGGCCACGGGCGGTCGAACAGGCCGAAGCACCAGAGGATTCCCGTGTAGGAGTTCGGGTCGCGGCCGTCGAGGGCGTACTTGTTGTTGAGATGCACGAGCGTGCGGTACGCCTCGGCGGGAGACGGCGACCACTCGAGCACCTTCTTGCCCCACAGCATCCGGAGGTAGTTGTGGATGGAGCCCGTCGCCACGAGCTCCTTCTGCGCGGCGTTCCACAGCGGGTCGTGGGTCGAGCCCCCCTCGAGCTCCTCGGGCGAGTACACGTGGGGCCGCGCGTCCTTCGCGTGGGCGCCGAGCGTGGCGAGGGCCCACGCGGGGAGCGCCGTCTCGAGGCTCGCCGTGTCGTGCCGCCGCTCGCGGTGCCAGTTGAAGCCGACGTCCCGCCAGGTGAGCGCCTCGTCGAGGAACGAGTTCACGTCGGGGTCGTCGCAGAAGTAGCCCTCGCGCTTGCCGCGGTTGTGCACCCGGAGCTCGTCGGGCGTCCATTGTCCCGTCGTGGCGAGGACCTCCTCGACGACCTCCTCGATCGAGAGGTGCCCGAAGTGGAGCCACGGGCTGAGGCCGCTCGCGTGGCCCTCCTCGGGCGAGCGCGGCTCCGAGCGCTCCGTCGCGTAGCCGCGCAGGCGCTTCTCGATGAAGGCGCGCAGGACGGCGCGGCCGGCGGGCGCGCCACCCGGTCGCGAGGCGACCGGGGCGAGCGGGTCGAGCGGAAGGCCCGAGACGAAGCCCGCCACGTCGCGGGAGCGCCAGGTCTCGAACGGCGCCTTCACCTTCCGCCGCGCGGCGGCCGGGAGCTCCGGCGTCGTGGCGGCGCGGTGCGCCCACGCCTCGCCGAACGCCTTGTGGATCCGCGGCCGCAGGTGGGCCGCCGCCGCCACGGGCGCGCCGAGGAGGGCGAGCGGCACGACCGAGTTCGAGTCCACGGCGAAGACCGCCACGTCGGCCTTCCGCGCGAGAGCCTGCGCCTGCTCCGGCACGATGAAGCAGGGGTAGTCGTCGGTCACGACGAGGCACGCGCGCTCCGCGAGCCGCCGGAGTAGGCCGCGGCCCTCGCCCTTCTCCCGCTCGACGAAGGGCCAGTAGCTGATCCCCAGCTCGGCCGCGCGCGCCGCGTTCGCGGCCATGCCCTCGAGGACGAAGCGGTGCAGGCGGCGGCTCGCCCACGGGTAGTCGAGTCGCAGCCCCTCGTAGACGACGAGCGGGCGGGCGAGCTCGGCCGCGCAGCGGGCCGCGTAGTCGAGGGCGTGGTTCCGCTCGAGGCGCCGGTAGACCTGGGCCCAGTAGAGGACGTACTCGCCCTCGCGGCGGACCTTGCGGTCGTTGAGCCGCCGCCGGCGCGCTTCCTTGTAGCCCACTCGCCCCATGATATGCGGCCCGCGTCGGCGCGCCGGGTCGCTCGGCGCGTTGTAGGATTGCGCGAGAGGAGCGTCCTCGACACCGCCATGACCCGACGCCTCGCGATTCTCTCGTCGCTTCTCCTCGTCGCGCTCCTTCCGGCCTGCGCCGCGAAGCGCGTCCCGCCGCCCCCGCCGCCGCCTCCGCCCGCCGAGGAGCCGGCGCCGCCGCCGCCGCCCGTTCCTCTCGCCGAGCCGTTGCCGCCGGCCGCCCCGCAGGAGCTGCCGAAGCAGGACCAGCCGGGGCCGGTCGAGGCGGCGAAGGAGCCGATCGTGGTCGCGGCCTGGGCCGAGCCGCGCAGGCTGCCGCCGGGGGGCGGGCAGGCGCAGATCCTCGTGCGCGTGTCGCGCCGCAACGGCCAGCGTCTCGGGGGGATCGAGGTGCGCCTCGCGACGAGCGAGGGCTCGCTCTACTCCTCGGGCCGCGTCCTCGTCACGGACGCCTCGGGCATGACGCGCGACCGCCTCACCACTCACGAGGGCGCGATCGTCACCCTGAACGCCGGCGGCACGCTCTACCGGCTCGACGTTCCCGTCGGCGGCGAGTGACGCCCGTGCGCCCCTCGGACCCGTCCGTCGTCTTCGACCTCGAGCAGATCCTCTCACCGGCCCGCGTCCTCTCGCGCCCGATCGACCGCCTCGGCCGCTCGGCCGACGCGTCCATCTACCGGCTCGTCCCGGAAGCCGTGGTGCGGCCGAGGGACGCCGCCGAGATGCAGGCGCTGTTCGCCTGGGCCCGCCGCCGCGGCCGACACCTGACCTTCCGCGCCGCCGGCACGTCCCTCTCCGGCCAGGCCGTCAGCGACGACGTCCTCGTCGAGATCGGGCCCTTCTTCCGCCGGGCCGAGGTGGAGGACGGCGGCGCGCGCATCCGCACGCAGCCGGGCGTCATCGGCGCTCACCTCAACCGCCTCCTCGCCCCCCACGGCACCCGCATCGGCCCCGATCCCGCGTCGATCGACGCCGCGATGATCGGCGGGATCCTCGCCAACAACTCCTCCGGCATGTGCTGCGGCGTCGCGCAGAACAGCTACCACACGCTCGACTCGGTGGTCGCGGTGCTCGCCGACGGCACCCTCGTCGACACCGCGTGGCCCGACGCCGACGACCAGCTCCGCCGGGCCCGGCCCGACCTGCACGCGGAGATGACGGCCCTGCGGGACGCCATCCGCCGCGACGACGCTCTCGCCGCGCGGGTGCGGAAGAAGTTCGCGACGAAGAACACGAGCGGCTACAGCCTCAACGCGTTCCTCGACGCCGAGCGCCCGGCCGACATCCTCGCCCGCCTCATGGTGGGGTCCGAGGGCACGCTCGCCTTCGTGGCCGAGGCGACGCTGCGGACGGTACCCGAGCCGCCTTTCCGCGCCACCGCCCTCGTCTTCTTCGAGCGCCTCGAGGACGCCGGCGCCGCCGTCGCGCCGCTCGCCGCGGCCGGCTGCGACGCGGTCGAGATCCTCGACTCCGCGGCGCTCCGCGCGATCGGCGTCGACCACCCGCTCCCGTTCGCGGTCGAGCGCGCCCACGCCGGGCTCCTCGTCGAGCTGCGGCGGATGGACGGCGCCGCGCTCGACCGCTCGATCGCCGACGTGCGGGCGATCCTCTCCCGGTTCCGCCTCGTCGAGCCGCCGCGCTTCACGACCGGCGAGGCCGAGCGGGCGAAGCTGTGGTACCTGCGCAAGGGCCTCGCGACCCGCACCGGCGCCATGCGGCCGACAGGGACGGCGTTCCTGACGGAGGACGTCGCGGTGCCGGTCGAGCGGCTCGCCGAGGCGATCGCCGACTTCCAGGAGTTCCTCGCCCGCCACGACATCCCCGAGACCGCGATCTTCGGCCACGCCAAGGACGGCAACCTCCACTTCGTCCTCGCCGAGGACGTGCGCAGCGCCGCCGCGGTCGAGCGCTACGGGACCTTCCTCGAGGGCCTCGTGCGCATCGTCGTCGACAAGTACGACGGGGCGATCAAGGCCGAGCACGGGTCGGGCCGCAACATGGCCCCGTTCGTCCGCCGCGAGTGGGGCGACGCCGCCTACGAGGCGATGCGGCGCCTCAAGCGGATGATGGACCCCGAGGGCATCCTCAACCCCGGCGTCGTCCTCAACGACGACCCCCGCGCCCACGTCACCGACCTCAAGCCCTGCCCGACCATCTCTCCCCTCGCCGACCGCTGCACGGAGTGCGGCTTCTGCGAGTCGCACTGTCCCTCGCGCGACCTGACCCTCACTCCCCGGCAGCGGATCGTGGTCACCCGCGAGATGACGCGGCTCGCCGCCTCCGCCTCGCGGGCCGACCGCGATCTCGCCGACGCGCTCGCCCACGAGTTCGCCTACGAGGGCATCGCCACCTGCGCCGGCGACTCGAGCTGCCAGACGGCGTGCCCGGTGAAGATCGACACCGGTGCGCTGATCAAGGAAGCGAAGGCCGCCGCCCACGCGGCGTTCGCGAAGGACGCGGCCGTCGCGGCGGCGTCGCACTTCGGCCTCGTCGCCCGGGGCGCGCGGGCCAGCCTCGCGACCGCTGCCGTCGTGCGGGCCCTCCCGCTCGGGCCGGGGGTCGTCGAGGCCGCGACGGGTCTCCTCCACGCGGCGGCGCCGGCGCTCGTGCCGGAGGTCGCGCCGGGGCTCGTCCTGCCGCGGCCGGCTCCGCCGCTGCCCCCCGTCGCCTCCGCGGGCGGCCCGAGGGCCGTCGTGTACTTCCCGAGCTGCCTCACCCGCATCGTCGGCGCTCTCCCCGGCGAGGACATCGTCCCGCCGGCCCGGGCGATGCACGACGTCCTGGGCTGGGCCGGCCTCGCGGTGCGCGTTCCTTTCGGCATCGCCGACCTCTGCTGCGGGATGGCGTTCCAGAGCAAGGGATTCGAGGACGCGGCGCGCGCCGCGGCGGCGAAGACGGCCGAGGCCCTGTGGCGCGCGTCCGACGAGGGCCGGCTCACCGTCGTCACCGACGCCTCTCCCTGCGCGGGCACCCTCGGCGACCTGGTGGCCGCGCACCTGCGCTCGAGCGGTCGCGCGCTCCGCGCGCTCGACTTCCCGGCGTTCTGGGCCCGCGAGGTGCTGCCCGCCGCCGGCGACACCCCGCGGCGCGGCGGGACCGCGATCGTCCACCCGACCTGCACGCTGCTCAAGACGGGCGGCCTCGCCGACCTTCTCGCCGTGGCCCGCGCGCACGCGGAGCGGGTCGAGATCCCGCGCTTCGCGGAGTGCTGCGGCTTTGCCGGCGATCGCGGGTTCCTCGTGCCCGAGCTCACCGCCCGCGCCACCGCGGACGAGGCGGCAGAGATCCGGCGCCTGATCGAGAAGGACCCCGGGGCCGGCTGCTACTCGACGTGCCGCACGTGCGAGATCGGCATGGGCCGGGCGGTGGGACGTCCCTTCCGCTCGCTCCTCCACCTCGTGCACGAGGCCGTCGCGCGTGCTTGACCGCCTCCTCGACTCGCTCGCCGCGCTGCCGCTCGTGCCGACGTACCTGGCCCTGATGGCGCTTTCCGCGCTCGAGAACGTGTTCCCGCCGGTGCCGGCCGACACGGCCGTCGCGCTCGGCGCGTTCCTCGCGCGGCGGGGAGAGGTCTCCGTCGTCCCCCTCACGCTCCTGTGCTGGCTCGCGAACCTCGCCTCGGCGGCCGGGACCTACGCGCTCGGCCGCCGCCACGGCCGCGCCTTCTTCGCCCACGGCTGGGGACGCCGCGTGATGCCGGCGAGCGCCCTCGGCGCGCTCGACGAGCTCTACGCGCGGTGGGGGACGGCCGGCATCTTCGCGAGCCGCTTCCTGCCGGGGCTGCGCGCGGCGGTGACGCCGTTCGCGGGAGTGGCGGGCGTCCCGGTCGCCCGCGCGCTCGTCCCGGCCGCCGTCGCGTCGCTCCTCTGGTACACGTTCCTCGGGGTCGCCGGGTACGCGCTCGCCGCGAACTGGGAGGCGGCGAAGGGGATCGTCGCCGACGCCAACCGCGCCCTCGGCCTCGTCGCGGTGGCGGCCGCGGCGGCAGTCGTCGCCTGGCTGTGGCGCCGCTCGCGGCGCCGGCCCGCCTGACGGC
>WBZP01002780.1_pt1 | contig 19733 bp, 15 predicted proteins | sample 5204301 | NCBI WGS metagenome assembly WBZP01 (sample SAMN12412401, study PRJNA552823) | activated sludge metagenome | isolation source: activated sludge from nitrification reactor of wastewater treatment plant... | place: USA: Pennsylvania | collected 2017 | reverse complement strand
GGATGATAGGAAAAACCCAGGATCGTCCTGTTCGCTCTCATATCCCCCGAAGAGATTCTTCCGGTAGTGCAATAACAAATGCCATTCACGTTGCTCCGCAAGCCTGGCTTGTTCAGCCTGGCCCATGAGCTGCCGCTGATAGAAGTCCCGATCTGATTCCTGTGCATCGGATGGAGCCGGAGCGGCGAGACAGGCTAGAAAACCGATGAGGAGGAGCAGCACGGCGTAAAAGAAACAAGAAGGGCCCTGACTAGTATGCCAGGGCCCTTGCAACAACTTAGCGCACTGATGCTTGTGCGAGGACCGGATGGCCCGCGACCGCATCGTTGAGGGACTTCACCAATGCAACCGGAGAAGCCTCCCCAGCTTGAACCAGGGACATATACCGCTCCTGGGTCATGGCGAAGAACTCTCCGTGCCGCTCCGCAGGGATGCCCATCAGCGTCGCAAGCGAGGCCAAATGTTCGCCCTGCCCTTGCGCCATTTCAGCCGTGAGAGCGTCAAAGTTCAGCGAGGCAAACATGGTCGTCTTGTGCTCGCCCATAATTTTGCCGTCGTTCGTACATCCGGAGGTACCAGAGCTGATGCCGAATGTCTGGCTGCCGAATGTTCCGTTCGTGGTAGCCATCATCACCTGCGGGGCGATTTCCTTCTGCCCTTTGTAATCTCCCCAAGCCAGTTTCCCCAATCCACAGCCTGGACCGGTGTCTGGATTTGCCGCCATTGCCAGCCCTGCCTGGGCGCCAAACAGGATCGCGACGGCTAATAAAAGCACCTTCTTCGACATAAGTCCTCCTCCGTTAGAAAGTGGTTAAGTACTCACACTATTACCAAAACACCGCAGAGTATAGCTGACTTCGTCTCCAATGTTTACAAAAAATTTCATGTGCAACGTTCATCCACAAGGAGGAACCAAGGAATCATGTCTGTAATGAAATGAGATGATCACCGTAACGACTTTTTTACTTCCTTACAGAGCATGCAATCTTGAATGATGGGATGGCACAAAAACCTACGAGAAGCCAGACGGCGAATCAAATCACTGAACTGACCGATATGGCAAATCTTACCTATATGTATTTACCTAAACACACCTCTATTCCATTATGTAAGCTCGCCAGTAAAGTGATCAGGCAATCCCGGCAACTTCAGGGCGCGGGAGTTGAGGCCGACGACGGTGCGGCAGGTTCTAGCGAGAACCCCATCACAGCTGGGTCCTGTTCCCATGCTCCTGGTGCGACCAGACCAATTAGCGGAAGCAGAAGCACCGCTCCACCGATCACATCGACAATGCCTAAGGAACTCAGCTTTCTGGATGTCTGCCGAAATTGGCTCTTGTACCCTGTTTTCTCCACTTCGACCAACAGGTCCCCACGCCGCGAAACGTCACGTTGGAGCGGCGTCACCCCAACCTCCTGACCATTGATCCGCACAGTAGCGCCCACTGGATTCGATGTGATTGAAAAACTCTGGGATGATCCGCCGAAAAGTGAACACCCGGACAGATACACCGCACAGACAAGGATTCCGAGTACTCGAGAAGGCGTTTGAAGAAGGCCGGTTTTCATTGGCATAGATCCCCTCACTCTTGTTTTCCCACTCATATCACGTCAGCGAGGTACGAGCAAATTCATGTCGCAGGTTACTCTATTCGCTTTCCTTATCATATGTTACAACATCATGACAGAGCAACTTTCAGATTGACGGATTTCACGTATATGACTATACTCCAGCTCGGTGACTCGCCTAGGTAGAGCTAGGCAGGCCACAAGGGTTTATTAAACTTCATCCACAAGGAGGATTCATGAAGCGGACGAGCCTTCTACTTTCTCTCGCAGTCCTCATCGGACTCAGCACATCAGGTTGCATGATTGTCGCATCTCCGATGTTGGGGACGATTTACACCGAAGCGAAGTACGGCGATACCGCCACCGACGCAACAGGAGCCTCCAAAGAGGGTAAGGCATGCGGCCAGTCGATCCTGGGTTGGGTCGCCACCGGTGATGCGAGTGTCTCAGCTGCAAAAGCGGCTGGCGGGATCACCACCGTTGCGGTGGTCGATCACTCTGCCAAGAACATTCTTGGCGTGATTGGCGAATGGTGCACGATCGTTCGCGGTAACTAGTCAGTCCGCGTTACGCGCTAGGTGATAAGGGCCTTCAGGATGCTCTCCGGAAGGCCCTTTCATTTTTCTGCCTTGACGCTCTTGTTGAGCCATGGGACTTGATTCCCTGGTACGATCCGCCGCGCTACTGACTGTATTGTCTTGCTGCCCCAGCCTTACCGACGTCGCATTCCCATCTGAATTCGGAGATATTGAATTAAGTGGATATGCCCTAGGCACGTTGCCTGGGAATCAGGATCTATTCAACCAAGGGACGACTGTTTCTGCCTCAGTTGAGCAGGGTTTTGGAGCGGGGTTCAAGATCGGAGTCTTTCCATCCGTCCTAAATCGAATGGCAGGTCTCGAGATGGACTCCAATATTCATGGCATGAATCTCGAGTTTCCCAATATCGCAAATGGACGCAATCGTGAAACTGGACGTTCGAGCTTGCTCATGATTAATACGACCTTCAACGTGATCCTCCGCTATCCGGGCGAACGGTTTCGCCCCTACGTTGGCGGGGGCATTGGTTGGTCCCACGGCACACTTCTTAATCCAAACATCGCAGGACGCGACGACAAGGACTTTGACTCAGCCCGCGCCTTCACGCATCAATTTCTCGGCGGAGCACAAGTCGTGCTAACACCCCACCTCAGTCTCTTCAATGCACAGCAAGATATCGCGGTTTTTTTGTTTGGCGAGTATCGGTATCTGTCGTCAAACTATCACTGGGAGGGACTGGCCGTTGATTTTCGTACTCACTATGGATTATTTGGAATTGGACTACGCTTTTAATTTTCCGCGTGAGCCTGATGCCGGCCGAACCGGCACCAGGCTCACTTTCAGCGCTTCCTTAGCTTCCCACTTCAGCACCCATTGCGAACCGATCCTCGGCGATTGTTCTCAGCTGCTCCCGGCTCAACTCCTTCACAACCTGGCATTCACCATTAAGCAGGCGAACACTCCCATCGGCAGCATACTCAGCTTCCGAGAGAAGATTCCCCTGTTCATCCACCAGGCGATAGCCCGTTGCGCTGGCGACGATCGTGGCCCGGCGTTCGACGATACCATGGCGCTCGAAGCTCACCATTGCACCGTCCTCCAACGGAGTCCATCGAATGGTGGTTTCCCCCACTGTCGCGACCTTGGTGCCATCGCTGCCGAGATCGGACTCCTTGATGGGGCTTTCCCCTGTCCAAAAATGCATCGAGTTGAAGATGAAGGTATCCAGCAAGGCTGAGAACATATAGGCCGGAACAATCAACATACCGAAGAACACGATCTCTTTCATCCATTTGTCATTGACCTGGCCGTTACCTTTCACGTTGCTGTTCCAGCGATAGACATTCTTCGTGAGATTGAACGGACCGTAGCACGCAGTACTCATCGTCATGACGCTCAGTAACACCACCATCGCAATCGTTCTCTGACCCAATCTGCTCATCACCGCCTCCTTTCGTCAATAGAATCCAGTCGTCTCGCTTCTCGCGTAAGCTCTCCTAGCACAATCCACGATTTCGGCACAATCGCGCCTCATCAGAAATCGCCGACTCATACAACTCGATCGTTCAAACGAATGTGTCTCGGCGACAGCCGTGCACCAATCGTGATCATCCCCAGCATCCTGGGCAACGTAAATCGTTTGGGGCCGGCCGATCCCGGGTTGAACAATAATGTATCGTCAAGCCATGCGTTCGTGGGCTGATGCGTGTGACCAAAGATGCAAATGTCCGGTCGAGTGCGATCAAGAAAAGCTCGTCCTCCATTCGTGAGCTTGCCGCTCGCATACAAAATATGCCTGACGGCAATCCGGAGCCCTGCGAGCTCGATGATCGCCTCAGACGGAACACCGCTCTCCTCATATCCGTCAACATTGCCGGAAACCACCGTCACGGGAGCGATGTTTTTCAGACGTTGAATGACTGTAGGTTTGCCGATATCACCGGCATGAACGATATGATCGGCATGCTGGAAATGCTGCACAATTGCCGGATCGAACAGGCCGTGCGTGTCGGCGATGACCCCGATACGGATGAGCCCCGACCGGCTCACGGGGCAGAGCCTGATGACACGCCCAGCGCATCGCGAACCTTGACCCACTCGAACGAGAACGGCTCAGGCGTCTGCTTCGGCATCTCCGCGAGTCGCGCTTTGAGATGATCTGCTCTGGCACTGCTCATCGGGTGGGTGGAGAGCCACTCGACTCGCCCCTCATCCTTCTCAGCCAGTCGCTGAAAGAACGTGATCATACCTTCGGGGTTTACCTTGGCACGATGCAGCAAATCAAGACCGGTGGTATCCGCCTCCATCTCCTGCGCGCGGCCAAACTTCAACGTCATCAATTCAATGCCGAGTTGTTTCATGACCCCACCCAGGCCGGGCGGATTGCCCAACACAATCGACACGACGGCCACAAACCCCAGCTGTTTAATGATCCGTTCAAGACCATGCCGCTGGAGCACATGATTCAGCTCATGCGCCAAGACTCCCGCCACTTCTTCCGGACTGTCCGCCTTTTTCATCAAGCCCGTGAAGACGACGACATACCCACCAGGCAGCGCAAACGCATTCACGACATCGCTCTTCACCACCGTGACATCGAATCGATATGGGTTGTGGGGCACATGACTGGCTAGGCGCTGTGTCATTTCCTTGACCGCACCCACTGCGAGTCCATCTTTCATCACATCCTGCCCTGTAAGAAACTCACGATAGGCTGATTCGCCCAACTTCTGTTCCCACTCGACCGGAATGCGATTGACGGCGAGTTCAACCAAGAGATCACTTCCGAGCCACAATCCCAGAACCACCGCAAGGACCGATCCCCCGACAAGCCCCCATACGACCCGATGCCGTTGTCGGACCTGACGGACTTCCTCGGCGGCTTGCTCCAGCGGTTGACTCAAGTGGGCAGGCGCCGCTTGCCGAAAGGCTCGAATGAGTTCGGGGCCTTTCAGATACAGCGTCCGCTGCCCAGCTGAACTCAACCATGCCGCAACGAGCTGATTATGATCTAACCCGCCCGCAGAGATCGTTAGGTCGGAAAATTCCACGAACTCCGAGCGGCTCTCAGCTCCCGCGTGATCCGAGAGAAACGTGATCGTCACCCCCTGTCCTTCAACATGGACAAGACAAGGGGCACCAGCGGCAGGGAACTCATCACCGAAACAGAGCGCGTTAGGTTGAAGTTCGGTCATGGCATCGCCCTTGATTGATTCGTTGCGGAACGAAAATTCTCCCGCGGATGCTCAGACCGGCGGCCAACAAGGCCGCAGACAAGAAACAACCGGAGGCGTAACAGCTTTCACGCTCCCCACCCAAGCTGCCCAGACAGCTCCTTCCTCGCTCGGGATACGTTGAGAATGTTTCGAGCCAAGGACAAAGTTAGCAGCCAGTTTCAGCTACCGCTACTCAGACACAGGGATGAACTGTCGCACCCACGCTCCAAAGCCACCAGGATTCCGGCTCTGAATGTAGACAACACCCGGCCCACGGAATCGACAGACAAAGCCTTCGCCCGAGGTAAAGCTCGCCACCCATCCCGACGTGGCCTTCTCAATGTTGTAGGACGTTGTGGTCGACCAGGCGACCAGATGACTGTTGTCCACAATGTATTCCTGGCCTGGCTTCAATTCGATTTTGTGAACGGCCCCAAAGCTGTTGAGAAGCAGCATCCCCTTCCCACTCATCTTCAGAATGAAGAACCCTTCGCCACCCAACAACCCTCGACTCATACTCTGCATCTGGCTGTCGATGGTCACCCCATCCGCCCCGGCCAAAAACCCATCCTTCTGCACCATGTACTCATTGACCCCATCGAGCTCTAAGACAACAATTTCCCCCGGCACCGTCGGAGCCAGCAAGACTTCACCGGCACCTCGAGTGGCTTTGAGTGTCTGGAAAAAAAACTTTTCTCCGGTCAGAAACTTTCGTGAGAGGGCTCCCAAAAATCCCCCTTCCATCTTACTTTCAATGTCGATGGTCGGTGAGCAGGCCACCATCGCACCTGACTCTGCCTTGATTTGCTCTCCATTGCCTAACTCCACACGGGCCATGGGAAACGCCCCCGGATATAGGATTTCACTCTTCATTATCTCATCTCCTCTCTATTTTCCTGTCACACATTATGAACGAGGCTGGCCCATGTCTTGATTGTGCACATGCGCTAAGCACCACCTCTTATTGGTCAACTATCCACATCATTCTTACGTGCGTGCTGAGCGGGCAGCGAACATGGGGCACCGGTGACCAACTCACCCTGCGATCCACCCATAGACCCGACGACTCGGCTCCGGCCCCTCCTCCAGATAGCTCATGCGGAGCCGGCCCAGGGTGTCACGTGGCACCTCGTGTCGTATCGTCTCCACATCAATCCCGAACACCGTCGCCGCATTGAGACCAAAGATTCGTTCTTTGATCTGCCTGGTCAGAGGTTGATAGTGGTGTTCTTGGATCAATGCCTCGGGAATCTGGAATCGTCGAAAGGCTTCAATTTGCCATTGAGGTGTTCCATACCAGATCGAATCCGTTCCCCACAAGACGTGGTCGACGCCGAATGCACGAATGACCCGTCCCAGCAGGTGCGCACAAATCACAGGATAGGTGGTCACCAACTGAGCAAAGGTCGAGCCCAGCTCCATATAGATATTGGAGATACCAGGCTCAACTTCCTTCATCCGGCAGAATTCTGTGGTCCATGGAATTTCACCGGTCTTGGCGAAGATCTGTTCGATCGACGTAACACCTCGGAGACCCGAGTGATACACCAAAAAGTTAAGATCGGGAAAGTCTTTGGCCGCCCGAATCAAATCTCTCGGATGATTGTAGTCCGGCACAGGACCCAGTGGGAGTCCCTTGTGGACACAGATTCGCTTGATGCCCAGTTTTCTCGCTTGCTCCAGCATCGGATAGGCGATCCGTTCATCATCCATCCGCCAGCCTCGGTCGAATCCCTTCGGACAGGATCCGGTGTAACACTTCCAGGCCTCGACCTTGAGCGTCTCGGCTTGCATGGCCATGAAATCCAAATCGGCAACACCCAACTGGGGCGTCACCAGACCATGGGCCAACATCCGCTGTGAGCCGGCTAACCGATTAACCTCGTCTCGGATGTGGGCCATTTCCTTTGGCGGGACAACGGCTTCTTGTGGATAGGGCCCAGGCGGTGTACTGATCAGGCCAATCGCGGTTTCGCTGTCAAAAAAGACTTCCTTGATGAAATTCTTCCAGGACAAGTCATCAAGGGTACCCCGATCATCAGCCAATCGTGGATTGAGCCCGGACTCACGGATGGACCGCCGTAACGACAGTAACGCGTGCTTGGACACGGCACCTTTGCGATTCGCTTCCGCATCAGTAGGGTCATAGCCGGATCCGACATAGTGCGTTTGTACGTCGAAGATAAAATAGGGAGCGCCCTGTTGCTCCGCGAACGCCGCGGTCTCGAAGAGCTCGATTTCTTCAATATTAAAAAACCTGCCGAATGCGGTGTTCATGGCCAACAGCGCCGCAGCCATTCCGCTGGTTGCGTTCAAGAACTCTCGCCTGGTCACCCCGCTACGAGTCACCGCCCGTTCTATCAGACCCTCGGCTACTCGCTCGACACGGTGCTGCCGCCTCGTCTGAGGAATGGGGCGGAACTCTTCGTTCGAGACGATCTGCATCGGAATCCGAGTCGGACAGACCGTACCCTTCTTCACAATGTGACCGCCACAACTGATGGTGGCACGTGCTCCATGGCCGTCCTTTCACGGTGGGCAGACCGCTGATTGTGTGAAATACTTTCCGTACTGTCAAGGGAGCGTCGATGAGGCAGCCCAGGAGTAGTCGCACCAGACCTATTTCAATTTCGATGAAGAGGCGGAGGTATATGTGCCGGGAAGCTCTACGACCACATCTACTTGTGGATCTGCATCTTGATCCTTCCCATCGTGGCCGACACTGTACAGTAGGCCCTTTTTCTGATTCACCAACATCGGGAGGCCCGTATAGGGATCGTAGAAATTCTGCCCAGCTTTGGCGATCTTGTTGGGAAGATCACCCTCCGAAGATCCACGTCGCAACCACGCCTGTAAACTCGCCAACCTGAGATGGGCATCTGTATCCACCATCATTCCGTTGTACACATCCCATGCGGGCAGCGGGGCAATGCCGACCAGATTCTCAATCGGGTTGGCAAGATAATCCATCACACCAGCCGCAGGAAAACGCAGATGGTCTTTCCACTTCGGCAGGGAATCATAATGCTTTTCTCCGGTGACTTGGTACGACGCTTCGTAATACTTGGCATAGTCATTGAGCCGGCGCTGTTTCGGTAACGGCAGTGCCGATACCACCATCGCGGAGATTGCCTGACCTTCAGCTCTCGCAGCCTTCAACTGACTCTCGTAGGTCTTCCCAGCCGAAACTAGTTCGCTTTGCATCGGCCACCGCAACGACAGCTCGGCTTGGTCAAGAGGTCGTACAAACTTAGTGATGCGCCCTAGATGTTTTGTGTCGAAATCCGAACGGACGAGCAAACCCGAAGCGAGGGCAATGTCGTCGTTGATCGCTTGCAGCGCCAACATTTTCACAGGAAGCGTCCGTGCCTGGCTCAGTACGACGCGCCACATCTCCATGTCGGTTTCAAGCCGATCAACCGCAACGTCCGTCCCTTGTACGAATCCATCGGCTACATGCAGTTGGTGGGCAAACACCATCGCCTCGCAGGGTGGACGGGCAGGTTGACCGTAGCCCCAGTCTTCGAATGGAAGCTTTTGCCATTGACGATACCGGTCAAGCGTCGCCTGATGTCGGCTCCCCCATCCTTGAATGGTCCCCTGATTCGACTTGAATTGGCCAATTGGGTCCGATCCTCGAACCCATCCACGCATGGTGCTGCCGGACGCACTCGACCGGTCACCAGTTTCTGCCCCAGGAGTTCCGAAGCAACCCAATGCGGTTGTGTGGTCTCCGATGGCCGATTGCCCCTCGCCCCCAGCGCGGAGAGGATCTTGCCCCGCTGGGGCATCGATCCCAAGCAGCAGCGTGTACGCATTCTTTTGAGCCCCAACGATGGTCTGTTGCGGCGTCGTCGTAAAACTCTGAAAAGTCGGTGACGGCGGTTCTTCCATGATCATCCATGTCAGGGCCAGCGCTCCAAGACCAAGCGCGGCACAGACCCCGATCAGCAGCGTCAACCCGACCACAGTCCTCACGATGGCCTGAGTGGTCGAGAAGCAGCTACGCAGGAAGCCTAGGATCGCTATTCCCAGCCCATTTACAATTGCCGTCGATCTTTGTCTCTGTACCGGTTCCTCAACACGCGTTCTCGCCTCCGGCGCCCTCTTGATCCTCGAAGATTCGACGAACGCGGCATCAGTCTCATGAGCCGCCGGCAGTGGCTGGCTGACTTCCTGCCGCTCAAGAATCGCCGGCTCCGCTGGTGTGACAGAGATCGCAACAGGCTCTTGACCTGTTCGCATCCAGTCATCGGCCTCCATCCGCTCTTGTTGAGCCGGTATGGGCTCAGGAATCGGAGATCGTGCTTGAACGTTCACCACCTCTGGAGACTGATCGTCGAGAAGCAACGCCCTTGATGCTTGCGGAGTCTGTGGCAAGCCCCCACCATCGTCTACAATGGACTCCGTTGCACGTGGTTCGATGGAAGCAGGCTCAACAGCTCGAATGGTCTCGCTTTCCTCGGAGAGGGCCTTCTCGACAGGTTGAGAATCAGGCGTCTGGAATTCCGCCTTGGGACCTTGTTCAATCTCCTCAGTCACGGCACTGGGGTGGGGCTGCTCTCGCTTGATGGAAAACTCGGTCGGGTTATCATGCACTTCGTGCTGATCCACGATCGATTCTAGACTCGAATCCTTGGTACAAGCTTGGACTGGAGATTCCTGTGAGGAAATCGATACCACATCGTCGGTCTGCGATGATTGTACGAGGGAGAACAACGGCGCTGACTCCGCGATCTGCGCTGTGCCTTGGTCCGTCACGGATGGCTCGCCCGTCTCCACGGCAGAATCGTGCCGTTCCTCTGAGTGCACGACCGGGCCATCTTGTGCAAACGTAAATGTGTCAGGCTCTGGAGCAGGACTCTTGGTCAATGGTGAAGGCGGCAGTTGACTCTCACAAGCTTGTGGAGAGCTACCTGACGCTTGTGGTTGCTCCACGGATTGTTCGAGGGGCTCTGCCACAAATGGAGGATCCATCTCGACGGAAGGGATCGAGAGCACCGACTCCTGCACCTGATCCCATGGCATTGGTGCAATCGGCGATTTTGACGGCTCTTCATCTTTTTTCTGAGCTTCTTTCTCTCCCGTTGGAATCTCTGTTCCGGATTCCTGGAGCAGCTGGTCCTGTGGGGTTGGGACAGGGGGAGTGTCTGTAACAATCTTATCCAGACGAGTCGGCGCTGGAGACGTTGACTCATCCTTTGGAGGAGATTGCTCTCCGAACTTCCAGGCTGTATCAAAGACGGATTTCCATGAAAACCCTGGTTGCTTCCAAGGCTGAGCTGTTTCATCGACCGAGACTGGTGTTGAAGGGATTGGCGAATCGGTAGAGCTGGCGCTCTCTTCTGCTTTCATCGGCTCGACTTGGTCAGTCGAACGAGAGGCTTTCTCGTTGTTTGAGGCCAGTATCGACGCTGAAAGTGATGCCTCTGTCCTAACAGATGGGATGGGCTCTTTGTCGGTCTCAGACTGGGGCGGCAGACTGGGCTCCACCATATCTGCGGAGAAACTGCCCGAAGGGTCGACTGCCTGTTCAGAATCCACCCTCGTCGCTGCCGATGCGGGAGAGTCCTTTATTACAGCTGTTGTCTCTGCTGTTCCAGATGGCACCAGCTCCGGTGCCTGGAGCGTGGCAGAATCGGTATCCACCACATCTCGATGAGTTTCAGATGGTGCCCCTGCGATCTCTACGGTGGAATCTACGGAGCTGAGCGAAGAAAGGGAATCGCCAGCCACCTCCTGCTCTCTGATCTCCGGTATAGCCGAGACCTGTCCGGCCTCCGGGATAGAGTCTTCGGCCTGTCGATGAGTTTGAGCCTTGATGCCAGCAGGTTCTCCCTCGGCAGCTGGAAGCTCGCGCGACTGGTCTAGACTGTGGTCAGAAGACTGAACGTGTTGCAGAAGATCAGTACTGCGGTCTGATTGCGCAGCTGGTTGTTCACTTTCACCTGGAGACGATGTTGCACCCGATGGCCCCACCCCCTCAGGGGAAACGTGGACTTCCCATGGCATCACTCCAGCCGCTCCCGAAAGAGCGATTTCTTCTCGCGAGTCTTCGTCAAGAACGTTTTGATGTAGGGCAGTGTCGGTCCCGAGGACACTCGGTTGACGTGGCACTAACTGGCCGGTTTCCGCATCAAAAAAGGAAGCCAAGCGAAACGCCACAGGGCTCGCTGGGGCCAGTTCACGTATTTTTGAATAGAGTTGCCCTGCATGATCCGGACGTTCGGGATCCGGATCTTCGATTAAGATATCGACGGCCTTTCCGTACTCTTCAACGGCTTCAAGGACATTTCCCTTTTCTTGATAGATGGTCCCAAGCTTTTCAAGGTAGGGCACACAGCGCGGACCGGCGGCGAGGTACTCACGGAGCAAGGATTCTGCGAGCCAGTAGTCTTGGCGCTGAAAGGCTTCGACAAGCAGGGTGTCGAACGCTTCTCTTGCCGGAATGAGGCTTCCCAGTCGAAGATGGAGGGTCGCAAAAAGCCGTCGCGCCTCCATATTCACTGGATCGAGAGCCAGCAGTTCCTTGAGCGCAGCGGATGACCGCCCATACTTTCCTGCGTTCATTTGGGTGATCGCCTCTTCCAGCAGTGCACTCTTCCTGCTGTAGCCGACCACCCCACGCTTCGGCGTACGGATCGTCTCTGTCTTATCTGATTTTATTGAGGGTTTCTTATTCCAACGCACGGATTAACCTTAGCAGATCTCCAGTACCTAAGAGCCCAATGGACGCCCTTCCGAAGTCTCGCGCTTGATCTCCCCACAGGCCTAAGACCGAAACAATGATGCTCGGGAGTCAGAAACCGTAATTATTCAACAAGCAGCCTTGTAACCTATTGATATCAAATGACCTGACTGCTTTCTTCCTTATGTTTTGGTCTGTGACTGCGCTCGCACCAGCGCGCCCACGACTAGTTTCCTGTACGAACAACGGACGTCCATGCCCTACCAGCGCCAGTCGGCTTAAACGAGTCGCTCCTTGCTCTGTTCCGATACCCATCCTTTTCAATTGATTATCGGCTTTTTCATGAAATTCATTAGTTTAGGGAGTACAGGCAAGACACTGTCACCTGCTCTGTTTCGGTTGAACAGACAAGGACTTGGAGATGCTTCACATCCCAGTTGGAAAGCTGGCAAACACCAGTATCGGGCTCGGACTACCACAAAATGTAATCCTGGTTGTGTCCTTGGATCTGCCTATGGTACGGTCAGACGCAGTTGCTCACTTTCGGGAGAACCACGGAATTCCTAGCTCCATCGTGCAATTTCATCCAAGCCTCCCACGTGTTTTACCTACTGCTAGATGCGTGGGCACCTATCTGGTAGCGGCGGCACTCTGCTGGTCGGCGCTCCTTCCACTCGATCTGTTCGCCCAAGGAACGGGCTCGCAACCGGCCAAGGTCTCTCTGGATTTCAACGAAATTGATATCCCTGTCTTTGCCAGGTTCATTGGGGAGCTCACCGGCAAAAACTTTGTGCTGGATGAAACCATCAAAAAGCAAGGGGGAAAGATATCGGCATTTTCCCCAACCAAAGTTTCTCCGGACCAAGCGTTCAGCATGTTTGTGGCGGCACTCGAAGCGGCTCGCATCGCGGTCGTTAAAAAGGATGGCAACCTCTATCAAATCGTGCCGATGGGTGATCTCCCGCCTGAGCGGGGGGTGTTTGTCTACAAGCTCAAACACGCCAACGCCACAGATCTTGCTGCGGTTCTTACCAATTTAGTGGCCCGCTCACAAACCGTGGCTCAAATCACACCCGGCGTTCGACCCCCGATCAGGCCGCTGACGGAATTTGAAGCTCCTGTCCAGGTGTTTGCAGATAAGGCCACGAACTCAATTATCGTCAGCTCAACCAAAAATGCATGGACTCACATCCATGCCGTGATTCATGACTTAGACATCCGGCGTAAACAGGTCTTTGTTGAAGCCGTAATCTTGGAGGTTCAAGTTGACCGCTTACGGCAAATCGGCACCGACCCAACTCAGGTATTAGGCGCGGGAAAGTCTGGATTTCTGCAAGGGATCGGTGGATTCAACCGAGCGCCAGAGGAACTCGCCTCCGTTGCGCAAGCCATCAGTGGTGTGGCTGCAGGTGGGGCGACTGGCGGCGCGGTGACCGTGTTGAACACCTTGAATGTGCGGGCGTTTATGAACCTCCTGATGAACCTCACCGATACCAATATCCTTTCCACCCCTCAGGTGCTGGCCGCCGATAACCAAAAAGCGAAGATCGTGGTCGGTGAAAATCGACCATTCCCAACCGGGCAAGCCCAAGGTATCACGGGTGGAACATTGGTGACGATCGAGCGGAAAGACGTCGGCGTGACCTTGGAGTTAACCCCCCAAGTGCTTGAAGATGACCTGATCCGGCTGGAAATCAAGCAAGAAATTACCGCGATCGCGGAGAATGTCGCTCAAACGATCGGGGCAGGCTCAGCCAGCATCCCCGTCGGCCCCACCACCACCAAGCGCTCCATGGAGACGACAACTATCGCTCAAGACCAACAGACACTCGTTATCGGGGGGTTAGTACGCGACAACATTACACTGAGCGAAAAGAAGATCCCTCTCTTAGGCGATATTCCATGGCTGGGGTGGTTGTTTAAGTCACAGAATCGCCAGACTGAGAAATTGAACCTGCTTGTCTTTTTGACCCCGCATTTGATTCGAGACGACGCAGACATGGCCGAACTCAACGCGAGAAAAGCACGAGATGTCAATTCCTTGCAGCGTGACAATCGGATTGAGGAACCGACTAGACTCAAGCAAGATATGCTTGAGCGCCTCGAGCCTCCTGCGATTATGCCCCAAGGCTCCCCTAATGACAGGCCCAGCAGACCCTAACCCTCCTGGCTTATAAGCGCTTCTGGCCACCACCATATCCACCGCTCGTTCTTCGCAAAGCGTGAGCTGGCGAGAGGCTTGTACGACAGGTTGCAAGTCCGCAGATCGAGGCCCTACATCACATCGAATATATTGATTATTTATAGAGTTGGCGCCCGAATCAGATGGCGACAGACCAGTCCCCGTAATCCACTGCTCACTATTGGACAGGGTCGAGGCCCCTCCTCAGAGGAATGGCACCTTGCTCTCCGTCTGACTATGCTGCATGCCTACAGACTGATAGAGCAGGAAGGAGGCCAAACCAATGGCTAATACGATTGTGAACTGGCGAATTCATCATCGGCTTTCCGTCGTCTATCCGGTCATCTTTGGAGGAGCCCCATTTGTCGGAGAGGGAACCATCTCAAATATCTCCCTGACCGGCTGTTCCGTGAACTGCGACCGGGCCGTCTTAATGGGTAGCTACATTAAGCTGAGCGTCCTCTTACCTGACCCCACATCGTCTTTGTTCATCGAGCTCGGGAAAATTCGATGGGTGAAGGATCAGACATTCGGTGTGGAATTCATCCGTCTGCCGACACTCGCTCGCCACCGACTGGACCGAGTCATGTCACGAGAGCTCGCCTTGGAGGCAAACCTTCTCTCAGTACCCGCCTGAGCTCCTCTACAACTACTGCGACGAGTTTTGTCTGGAGATCAGCCGATCCCATATTCCAGCTATTTGACAAGGGAAGAAGGGGAAGGAAATACCCGGGGTTGAAAATCAGCCGCCCACCCTGACTTCCTGATCCAGAGTGCGCGGCTTGAATTGTGAGCGCCCCTAGGGCTTCCAGTCGAAGTGCATGGACATGCCCGCATGGATAAGAATCGTATTGATCGAGGATTCATAGGGGTTCGCACCAGTAGGCCCACCTGATAACTGAGGAAGAGACACCCCGAACCGATCCGACGTCAGCCCGCTATGATGGGCATGGATATACTTCGCCTCCGCAAACAGGGCTACATACTTGAAGAGATGCGCCTTGAATCCTCCCACCCCCTGAAACGCAACCGTCGTATCCCGTTGCTCAGTGATCGCGTTGAAAAAACCAACTGATTTTCCACCCCCTGGCTTCGAAGCAATCTGGTGTGCTCCCACACCGACCCCGACATAGGGAAACCACCGCCCGTTGGGATAGGCCTCGGAAATCGCCATGGGGTAGCGAAGCAGAAAATTGGAACCGACGTAGATGCCTAGCATCTCCGTCGTGGTGCCCGCCCCGGTTGCGGGATCACGATTATAATTGTCCGTACAGCAGACCACGTCCGGATACCAAATAAATCCAGTGATTTCCACGCCGAGATCGAATCCCGCCAACTTGCTTCTGGTGGGAAACCAGATCCCCGCATTGCCCCCGAATGAGTGTTTCGTCTGATAGTCGATATTCTTGACCACCGTTGGCTGGGTCCCATCGGTAAACGTCGCATCCTGATTGAAGGGAATGGCGATGCCCGCCATCACGGAAAGATAGGGCTCGAGCGTCCCGGAGGTCATGGACGGGAGACCATCCGAAAGCGCATAGGGATCGGCGACCCGTTGGCTGTACGGATCGTCCGCTCGGACGAGGTCTGCAGAGCCGAGGGCGCAGAGGAGACAAATCAACGCCAAAATTCTTGCTTTCATTCATCGTCCTCCCAAGATAAAGCAACCATGTGCTGCGACGAATTGGGGTTGTGACATCTGGGGCTCCATCAGTCGGTCTCTTGCTCTGACACGACCCTACGGCTTCCAGTCAAAGTGAAGCGACAAACCCACATGTACAAAGATGGTATCGATCGTGGATGTATAGGGATGAACCTGAGGCCCCTCACCGCTAAAGGCTAGATCTCCGGCGACGGAATCTCCGTACCGATCCGCCGACAACCCCTTGTGATAGGCATGAAGATACTTCGCTTCGGCAAATGCCGACAGGTACTTGAACAGATGCCCCTTGATGCCGCCCACAGCCAGAAACCCGACCGTCGTATCCCGTTGGGTAGTGATGGCACTCATAAGATGCTGCCCCCTGGCTCCACCCGGCTTCATCCCAATCTGATGCGCGCCCACGCCGACTCCGACGTAGGGAAACCACCGCCCGTTGGGATAGCCCTCGGAAAGCGCCATGGGGTAGCGAACCAAAAAATTCGCGCCTACGTAGGCGCCATCGATTTCCGTTGTGGTGCCCCGATTGGCGATCCCATCCCTTTGGAAACTCCCCGTCGGGTCATTATTAAAAAAGTCCCGACAGCAGGCCACGTCCGGATGCCACACAAAACCCGTGAGTTCCACACCAAGATCGAATCCCGCCACCTTGTTTCTGGTGGGAAACCAGATCCCCGCGTTGCCCCCCCAGGTGTGCTTCATCTGATAGTCGACATCCTCTATCACCCTCGGCTGGCTCCCATCCGTAAACGTGGCATTCTGACTGAACGGGAGCGCCACACCCCCCATAGCGGAAAAATAGAGCTCATATGTCCCGGAAGACATATTCGGGAGACCATCAGAGAGCGCATAAGGATCGGCGACCCGTTGGCTGTACGGATCCTCTGCCCGGGTGAGATCTGTGGAGCCGAGGAGACAGAGGAGACAAATCATCGCCGACATTCTCGCTTTCATTCATCGTCCTCCTACAGTAAAGCGCCCATGTTCTCCGACGAGTCTATATTGCAAATCTAAGATTCTTCTACGGCTTCCAGTCAAAATGAATAGACAAGCCCGCATGCACAAAGATCGTATCGATCGTGGATGAATAGGGATTCACAACGAGAAAGTCGCCCGATACAAACTGTTGGACTGGGGAGGCCCCAAACCGATCCGTCAACAACTGATCGTGATGGGCACGGAGATACTTCACCTCAATAAACCCCGCCACGTACTTGAAGAGATGCGCCTTGATGCCGCCCACACCCTGGAACCCCACCGTCGTATTTCGTTGCGCGGTGACCGGGTTCGTACGATTATCATCGACAGCAAAATATGTACTCACCCCGTGGGCTCCACCCGGCCTCATCGACATTTGATGCATACCCACGCCGACCCCGACGTACGGAAACCACCGCCCATTGGGATAGGCCTCGGAAATCGCAATCGGGTATCGAATCAGGAAATTAGGCCCGATGTAGAGGCCGGAGATCTCCGTCGAGGTGCCTGCCCCCGTTGCGGGATCACGATTATAATTGTCCTGACAGCAGCGCACATCCGGATACCAAAGAAAGGCGGCGAGCTCCATGCCAAGATCGAATCCCCACAACTTGTTTCTGGTGGGAAACCAGACCCCTAGATTGCCGCCGAGCGAGAATTTCGATTGATAGTCGACATCCTTGACGATGGTCGGTGTGGTCCCGTCCGTAAACGTGGCGTCCCGAGTGAATGGAATGCCCACGCCTGCAAAAAATGACATGTAGGGCTCAAGCGTTCCAGAGGACATATTCGGGATACCATCTGGCGAGAGCGCATAGGGATCGGCGACCCGTTGGCTATAGGGATCTTCCGCCCTCGTGAGATCCGCAAAGCCGAGGGCACAGAGGAGACAAATCATCGCCGACATTCTCGCTTTCATTCATCATCCTCCTACGGTAAAGCACCCATGTTCTGCGACGGATTTGTGCTGCAAAATCTCAGGTCTGTCAGTCAATCGTCGTTGGTCAGTGCGGTGAGGCGAGTGCGCCTGCGTGCAACTCGACTCGACCCCCAATTCGGCAGTCCCGGTTCTTGGCATGAGAGTCCACCCATCGCTCTTCTCAGAGCGATCAGGAGGGGATACTCCTTTCGTATACATTGGGCGAACGGCGCCAACAGTAGCAACCCCGCGTTCGTTTTTTAAAATAGATAAAACGGATTTGAGCTATCGATAAATCCAATATGCCAGGATGGCCATCATGAGATAATCGGCATGGTTCCCACTGTATCTGGTGCCATCCGAACCGACCCATCGCTCCCCTCTCATCTCTGGAGCCTGTCAAGGCGCGATACCGGCTTTGCTTCCGAAGGACATGTGGCGGGGAAAAGAGGCGTGAGTCGATGGCCTGATAAAGGCATTTGAATTCAATGGGTTCGGGCTGTGCTACAACGAACCTCGGCTCAGCCACTCACGGTGGCATCACGCGAATTGAGAGATGGTATGTTTCCGAACGGAAGCCCCGCTCGCCCTATATTCTTCGGCCGGCTCAAAGTAAGGCGCCACACTGTTGCAAAACCAGCCAACGGCGCGATTTCGTCACTCTGGAGCTCAGCGTACGGGCGCAGAGAGAGTCGCCTCTTCCCTTACCGCAGCCTTTCTGGATGGCCTGCTTGGTATCCAGATCGGGCTGACCAGCAGAGAAGCACGGATCCTTTTGGATGGTGGTGCAGGGCTTATCACTACCTGCGGGTCGAGGCCTGAGACAGTTTGATGAAACCGGGTGAACGGAGAGATTTGATACTGTCCGCTAGCAGGCTGTTGACAAAGTCCACCGGCGGTGTTTTCGCCTCGCTCAGAGGCTCACCGTACGGCAGAGAATACTATTCCCCTCTTCGCTCGCTGCGGCCTTGCGGGATGGCCTTTATGAACAGCCTGTGCGGTATTCTCCGGACGTTCGTGACCTCAGGCAGGGCTCCATTTCGGAGCTCGTTCTTGGGTTTGTCAACACACTGCTAGAATGCCTACCGTCCTAATGCCTTCTTCACTGCCTCTCCAATCTCTGCCGGATTCTTCACGACCTTGACTCCAGCTGCTTCCAGGGTCTTCATCTTTTCAGATGCCGTCCCCTTGCCACCGGAGATAATGGCACCGGCGTGACCCATGCGACGGCCAGGAGGTGCCGTAATGCCGGCAATGAAGCTAACGACTGGTTTCTTGACATTCTTCTTGATGAACTCAGCGGCCTTTTCTTCCGCATCGCCCCCGATCTCGCCGATCATGACAATAGCCTGAGTCTCGGAATCTTTTTCAAACAGCGGGAGGACATCCACGAACCCTGTGCCGTTCACAGGATCACCACCAATTCCTACGCACGTAGTTTCGCCCAAACCCAAGGTCGAAAGCTGGTGGACCGCTTCATAGGTCAAGGTCCCACTGCGCGACACCACGCCGACAACACCCTTCTTGTGAATGAAACCCGGCATGATGCCGATCTTGGCCTCATCTACCGTAATCACTCCGGGGCAATTCGGACCGACCAACCGGACATCGCGACCGCGCAAGGCCCGTTTCACTTTTACCATGTCATTGACCGGAATCCCCTCGGTGATGCAAATCACGAGTTTGATTCCTGCGTCAGCTGCTTCCAAGATAGCATCGGCACAAAACGGCGGCGGCACAAAGATCAGCGACGTATCGGCCTCGGTCTTTTTCACCGCATCCGCTACCGTGTTGAACACGGGGATCCCCTCAACCTCTTGCCCTGCCTTGCCGGGCGTGACACCAGCAACCACCTTGGTCCCGTAGGCCTTACATTGAGTCGCATGGAACGAACCTTCTTTTCCCGTAATTCCCTGTACCACTACTCGTGTATTCTTATTGACGAGAATGCTCACGGCGCTCTCCTTATGCTGCTTTTCCTGT
>WBZP01002778.1_pt1 | contig 19748 bp, 15 predicted proteins | sample 5204301 | NCBI WGS metagenome assembly WBZP01 (sample SAMN12412401, study PRJNA552823) | activated sludge metagenome | isolation source: activated sludge from nitrification reactor of wastewater treatment plant... | place: USA: Pennsylvania | collected 2017 | reverse complement strand
TATCCAGTGGATTCGCCGAACAAAACTCGCCAGCACCCGGTATCCCGGCCGGCCGCCGGACAATCGCCCGGCCGACGTTCAGCTTGCGGCGACCAGCGGAGCCAGATTCAGCCGCATCTTCTGCATCGCTTTGGCTTCGATTTGGCGGATACGCTCAGCCGAAACGCCGAATTCGGCGGCCAGCTCGTGCAAGGTCGCCGGGCTGTCGTCGGTCAACCAGCGCGCTTCGACAATCCGTCGACTGCGTGCGTCGAGGCAGGCCAAAGCGCTCTGCAGCCCGTTCTCGTGCAGCGCGTCGCGCGCACGTGCTTCGAGTACTCTCGTCGGCTCGCTTGACTGATCGGCCAGATATGCAATCGGCGCGAAAGCATCATCCTCGTCGGTGTCGCCCTCCAGCGCCACATCGTGTCCGGCCAGACGCGTATCCATCTCCATCACGTCGTCCGGCCTGACGCAAAGGCGCCGGGCGATGTCGGCAACCTGCGACGGGTTGAGCGTCTCGCTGCTTTCCCGCATGCTGCGCAGGTTGAAGAACAGCTTGCGCTGCGCCTTGGTCGTCGCCAACTTGACCATTCGCCAGTTCTTGAGCACATACTCGTGGATTTCCGCCTTGATCCAATGAATGGCAAATGACACCAAGCGAACACCACGCGTCGGGTCAAAGCGTTTGACGGCTTTCATCAAACCAATGTTGCCCTCCTGAATCAGGTCGGCGTGCGGCAGGCCGTAACCGAGATAGCCGCGCGATATCGCTATGACCAGCCGCAGGTGCGAAAGGACGAGCTGGCGCGCAGCGTCGAGATCGTTTCCTTCGCGGAAGCGGGTGGCCAGAGTGAACTCTTCCTCTTCGCTGAGCACGGGGAAACGTCTTGCCGCTTGAATGTATGCTTCGATACTGCCGACCGCAGAGACCGTCGGCAAGGTCATGGCGTGCGTCATTTTGGGTCGATTCCTCCTCGGAAATAGCTTCTCTGGTTCATTTTAGCACTCGCGCCATGAGAGTGCTAAACTCGCTTCAAGGTTCAATCGTTGCTGTTGGGGGTCGGTTGCCACCTCACCAGCCTGCGCGTCTGCCGGTTCGTTCGTGACCGTACTTGGCGCCTTAGCGCGAGAGAATCACGAGCAGGATGAAGTTGAGGAGCAGCGACGTGGCGGCAAGCACTTTCCAGGTCCGCAGCGGATTGCGTTGCGCCAGCGACTGCCGGGCTGGGGCGGCGATTGGCCGGGCTGCTCCGCGTTCGAGCGCAAGGCGGAACTCCTCGGCGGTTTCGAAGCGATCCTTGGCCTCGCGGGCAACTGACCTGAGCAAGATATTCTCCAGCCAGCCCGGAGTTTCCGGGCGCCAGCGCGTCGGGCGAACCGCTTCGCCGAACCTCGGTGTCTGGAAGGGTTCGATCTCGCCGTAAGGATACTTCCGTGTCAGCAGATGGTAGAGGGTAACCCCGGCGGCATAGAGATCGAAGCCCGTCGCGGGCTCGGCACCGGCGAAGAGTTCGGGCGCCATGTACGAAGGCGTGCCGGCCTGACCGATCGGTTTTCCGATTTCTTGCTCGGCGAGACTGATGGCCACCCCCAGGTCGAGAATGCGCAGCACGCCATCCTCACCAAGATGGAGATTGTCCGGCTTGATATCACGATGAACGATGTCAAGTCGGTGCAGAAGGCCGATTCCCTTGAGCAACGATACGCCCAAACGGACTACCTCGGTCGTCGGAAAGTGCTGTCCCAAAGCGAGACGGGCAGCCAGCGTCGCGCCTGGATGCCAGGCCATCAGGTAGTACAAGGCGCTGCGCTGCTCGGCAGGGATCACCTGCGCAAAGAACGGGGAAACCACACGCCGAGCGCGCCACTCTTCCATGAGCAACGCAGCACAGGCAGCACTGTCGTCCGCGATCGCTCCCTGCAGCGTCTTGAGGACGTATTGCTGGCCGCTTTCTGCAGCACGCACGCGGTAGAGCAGCGTTTCGCGGGAATCGTGCAGGATCTCTTCGACAAGCAGCCCGTCGATTTCGTGGCCGACCTTCATCCGATGCGGCAAAGGCAGCCCCACGTCGCTTTCCAGACTGTCGCGCAACGATGCCTGGGGTAGCGCCAGCACATCGACGACCACTGCCGTCGCGTTGTCATGACCGCCCTGGGCAAGCGCCAGACTGGTCAGGGCGGCCGCCGCCGCCTGTGCATCGGGGTGACTGAGCAGTACCTCCCTCAGCAAGGCCTCCGGCAAGACGCCCCAAGTGCCGTCGGTCACGAGCAGAAAGCGGTCGTTTACAGCCAGATCCCCGTCAGCGAAGTCCATCAGCACGCGCGGATCGAGCCCAATGGCGCGCGACAGAACGTTGGCCAGTTCTGGATGCTCCCAGACATGATCGACGGTCAGTGTGCGTAAGTTGCCTCCCTGCAGGCGATAGATCCGGCTGTCGCCGATATGGGCGACATGGAATCGCCGGCCGCGAAGAACCAGCGCTGAAAGCGTCGTCGCCATTCCGCTCAACGCTGCATTGCGGTTGGCTTCGGCGATCACCCAGCGGTTGAGCGCTGTGGTCACCGTTTCGATGGCGCGCGGCACGCTCCAGGTGTCCGGGGTGGCGAAGTAGTCGGAGAGCAGGCCGCGAACGGTATACTCGGCTGCTTCGCGCCCACCCTGGTGGCCGCCGATGCCATCGGCCACTGCGGCGATTACCCCCTTGTTCGCCAACTCGGTCCCTGTCGGCGTCGCCACACCACAGTAATCCTCGTTCCGCGCGCGCGGTCCGGTGAGCGAGGAGTAGCCGACAGCGACTTGCATTGGCATGGCGTTTCCCGAAGAAAGGAGCGGGGCAGCCGGCAGGCCACTCCGCCCCATGCTGGCTGGCGCCAACTGTACGTCAGATTTTTGCTGTCGTCAGGTGACTGGCGCCCCAGGTCGTCCGCCAGCGCGTCTTGACACCGGTCAGTCCGACGAGTGCGAGGAGGGCGAGCGCTGCGAAAATCAGGAAGCCCGCCTGATAGCTGCCGGTGACCTGTTTCGAGTAACCGAGGCTGGACGCCAGGTAAAAGCCGCCGACACCGCCAGCCATCCCGACCAGGCCGGTCATGACGCCGATTTCCTTCTTGAAGCGCTGCGGCACCAACTGAAAGACGGCGCCGTTGCCCATGCCGAGTGCCAGCATCGCGCCGACGAAAATGGCGAGCGCCATCCATGCTTCGGGCAGGCCGGTGCTGACCACGGCCAGGAAGATGGCGGCGAAGATGTACATCACGGTAAGCGACTTGACGCCGCCGATGCGGTCAGCGACATAGCCGCCGATCGGGCGGACGAGCGAGCCGGCGAAGACGCAACCCGCAGTGAAGAAGCCGGCCATCTTCGGATCAAGCCCATACTGCGTGTTGAAGTAGATGACCAACGACGAAGCGAGGCCGACAAAGCCGCCGAAGGTGACCGAGTAGAAGAACATGAACCACCAGGCGTCCCTGTCTTTGAGGACCTTCAGATATTCGGCCAGCGTTTTCGGCGGTGGCGCGTCCGGCGCGTCCTTGGCCATGAAGACGAAGGCAACGAGGACGAGAACAAGCGGAATGAGCACGATGCCGAAGACGTTGACCCAGCCGAAAGCGGCTGCCAGGCCGGGAGCGAAGAGCGCCGCGAGAGCAGTACCCGAGTTGCCGGCTCCGGCGATGCCCATCGCCGTGCCCTGATGCTCGGCCGGATACCAGCGCGAGGCAAGCGGCAGGGCAGCGGCGAAAGAGGCGCCGGCAACACCGAGGAAGAGACCGAGAACCAGCACTTGCACATACGAATGGACGCCGATCTGCCAAGCGTAGGCCATCGCCGCGATGACGATGATCTGGCCGATGATGGCCGCCGTTTTCGGTGACAGGCGGTCGACGAGAATGCCCATGACGATGCGCAACAGCGCGCCGGCGAGAACCGGCGTCGCCACCATCAGCCCTTTTTCGGCGTGCGACAAGCCAAGATCCTTGGCAATGCCGACGCCAAGCGGGCCAAGCAGGACCCAGACCATGAAGGCGAGGTCGAAGTAGAGGAAGGCAGCCAGCAAGGTCGGCGTATGGCCGGCCCGCAGGAATGATTTCTTGTCCATATGATGTGCTCTTTCAATGTTGACCGATAGCGGTCGCTTCAAGGGCAACTCCCCGGTCGGGGCGCTGCCGCGCTCCTCAGACGGCGAGAAAGACTTCACCGCCCGTCACTCTCACGGCAAAGCTGTCGCACGATCCGACGTCCGGGGCAACGGCATGGCCGTCGTCGAGTCCGATGTTCCAGCCGTGCAGCGGGCAGTTCACCCGGCGGCCATGGACGATTCCCTGCGACAGCGGCCCATTCCTGTGCGGACACCGGTCGTGCAGCGCAAACACCTCGTCTTCAGCCGTGCGGAAGATCGCGATGTCCCCGCCATTTGCCCGTCGTACGATGCGTGACCCGAGCGGCGGGATTTCGTCCAGTTGGCAGATCAGTTTCCAGTTGCTCACTTTCTCTTCTCCTCGTTCCACGGAACTCAAGCCTCGACCATGATGGGCACGAACTGGTTGACGGCAGCGCCTTCACGCGTCGTCTGCCAGGGGTCGCGGGCGTTCTTCAGCGCGTCGAGCAGACGCGCGTGCAATGCACGGCGGCCCTCCGCGTCCTCGATGACCCTGCCCTTGACATAGTCGAGACCGACGCGCTCGAGGTAATGGCAGGTACGTTCGAGGTACCAACCGTCCTCCCGATAGAGCTGCAGGAAGGCGCCGGTGTGCTCCATCACTTCGGAATCGCCCTTGACCTTGCACAGAAACTGGGCGACCTCGGTCTTTATCCCGCCGTTACCGCCGACATAGAGCTCGTAGCCGGAATCGACGCCGATCACGCCGACGTCCTTGATACCTGCTTCGGCGCAGTTGCGCGGGCAACCGGAAACGGCCAGTTTGACCTTGTGTGGCGCGTACATGTCGAACAACATTCTTTCCAGCTTGACGCCCATGTCCATTGCCATCTGTGTGCCGAAGCGGCAGTGTTCGGCGCCAACACAGGTTTTCACGGTGCGCATCGACTTTCCGTAAGCGTGCCCGGAGACCATGCCTGCGGCATTGAGGTCGGCCCAGATGGCGGGCAGATCTTCCTTCCTGATACCGAGCAGGTCGATCCGCTGACCGCCGGTGAGCTTCACCGTCGGGACCTTGTATTTCTCCGCGGCATCGGCAATGGCGCGCAGTTCAGACGGCGTCGTCAGGCCACCCCACATACGCGGCACCACCGAAAAAGTGCCGTCCTTCTGGATGTTGGCGTGCGCGCGTTCGTTGATGAATCGCGATTGCGGGTCGTCTTTCGTCTCATGCGGCCAGGTTGAGATCAGGTAGTAGTTGACTGCCGGGCGGCATTTTTCACAGCCGTTCGGCGTTTTCCACTCCATGAACGCGAAAACGGCCTCCTTGCTGGTCAGGTGCTGGGCACGGATGGCATCGCGCAGCATCTTGTGCGAATGATCGGTGCAGGTACACACGGGTTTGCTATCGGAAGAAGCCGGCGTATAGGCGCCGCCGATTGTCGAAGCCAGGATCTGTTCGACCAGCCCGGCACACGAGCCGCAGGATGACGCCGCCTTGGTATGTTTCTTCACCTCGTCAAGCGTAAATAGGCCCTTTTCCTTGATTCCCTTGATGATCGTGCCTTTGCTAACACCGTTGCAGCCGCACACCTCGGCGCTGTTGGCCAGGCCGGCGGCCCTGCTGTTGCCGGCGTGGCCGACATCGCCGACCAGTGACTGACCGAAAATCAGCGCGTCGCGGATGTCGTGGATGTCGCGACCATCCTTCAGCAACTGGAAGTACCACGGGCCATCCGCCGTATCGCCGTACATGACGCCACCGACGAGCTTGTTGTCCTTGATCACCAGCTTCTTGTACACGCCGCCCGCCGGGTCATTGAGAACGATCTCCTCGGTATCCTTGTTGCCCATGTAGTCGCCGGCCGAAAAGAGGTCGATGCCGGTGACCTTGAGTTTGGTCGAGGTGACCGAGCCGGTATACCGGCTGATGCCGTAGCCGGCCAGATGGTTGGCGGCCACCTTGGCCTGTTCGAACAGCGGCGCAACCAGTCCGTAGGCGACGCCACGATGGCTGACGCACTCACCAACCGCATAAACCTTCGGATCGTAGGTCTGCATGGTGTCATTGACCACGATGCCGCGATTGCAGTAGATACCCGCCGCTTCCGCCAGAGCCGAATTCGGGCGAATTCCGGCCGCCATGACGACCAGATCAGCCGGAAGCTGCATGCCGTCCTTGAAACGGATCGCGGCGACGCGGCCGCTTTCCCCCTGGATCAACGCCTCACTCTGCTTTTCGAGGAGAAACCGCAGCCCTCTGCCCTCGAGCGACTTCTGCAACATCCGGCCGGCGACTTCATCGAGCTGACGCTCAAGCAGCCACGGACCGAGATGAACGACGGTCACGTTCATGCCGCGCAGCTTGAGGCCGTTGGCCGCTTCCAGGCCGAGCAGACCACCGCCGATGACCACCGCGTGCGCGTACTGCCCGGCCGCCGCGATCATCTCGTCGGTATCCTTGATGTCGCGGTATGCAATGACGCCGGGCAGATCGTTGCCGGGAATCGGCAGGATGAACGGCGTCGATCCGGTGGCGACGAGCAGGCGGTCGTATCCCTCCTGCGTGCCGTCGTCGGCAATGACCTGGCGCTTGACGCGGTCTATCCTGGCGATCCGCTTGCCGGTGTGCAGCGCGATGCCGTTGTTCCTGTACCACTGCAGGTCGTTGAGCACGATCTCCTGGACGGTCATTTCGCCGGCGAGAACCGGAGAAAGCAGGATGCGGTTGTAGTTCGGATGTGGTTCGGCGCCGAAGATCGTGATGTGGTAGTGATCCGGGCCAATTTTCAGTAGTTCTTCGACCGTGCGGACACCGGCCATACCGTTGCCGACCACGACGAGGCGGGGTTTATTCATTCTCAGCTCCATTGTCTTGTCCATGGCAGGCGCCAAGATCCGGTTCCAGCGCCGACATTTCTCGCGCCCGACCCGGTTGTGCACTCGCCCGATCAAGGCTCCACGTGTTCATTAGCAAGGTTCGTACCAGGACGAAATGGCTGGCTCTTGGCGGCTGTGCCGTCCGCCGATGCGGGCAATCGAGCACCAGAAACGGGCGCGCCACACTGTTGCGGTGCAGCACCGGCGACAACGGAAGTCGGCGTATGGCAGCCAGCCGACGGCGAGGAGCATCCGTTCGTCTTGGCGCCGATGCTGTTGTCTGCTTGCGCCCGCCGGGGTGCGCCGCGGGGGTGTAGCATGACAGCCGATTGGCGAGCGTCTGTTGCCCGGGCAAGTCGTCGGCAAAGAAGGGTCTGATTCGGCGCGCCGTGCTTAGTCGGAGCGTTCGGCCGCCATTCTTCTGATCTCCGGCAGGCAGGAGCCACAGAAGGTGCCGCACTTGCGCGTTTCCTGCAGATCGGCGAGGCTGGCCCCGTTGGCCACTGCCTGACGAATCTCAACCTCGCTGACATCGGCGCACTTGCAGATGATGTTGCGGGCGATGACAATCTTTGGTGCGCTGGCTCCGGGGGCCAGCGCCAGACGAATCAGGCGAAGGTCCATTTCGTCTTCCGCCATGGCCTGCTTCAGCCAGCTCAGGGCCGATGTTTCGCCAGCGAGCCGCACACCGATCAACTGTCCTCCCGCGGCGACGGCTTTCTTGGCGATCTGCCGCCGGGCATCCTCATAGACGATGGCGCCGTCTTCGGAAGCGAGGCCGAACAGACGGTCCAGACCGGCGAGCCGGGCGCCATCTGCCGGCTGGCCGCTCGCCGCGCGAAAAATGACCAGCGGACTGCTGCGACCGTACAGCGTGAGGCTTGCATGGGGGAAGCTGCGCAGCTCTGCCCTGGCCAGGCGCATCAGCGCCAGCGCCTCTTCCTGACCGGCGCAGCGGCGTACGATGACCAGCGGATACGGCAGGTCGAGCCTGCTGATCTGCACCGCTGCGTGTTTGAGTTCCGGCTGCAGCGAATACGCGTCGGTGGCGTCGCTGGCCAGAGCGTTGGCGCCTGGGGAATTCATGAACTGGCTACCCCAGTGCATTGGCAGCCACGCTCTGCCGCACTGCAGGCCGGCGCGCTCGGCGACGCGCACGGTGATACTGCCGCGCCCGTTGCGCACTTGCACGACATCGCCCGTGGTCAGCTGGCGATGGCGCATGTCGCACGGGTGCATGGCGAGGATGGGTTCGTCTTCCAGATTGAACAGGCGCGCAACGTTTCCGGTGCGGCTCATGCCGTGCCAGTGGTCGCGCAGGCGTCCGGAGAGCAGGCTGATCGGCGCTTGCGGGTTTGGCAGATCGGCCGTCGGCTGGTGCTCGATAGCGACGAAATGTGCCTTTCCATCGGGGGTGGGAAAGCGGCCATCTTCGTAGAGCCGCTGCTTGCCGGCCTGAGCACCCTCTGGGTACGGCCACTGCTGCGGGCCCTCGGCCTCCAGCAGCGCATAGCTCAGGCCGGTAATATCGAGATCCCGGCCGCGCGTCGTCGCCCGGTGTTCATTGAAGATCGATTCGGCGTCTTCGTAGGGAAACAGTCGGTCGGTGGCCGCGTGATCCAGCCTGCGACCCAGGCGGCGGGCGAAGTCGACGACGATTTGCCAGTCATGTCGGGCTTCACCCGGCGGTTGGATGGCAGGCAAGACCCGGCTGATGCAGCGCTCGGAGTTGGTGACCGTGCCATGTTTTTCGCCCCAGGCGCTGGCCGGCAAGAGCAGATCGGCGAAATCAGCCGTGTCTGTATTGGCGTACGCTTCCTGCAGGACAATGTAGTCGGCCGCCCGCAAAGCGTCGCGCACCGCAGCCTGGTTGGGGAGCGACTGCGCCGGGTTGGTGCAGGCGATCCAGACAGCCTTGATCTGCCCGGTTTTCAGGCTCCGGAAGAGGTCGACGGCAGCCTTTCCCGGTGTACTCGGCACATGCGGGACGCCCCAGAAGCGGGCAACCTCGGCGCGATGCGCAGGGTTGGCCAGATCGCGGTGCGCCGGCAACAGGTTGGACAGGCCGCCCACTTCGCGCCCGCCCATTGCGTTTGGCTGGCCGGTCAACGAAAACGGACCGGCGCCGGGTTTGCCGATCTGCCCGGTCGCCAAGTGGAGGTGGATGATGCCCGCGTTGTTATGCGTGCCATGCGCCGATTGGTTGAGACCCTGGCAGTAGAGGGAGAGCGCGGGGCCGCTGCCGCCGAACCAGCGGGCAGCCTGCACGATGTCGCTTTGCGGAACAGCACAGATCTCGGCTGCCACGGCCGGCGGGTACCTCTCCGCCACCTCGGCGAGGGCGGGAAAATGCGAAGTGTGGGCTTCCACATAAGCGCGGTCGACCATCCCTTCGGCGAGCAGGACGTTGAGCATGCCATTGAAGAGAGCGATGTCGCTGCCCGGTCGTATAGGCAAGTGGAGATCGGCGATTTCGGCGGTTTCCGATCGGCGCGGGTCGGCCACGACGACTCGGAGCGCTGGCTTGACCGCCTTGGCATCCTCGATGCGACGAAAGACGATCGGGTGGGCGACCGCCGGGTTGGCGCCGGCGATGAAGATCATTCCCGCTTCGCCGATATCGGCGTAGGTGCATGGCGGCGCATCGGAACCGAGCGTCTGCTTGTACCCGGCAACGGCCGACGACATGCACAGCCGCGAATTGGTGTCCACGTTGTTGGTGCCGATCAGGCCCTTGGCCAGCTTGTTGAAGACGTAGTAGTCCTCGGTCATCAATTGCCCGGAGATGTAAAAGGCAACCGCGTCGGGGCCATACGCACGAATGATTTCGGCAAAGCGGGCGGCGGCCTCGTCGAGCGCCTGCTCCCACGCTACGCGCCCGCGTTGGCCACCGCGCACGACCCGCTTCTCGGGATGTAGCAGGCGGCCGCCGGCGCCGGCGGCAAGATGAAGCGTCGCACCCTTGGTGCACAGACGGCCGCCATTCGCGGGATGTGCAGGATCGCCGCGCACAGCGGCTATCCGTCCGTTTTCCGTTTCGATCAGCACACCGCAGCCGACGCCACAGTAGCAGCAAGTGGATCTGACTTCGCTCTTCATGATCTTCCTTTTCCTCACTGGCAAGCAATGAACGTGCCAGATTGGAAAATCAATCACTTGAGTGAAACGTCCGTCCACCTTGCGGACAGATTCTCACCGATCCGGTGCGCCGGTCGCGCCTGCTGTGCGCAATTGATGCGCCACCGGGTCTCGTCTCCTGCATCGGCCAGGCAGCGCTGCCGACGGGCGACCGGAGCATGGCTGGCGCCCTGGACACCGCGCGCGATCGACGACCGGCAGGCTCTGCGGTCTGCCCGATGCCAGGCGTCGCTGCCGTCTGCCTGCGTCAGGCGGGACGTTCGGCGTCAGCCCCGCCGGCCGGTTGCCGATCGACGCTGCGGGAACGGTTGATTGCGTCGCGCGTGGCCAGGGCAGCGTCGCGGGCAGCATCGGCGAAGTCATCAGCGCGACCGGCGTAAAGGATGGCGCGCGATGAGTTGATGATCAGTCCCTGGCCGCTACGCGTGCAGCCGGCACGGACAGTCGCTTCAACGTCGCCGCCCTGGGCACCGACGCCGGGAACCAGGAGCGGCATGTCGCCGGTAATTGCACGCACGCGCGCAATCTCAGCCGGGTAAGTTGCACCGACAACGAGAGCGCATTGCCCGCTGCTATTCCACGAATTGCTGACCAAACGCGCAACGCGTTCATACAACCTCTCGCCGCCGATGTCGAGGAACTGCAGGTCGCTGCCGCCCGGGTTGGACGTTCGACAAAGAAGTACGACGCCCTTGTCGCGGTAGCTCAGAAAGGGTTCGACAGAATCGCGCCCAAGATAGGGATTGACCGTTACCGCATCAGCCCGGAAACGCTCGAAGGCCTCGATGGCGTACTGCTCCGCCGTGCTGCCGATATCGCCGCGCTTCGCGTCGAGGATCACCGGCGTTGCCGGATGGCGCTCGTGGATATGACTGATCAGCGCGGCAAGCTGATCTTCGGCGCTGTGCGACGCAAAGTAGGCGATCTGCGGCTTGAAGCAGCAGACGAGGTCTGCCGTTGCGTCAACAATCGCGCGACAGAACTCAAAGATCGCCTCCGGTTTGCCGCGTAGGGGAAGAGGAAAGCGGGCGGGGTCGGGGTCGAGGCCGACGCACAGAAGGCTGTTGTTCCTGTGCCAGGCAGCGTTGAGGGCGTGCATGAAGTTCATCGCGCTGATCCGGTGATCGAAAACATCGATTGTATGAGCAGGGCGCAGACTTTGGCACGGTCGCCCATCGCGCGCGGCTGCCGGGCAACGTCGGAATCGCTCGGCGCCGACAGATCGCCCGCTCGGTAGAACGCTGTCGGCCAGGGAGACCGCAGGGCGAAAGAGAAGTAAACTGTTCGCTTGTTCTGTCAGAGGCTCCCGGTTTGAAGGTTCTACCGCAAGACGCCTACGTCGCATTGCGCGCCGGAGCGACCGTCATCGAAGCGGACAGCTTTGGCGAAAAGGTCTTGTTGCTTGTCGACGGCAGCATCCTCAAGCTTTTCCGCCGGAAGCGCCTGCTTTCTTCCGCGGCCTGGTATCCGTACGCCGAGCGCTTTGCCAACAACGCGTCGGCGTTGCGCGAACGCGGCATTCCTGTGCCCGAGGTGATTGACGTCTTCCGGATTCCGTCGATTGGCCGCGATGCTGTCCATTATCACCCGCTGCCTGGTCGCACGCTGCGCCAGATGCAGCAGGCCGGGTTGGACATACGGAGCCAGACACGTTTGAAGGACGCTTTCACGCGCCTGATCATCGAGCTGCATGAGAAGGGGGTGTACTTTCGTTCCCTGCACTTGGGCAACGTCGTCTGCGCGCCGGATGATCGGCTTGGGCTGATCGACATTTCGGATGCGCGGATCGGCGATCGTCCTTTGACCAGGCATCAACGTATCCGCAATTTGCGCCGCCTGCTCCGGACAGCGGGAGAGAGCGATTGGGTTGACCAGCAGGCCGTGCTGGGTGGTTCTTCGATCGCCTGACGAGGGCTGAGGAAGCTGTCGCGAGCAGCCGAGATGACCGATAGAGGCTGCTCCTGGAGCAAGGAGTAGCGGAGGCCGAACAATCCGGCAAGAGGCTGCGCGTGGTGCTTTACAAGACGGGATCGCGCCCCTATAATCCGTCCTTCTTTCGCGGGGGTATAGCTCAGCTGGGAGAGCGCTTGCATGGCATGCAAGAGGTCCGCGGTTCGATCCCGCGTACCTCCACAAGAAGACACACCTGTTCCGGGTCCCCATCGTCTAGAGGCCTAGGACACTACCCTTTCACGGTAGGTACCGGGGTTCGAATCCCCGTGGGGACGCCAGCTTGAGCCCCACTTCGCTGGGAAATCCGATAACGGATCTCCCCAGCGCGAGTGGCTGGATCGAGGTAGATTCCCTCGATTAGGGTTCCGATGAAATCCTTCAGGTGGTCACGATTCAATGTGGCCATGTCGTCGGCCAGTGCATCCAGCATCTTGCGGACGTCGCTTTCCTGAATTGCTGCCAGAGCTTTGGCGCGACCTGCTTCCTCGATCAGCAGGGCCAAGCGCTGCTGGATATCGGCACGAATGACCTTCAACTCTCCCAGTCGCCGCAGTAACGGGCCCGGGGCACTGGTCTCCTCAACCAGGTTCGTCAGCTTCTTCAGGCGAATGTCGGTATCCCGCAACTCATTCTGTAGCCCACGAATTTCCTGACCATTATCGCCGCCGACCTGAAAGTGGCCTGCCGGTAGCACCCCGGTTGAATGGCGCCTGCTGACCAATCGCACCGCCGAGACGCTCGCCCAGGCGGCGGAACTGATTGACTGGTATCGCGCACGCTGGGAGATCGAGATCCTCTTCCACATCCTCAAGAACGGCTGCCGGATCGAGTCCCTGCAATTGCGGACGATCGACGGGCTGCAACGCGCCATCGCGCTGTACCTGATCGTTTCCTGGCGCATTGCGATGCTGATGCGATTCGATCGGACGTGTCCAGACTTGCCCGCCGACTTGTTCTTCGACCAAGATGAATGGCATGCCGCATATCTCCTCAACAAGAAGAAGCCTCCGGCTGACCCACCAACTCTCAACCAGGTCCTCCGACATGCTGGTCGATAGCGCGAACCCGCGTAAGCAGACCGGCGTCACCCCCGAGCAACTTGCACGCATGGAGCGCGAAGTGGCCAGCGTACAGGGGCAATACAAGCTGGTGGAGCAGAGCTACGGGCAGGACGTGCTCAACCTCGTCCTGGCCCAGCCGCTATCTCGAAAAGCTGCTGGCCAACAAGATGGCGGCCAGGTATCTCCGGCAACATCAGCCGGAGGTGTTGGAGCAGTTCGAGACGATTGTGGCGACAAAGTCTCTCGATCAGTGATAAGCAACCCTTCCAGCCCTGTTTATTAGGGTTTGATCTGGTTTGATCCGGTTTTCTTATATATACTAGCCAGATGCTGCCGCCATAGTGGCGAAAGTGCGCGTTCTGGACGGGTTTATGGAAGATCGCTGGCTTTCTGTCGATGAAATTGCCGAATATCTCGGTGTCGCCAAGGACACGGTGTACACCTGGGTGACCAGCAAAGGTATGCCTGGTCACAAGGTCGGGCGATTCTGGAAATTCAAAAAAGAAGATGTTGATGGCTGGGTGCGTGATGGCGGCGCAGCCGCCAGTAGTGACGACTTTGAAAATAGGGAAGAACCCAATGGCTAGGGCCAAGGCAGCGAACAAGGCAAACGACATCAACGACCTCGATGATTCGCAAGACGGGGGGGATGCGGTCCTGGAAGAAGGCAAGGTCTTCGACTACATCACCGGCAACCCGGTCAAGGACTCCGACAAGGAGCAAGTACGTCAGCGCATCGCCCGCGCCATCATTCACGAATATGGCATCGCAGCCGAAGACATGGAGCCCGACTATCGGGTCAAGGTCGGTGGCCGCAACAAGAAAATCGATATCGCTATTTTCCGGCCCCGTATGCCGCATGAAGATGTCAATCTCTATCGCGCTGTAGCCATAGAGAAAGAGCCCAAGGTCGGCACCAAAGGCGCCTATCGCATGCGTGATCCGGACGAGGCGCGCAAGGAATTTGAGCTGCTCGAAAGCATCATGGCCGAGGTGGAAAGCTGCCAGTACGGCCTGTGGACCAACGGCCTGGAATTCTTCTTCTTCAAAAAGGAAGTCACGCGGTTCGATACCAAGTTCAAACCGATTGGCGATTGGCCGATGGGCGACGAAACCATCGGCACCCGCGAAGTCGCCTCGCTGGCCAAAATGCGGCGTGCCGATCCGGTCATGTTGCGTATCGCCTTCCGGCGCTGCCACAACTATATCCACGGCAATGAAGGCATGCCGAAAGATGCTGCATTCTGGCAATTCCTGTATCTGATTTTCTGCAAGATGTACGACGAACGCCGACTCGGCGAAGATCGCAACTTCTGGGCAGGCCCTTACGAGCCATTCAGCCCGGAAGGCCAGAAAGCCATTCGCAAGCGCATCGACCCACTCTTCAAGGCCGTCAAGAGCACCTATACCGGCTTGTTCAAAGGCAACGAGGAAATCACGCTGTCTGACCGGGCACTGGCATTCATCGTCTCGGAACTCTCACGTTACGACTTTGCCCGTACCGATGTAGACGCAAAAGGTGCGGCCTATCAGGAAATCGTCGGCACCAACCTGCGCGGCGACCGTGGTCAGTATTTCACGCCACGGGGCGCCATCCGCCTCGTCGTACAGATCCTCGCCCCGCAAGAACATGAGCGCATCCTCGATCCAGCCTGTGGTACCGGCGGATTTCTGGTTGAAGCCCTGAACTACCTCAACAAGAGTTTCCACGACAAAGCCAAGGTCAAGGTCGGCGACGAAAGCACCGAAGAATTTTTCACCCTGCGTGAACGCCTGGCCCACTTCGCCGCCAACAATCTCTTCGGCTCCGATTTCGATCCCTTCCTGGTGCGTGCCGCGCAGATGAACGTGATGATGGCCGGCAACTCTCTCGGTCACCTCTATCACATGAACTCGCTGGAGTTTCCGGTCGGCCATCTCCCCGGCGTCAAACCTGCCGGCGAAGAGCTTCAGCTGGGCTCAGTCAATGTGCTGATGACCAACCCGCCCTTCGGCTCCGACATTCCCGTCACCGAGCGAACCATCCTGGAGCAATACGAACTCGCCCGTCGCTGGGAGCGCCAGGGCAATGGTTTCGTCATGACTCAAGCCATCAGGCCCGCTGTCGCGCCGGAGGTGTTGTTCATCGAGCGCTGCGTGCAATGGCTCAAGCCGGGTGGCCGCATGGGCATCGTCCTCCCCGACGGCATCCTCGGCAACCCCGGCGACGAATACATCCGTTACTGGATACTGCGCCACTGCTGGGTGCTCGCCAGTATCGACTTGCCGGTGGAATCCTTCATCGTCGAAGCCCACGTCAACATCCTCACCAGCCTGCTCTTCCTCAAAAAGAAAACCGAACAGGAGATTCAGGCCGGCGATCTGGGCAAGAAGCAGGACTACCCGGTATTCATGGCCGTGGCCGATAAAGTGGGCTTTGACCGCCGTGGCAACCAGCTATTCAAACGCCAGCCCGACGGCGAAGAAATTCTCGTCGAGAAAACCTACGAAGAAAAAGTTCGCATCGGCGGCAAACTTGAAGTCCGTACCCTGCATCGCAAGGAACGCATTCTGGACGACGACCTGCCGGCGATCGCCGCCGCCTATGCGGAATTCCGCGCCAAACACCCGGAGCCCGGCCAATGATCACGCGACTGGAAGCGACCCGTTATCGCTGCTTTGAACGTATCGGCATCGACGTTGGTGATTTCCGGGTTCTGGTCGGCGCCAACGGTTCCGGCAAAACCACTTTGCTCGATTTGCCCGGATTGTTTGGCGATCTTCTGCGGGCAAATAACATTGCGCTGCCCTTCATGGCGCGCCGGCCTGAGGCTCCCGCGCGAGCCGGCAGTTTGAATGAACTGATTTTTGCGGGGCGCGGCAGCGACTTTTCGCTGGCGCTGGAAGCTCGCCTTCCAGAAACGGTACAAGCCAAAGTCCTTGAAGGGATGTTCGCACGCATCAAGACGGAGAAAGCTCGGTTGGCTTTCCACGAAGACAAAAAGCGCTGGCCCACCCACGTTCGGTACGAACTTGGTCTGCGCATTTCGAATGAGCGTGAATTGCACGTTGTCAGTGAATTCCTTTTTGTTTTCCCCGAGGGGCAGGCGCCAGATCGGCGCATGACCGGGTTTCACGGCGTTCAGGCAGAGAGCAACAAGCATTGGCGACTGATCCTCAAGCGCGAGTTCGGTTTCGATGCCGAATTCACGCCAGAGGTCCCCTCCGGAAGGTCGCGCGTGGCCAAGGTCGGGCTTCCTCCCACGTTGCTTGCCATGCCCCGCGTAATGTTCGAGTCCGAGACCGAATACCCGGCTGGACGCTGGCTCTATAACCTGCTCACCGAAGGCGCGGTGTTCCTTGATCCTAATTGGGCGGAGATGCGTCAGGCCAGCCCCCCCGGTCACCCGAAAATGGTTATTGCAAGCGGCCGCAACGTGCCGTGGCTTGCGCTCGACCTCAAGCGCGAGGGTGCCGGGAGCGACGCCAAAGCCGACTACCGCAGCGAACGATATGGTGATTGGATCGCACACGTCAGGACAGCCCTGCCACAGGTGACCGATATCGACGTGCGCGAGCGCGAGGACGACCATCACGCCTACTTTGTGGTCACCTATCGCGGCGACTTCAAGGTGCCATCCCCCGGATTGTCCGACGGTACCTTGCGCATTCTGACGCTGACCCTCTTGCCCTATCTGAGCAAACAGCCTTCCATCGTGGTGACGGAAGAACCGGAAAACGGCATCCATCCACGTGCCATCGAAGCCGTGTTGCAGTCGCTGTCATCCATGTACGACAGCCAAGTTTGGGTTTCATCGCATTCGCCCGTGGTGCTGGCCAGCGCCAAACTCGATCAACTCGTTTGCGCCCGGTTGGCGGATGAAGGCGGCGTGGAAATGGTCGCCGGCAGCGATCATCCGCGCCTCAAGGAATGGCGTGGCGGCATCGACCTCGGCAGCCTGTTTGCGGCGGGAGTATTGGGATGAATGGCGGCAAGCGCCCCTGCGTCATCCTGGTAGCAGACAGCAACATGGCCGCTGCCTTTCGAGGCTATCTGACGCGCGATCAATGGCATCGCAGCCTGGGCTGTGCCCCCTTCGATTTCAACCCGGATGTTGGTCGTGACTTGCTGGTGGACGAAGGCGGCAATGATCCCGGCGTTTATACCCGCGCGCATGAATTGCTGCGCCCCTACCTGAATACCCACGAACGGGCTTTGGTCGCGCTCGATTGCGAATGGGAAGGGTCGCCAGGCAAGCAGGCGATCATCGACGACATCACCGCCAGAGTTATTGGTAGCGGCTGGCAACCAGAATCGATCAAAGTCATTGCCATCGAGCCCGAACTCGAAAACTGGCTTTGGCAAGACAACCCGCTGGTGGCCCAGGCACTGCGTTACCGGAGCGAACCCAGGTTACGTACTTTGCTGACCCAGCAGGGACTTTGGCCGGAAGGTGAGGCCAAACCCCCAAGGCCGAAAGAGACCGCCGAATGGGTACTTCGCCAGACTCGCCAACCCCGCTCTTCGGCGATCTATGAAGAGTTGGCGGGGCGCGTTTCGATCAAGGGCTGCACCGATGCCGCGTTCATGGAACTGCATGCCACCCTGCAGAGCTGGTTCCCAGCCGAGGATGCGGCATGAAGTTCGCGAGTTTCAAGAATGCCCGCGTGGTACGGTCGAGCTGGCTGGAGGAAGGCGGACGGCGGTTGGATTGCAATCCTTATATGTCGGGGGCACTGGAGGCGCGGGATGCGTTGAAAGCGTTGAAGGCGCGAAAGGAGCCGTTGAAGTCGCTGACAGCCGGACATGCAGGCGGTATCTATAACGGGCCGATGTTCCGGCGCAACTACGTCGAATCAGCCGGTCATGGCGTGCCGTTCATTACCAGCGGCACAATGTTGCTGGCTGATTTATCCACTCTCCCGCTGCTTCGCAAGAGGGACGCGCAGTCTTCACGCCTGTCCTATCTGAAATTGAAAGCTGGCACTACGCTGATTTCCTGTTCAGGAACGATCGGTCGCATGGCTTATGTGCGCCCTGACATGGCGAGCATGTGGTCTTCTCAAGACGTGCTGAAAGTTGTTCCAGACGAATCAATAATTCCATCTGGTTACCTCTACGCCTTCCTTTCCAGCAAGTTTGGCGTGCCACTAGTGGTTGCAGGCACCTATGGCGCGATCATTCAGCACATTGAGGCGGAGCATATCTCGAACCTTGATGTTCCAAGATTGGGACTTGGAGTTGAATCATCGGCACATGTCAAAATTCAACGAGCAGCGGAGCTAAGGGATAAAGCGGCCTTCATTCTTGCCGAGGTTTCTGCTGAATTCGACTCTGCTTTTCCTCAAGTTGACTTGAGTGCGAAAGCCGGCCTCCAGATTTCTACAATTCTGGCCAGCGAAGTCAAGCAGAGACTTGACGCCGAATTCCACAATCCGATTACCGCAAGTATCCGGCGGGTTCTGCAAGCTGTCTCGCACGTGACAATCGGCGATTGGTGCGACGACATTTTTTTGCCTGGAATTTTCAAACGGATTCATGTCGCAGATCCGGACTTCGCAGCGCCCTATTTCACCGGATACAGTCTCTATTGGAATGAACCTGAACCGAAAGCCTATTTGTCGAAAGCAACCAGTCTATTCAATCAGGTTCAGCTCAAGGAAGGGATGGTGCTGGTCCAAGCATTTGGTCAGGAAGGTGGCCTAACCGGGCGCCCCGTTTGGGTTGGATCTCATCTCCATGATGCAACAACGACACATATGCTTGTTCGGTTGATCGCCAAAGACCGGACAAGGGCAGCGTATCTTTTTGGTTTTTTGAACTCAAATCTTGCATACCGGCAGGTGTCCTGCTTGACCTACGGTGGATCGATACCGCATTTCGACAAAGCAGGAATTAGTTCAGTACTAATGCCTTTGTTTGGCTCCGCACGAGAGCAGTCCATATCGCAAAGGGTGCTTGATGCGATTCAGGCTAGAGATGAAGCTTTGTCCCTAGAGTTGGAGGCAAGAAAGCTGGTTGAAGACGCGATTTCGGGAGATAACTGATGGCCAAAGTGATCCCCATCGGCCAGCCAGTCAACGATGCCGAGCGCACCGCTATTGCTCACCTGCGGGATCACCTGCCAGACAGCTTTACCCTGCTACACAACTTCGAGATCGAGCGGCAGGGCGAACGCTTTGAGATCGACCTCGCACTTCTCACTCCCCATGCCCTGTATCTGATCGATGTCAAAGGGACGCGCGGCAGCATCGACGTCTATGGTGCCAAGTGGTATCCGGAAGGCCGAGCGCCGTTTCCTTCGCCCTTGGTCAAGCTGCGCGGTCACGCCCGCACCCTCAAGGGGCAGATTACCCAGAGCCATCCGGGGCGTCAGGAGCTGGAGGGCATCTATGTCGATGCCGCGATCCTGCTGACGGCGCCGGATGCCCACCTGACCGACAGGGCCGGCATGGACGCGCCTACGGTGGTCAAACTCAAGGATGCGGAGCGCTTTTTCAAGGATACGACGCGCATTCCCTCGCGCTTTGCCAAGAACATCCTGGCTCAGCAAGCCTTGATTCTGCATGCCCTGAAGGTGATGAAGCCGGCCCCGGCCGTGATGCGTTTCGGCCACTGGCAGGTCAAGGAGAAGCTGGGGGCTGCCGATGCCTACAT
>WBZP01002777.1_pt1 | contig 19748 bp, 16 predicted proteins | sample 5204301 | NCBI WGS metagenome assembly WBZP01 (sample SAMN12412401, study PRJNA552823) | activated sludge metagenome | isolation source: activated sludge from nitrification reactor of wastewater treatment plant... | place: USA: Pennsylvania | collected 2017 | reverse complement strand
GGTGGCGGCGGCGGGGTGGGCACGGGATTGCCCCCACTGCTTCCCCCACCCCCACCGCATCCCGCCAGCGCCGCTGTTGCCAGCACCAGCCCGAGCAGCCTGCCTGTCTTTTTCATGATTCACCTGCAGCAATCGGGCAATGCCCACGGCAGCCATTGAAGCGCAGGACTTGCCCGCCCAGAGCCCACGCGACTAGCCCTTCAGGCTAGTCGCGCCGCTGCCTGCGCGGGCCTGCCTGCCTTGCCAAGGCGCGCGCGCGGGGCGCACAATTCCTGCAGCCAGGCAGGGGGCGCAGCCAGGCGGGCCGATGGTTTTTTCAGACACCCGGGCCGCAGGCAAACGAGTCTTGCACACGCGCCATGCGAACGAGACAAGAGGGCATCGGGGGAGATCGTTTCGTGGTGAAAGCGCAGCCAGACGCACACCTGCGTACCCTTGCGGCACGCACGGCACTGCGACCCTGGCTCGACTCGCTGGACGAACTGGAACAATGGTTCGCCACCGAGGCCGCGCGCATCTGGCCCGATGAGCCGCAGCGCCACGCGCGTGACCGGATCGCGCTGCTCCAGGCCACCTTGAGCGCGATGGCCCGCGGCAACGAGGCCATTGCGCGGCCAGGGCCGGCCTCCGCAGCCGCCCTGGCGCCCGAGCGTATCGACATGCTGATGGCCCATGCCCGTCCGCAGCGTGCCCGCACCGCCGTCGATCAGGCCGAACAGCGGCGGGCGGCCGTGCTTGACCTGGCGCTTTGGAACGCACTGCGCCTACTGAGCCCAGGCGGCGGGCCGCACACGCAGGCGCCCACGCTGGCCGGACTCGCGCCCTGGCTGGCAAGGCCGACACCGCTCGCACCCGGCATCTCACCAACACCTGCCTATGCCGCAACGGCCCAGGCGCAGCGGTTTTTCGGCGAAACCGTGGCCGGCGTCATGGCCCAGCTCGCCACCAAGAAGGCCGGCGAGGGCATGGCGGCTTTTGCCTGCGCCACGCCGACCCAACCCTTCGATGGCCGGCTGCCCGCCGTGGTGGCGTGGAGCCAGGCCTGGAGCGTGGCCGTGGCGGGTGTGTACCTGGACAACCTGCGCCGCCACAGCGGCGACAACCTGCACGAGGCCTTGCGGGCCATCTGGTCTGGGCGTTTGTCTGCCGTCCGCTTTCGCACCGGGCCGGGGCTGACCGCACTGCCCTCGCGCGACGGCGCCTTGCACCTGGACCTGTGGACCTGCCCCGTGAAGGCGCAGGCCCTGGCCTTCGACCCCGCCGTCTGGGACGCGCAGGCCGCAGGCACCAGGTGGCACGCGGTGCGTGTGGACATGCACGAGCTGGCGCGCCGAACAACGGCGGCACCGCCCGCGGCAGAGGGGGCCCTGCGCAAGACGGCATCGGGCCTGGGGGTCGAATCGCTGTATCGGAGCGTGTTCGTGGACCGCCTGCACCAGGTGGCTTCGCAAGCATGGGGCGATGGGCACACAGCCGAGCCAGCGTATGCGGCGGCGGGGCCCCTGCAGCCGGGCACCATCTCCATCGAGGTCGACCGCCCGCCCGACGGGCAGTTGCCCAACCTGCGGCTGTTGCTGCGCTGGCGCGAACCATCGGACGGCATGCTGCGATCCACCGGCGCCGACCCGGCCAGCGGGCCGGCCGCGGCGGCACGGGTGCTGCCGGCGGCGCGCATCGATTGGCACGCGGCAGCCGCAGCGGTGGGCAAGGCGCCAACGACCCATGCCGCGGCCGCCCCACTCGGCGACGCCGCGCTCTGGGCCGGCATGGACCCGGCTGTGCAGTGGCTCGACGCGGCCCTGGTCGCGCGTGTCGATGGCGCCTGGCACGAGTTGCCGCTGGTGCTGGACGACCTCGCGCCGGGCTCTTGTGAGGCGCCGCGAACCCAGTGGTCGCTGGCAGCCGGCGCCGTCTTGCCACACAGCCTGGAGCTGCCGACTCTGCTGCGGGCGGTGCGCGAGCATGCGATGCACTGGTCCGTGCACGAACAGGGTCTGGGTGCGTTCCTGATGGCCGTGGTCGATGTCGATGCCTGGCGACTTGCACAGCCGGCCTGAGCAGATCATCGCGGGGCTGGCCCGCAGCGCACACCGGCAGCGCCGCAGTGGCCGCCTCGACCGCGCCGCCCAACTGGCCGCCGAGGCGCTTGATGCAGCTGGGCGTGTGCTCGACGCCACGCACCCGCAGCGCCCGGCCTGGCAGGCCGAACTGCAGGCCTTGGCACTGGGCATTGCAGTTGATGGGGGTCGCTTCGACGCGGTGGTGGCAGGCGCCGATGCCGCGTTGGATGCACTGGCTTGCAGCGCCACCCCTGACCCGCCTGCCGCCGCCCTGGCCGGCGCCCGGCTGCATCTCGAAGCTGCCCGTGTGCTGGTGATGAAGGGTGATGCCGCCGCAGCGCAGGCACGCCTGCGTCTGGCACTCGCGGCGCCGGAGCGGCAGACGTTGGAAGGCGAACCCGGGGCACTGGTGCGCATTCGGGCGCAGGTCACCCTGGGCGCGGTGCTGTGCATGCATGGCGAGCACAACCAGGGCCAGCAGGTGCTGATGCAGGCCGCCGCCGACGCGGCGCCGCTGAGCAGCCGGCAGGCCGGCTCCGAGCGAACCCGCATCCTGTTGAGCCTGAGCGCTTCGTGTTTCGAGCAGTTTCGGCTGGACGCGGCCAGGCAGTGGATCGAGCAGGCCTTCGTCGAACTGACGCCACTCGCACGAGCCGGGCGCTTGGGTGCCTTGGCCGATCTCGGGCGGGCGTGGCACAACCTGGGCAGCATCGAATCCCGCGCCGGCCGCCTGGGCGAGGCGGTGAGTGCCTACGAAGAGGCTCTTGACGTGTATCGCCGCGCCATGCGGCATGCGGCGCGCCGGGGTGATGCCACGCGCTTGCGCGCCTCGCGGGCCAACACCAGCATGAACCTGGGCTACACCTGCTTCAAGCGCGGCGAGCATGAGAAGGCCCAGCGATGGCTGTCCCGTGCCTTGCGGCACTACGGCACGCTGCTGGGCCCCAACCCGCATTTGCGCACCGACGCCGCACGCGCAGCCATCAACGCCGCCCACCTGGCCCTGCATCGGGGCGAGCCCACGCAGGCGGCCGCCTTGTACCGGCGCAGCCTGCAGACGCTGGGCGCCAGCGCCAGCCAGCCAGCCCAGCTGCAGGGCGCCGGCGACCGCGCCAACGCGCATCTGGGGCTGGCACGTGCCGAACTGAACGCCGGCCGTGCGGCAAGCTCGGTGGCCCACCTGCAGCAGGGCCTGTCGCTGCTGCGCGATCTCACCTTGCAAGGGCGGCTGCACTTGGCAAACGCCTGGCTGCGTGGCTGGACGGCGCTGGCCACGGCGCTGGCCGCGGGCGGCGTGCCGCTGCGGGCCCGCGGGCGTGTCGTCGCGGCACTCGTCGCCGCGCTGCGCTCGCCGCCGCTTCGCGCTGCCGGCGGCAACGAGGAGCCGCTGCGCGTGCTGCACGAGGCGCTGGCTGCCGTTGCGCAGTGGCTGCAGACGCAGGCCGGCAAGCCGCAGCGCGAGCGGCTGATCGATCAACTGGCAGACGCCGGCATGGGCCATCTCCTGGATGTCACGGCCGAGTTGCTGGCGCAATCGTCGCCGCAATGGCTGGCACGCCACGAGGAAGCGGTTCGCGTGTGGGTCGCACGCCTGGGCGTGACGGCACTGATGCATCCCGGCGCCGCAACGCTGCTGGCGCGCTGGTTCCTGAGCACACGCGGGCTGCGGGGACAGCGCATCGCCGAGGCCGCACTGGGTGGGCAGCGCCTGTCGGCGCTGCACCACAACCTGCAGGAGATGGGCCGCATCGAAGCCGACCTGCTGGCCGAGGCCGGGCCGCCGCCAGGTGCATGGGGCGACGAGTTGCTGCCTGCGCTGGGCGCCGCTGGCTCGGCACCCGCCGCCGCCGGGGAAAGCGCCACACGCTGGCAGGCGCTGAGAAGCCTGGTCGATGCGCAACGCGGGCAGGCCGTGCGCGATGGGCTGTTGCCCGCGGCTTCACATTGGGATGTGGCCGGACTCGCCGGCCTGCTGCACGCCGGCGAGGCACTCGTGCTGGTGGCCCGGCTCGATGAGGCTCGCCTCGTGGCGGTGGTGGTGAGCAGCGCCGTGCAGGGCCGGCCCTGCGTGCAAAGCTGCATCGGCAAGCTGCCTGCGCACCTGCTGAGGGCAAGCATTGACGACATCGTTGGCGCTGCCAGCCGGGCCATGCGCGCAGACTTCGCGAGGGCCGACACGCGGCAGGCCAAGGCCTCAAGGGTGCTTGACCTGCAGGCGGCGGCGCGCCCGTCAGACGACGATGCGCGCGCGCTGGCCACGCTTGGCGAGCTGGCCGAGTGCGCGCTCGGCCCGCTGCTGGATTCGCTGCGCGAGGCCGCATCGTGCAGCCGCATCGTTGTCGTGCCGGCCGACGATCTGCACCTGCTGCCGTGGCGTCGGCTGCTGCGCGCCCGCAGCAGGCTGTTGCAGGTGCAGGTTCAACCAACGGTGGGCGCCTGGGCCCGCAGCCGCATCGCCCCAGCGCCCGCGCAGGCCGCATGGCCGCATTGGACAACCGTTACCGCGGCCGGCCACCCGGCCATCGATGCACTGCGCTGGGTGGCCGTCGAACAGCGTGCCGCCGCGCAGCTGTGGCGCGAGGTCGGCTGCCAGCCACGGCCCTGGCAACCCTCGGCCGGCCTCCCGGCCGACCACGACGCACTGCTGGTGATGGGCCACGGCAGCGCCCCGCGCGGGTATGTGGCACCGGCCGGGCTGCAACTGGAAGACGGCCGCGTGCTCAGCGCCCACGACCTGGGGGCCGGTGTGGCTGGCGGTTTTGAACGGGTGCTGCTGTCGGCTTGTGTATCCGCCGGAACCCACTCGGCCTTCGGCGAGCCGCTGGGCTTCCTGTCGACCTGCTTCGACTACCGCACGCGCTTCGGCATCGGTTGGCTGATCGAGGTGCCCGATGCCGCGGCCTGCCTCTTCAGCCTGGCGTTTCAGTTTGCGCTGCGCCAGGCCATCGCGGCGGGGGGCGCCGTCGTCTGGGGTGAGATCTTCGACACCACCTGCGATGCCATCGAGGCTGGCCGCTGGCCCGCGGGGTTTGCGGCCTGGATGGACAGCGCCTGCAGGGTCGATGGCGCAGGGCTGCCCGCGCCACCGCAAAGCCTGCGTCGCGTGCTGCCGTGGGTTGTTGCCATGGGGCAGTGAGGGCGTTGCGCAAGGAGCCTGGGTACCATCGGCGCCTCCCATCCAGCGAGCCACCTGCCCATGCCAGCCACACCAGGATTTCGACTGCCCCACCTGTGCCTGCCCCGCCCGGGCCTGGACCTGGCTCGCTGGGCGGTGGTGGCGTGTGACCAGTACACCGCCGAGCCGGCCTACTGGCAGGCCGTGGAGCGCCTGGTGGGCGACGCGCCGTCCACGCTGAACCTGATCTTTCCCGAGGTGTACCTGGGCGCACCCGACGCGGCCCAGCGCATCCAGCACATCCAGCAGGCCTCGCGCCGCTACCTGGCCGACGGCCTGCTGGTGGACCACCATGGCAGCGTGCTGGTGGAGCGCACGGTGGGCGGCCGCACACGCCGCGGCCTGATGCTGGAGCTGGACCTGGAGCACTACGACTACAGCGCCAGTTCCACCAGCCTGATCCGCCCCACCGAAGGCACCATCGTCGCCAGGCTGGCGCCGCGCATCGAGGTGCGCCGCGGTTCCGAGCTGGAGTTGCCACACATCCTGGTGCTGATCGACGACCCCGCCTGCACGGTGGTCGAGCCCCTGGCCGCGGCCGTGCGCAACGGCCCGCCGCTGTATGAAACCGAGCTGATGCAAGGCGGCGGCCACATCGCCGGCTGGGCCGTGGCTGCTGGCCTGGGCCAGCAGGCGCTGCAGGCCTTGCAGGCGCTGGCCGACCCGCAGGCCTTTGCCACACGCTACGGCGTGCCGCCGGGCACCCCGGTGATGCTGTTTGCCGTGGGCGACGGCAACCATTCGCTGGCCACCGCCAAGGCCATCTGGGAAGGCCTGAAGGGTCAGGTCGGCCCCGACCACCCCGCAGCCCTTGATCGCGCTGGCCATGCTGGCCGTCGGCGTGACCGGTGTGAGTGGTGCGTGGCTCGTCGACGTGGCCAGGCTGGCCCTGGTGGGGGCCGTGGTGGCAGCGGTTCACCATGCCGAGGTCGTCGCTCACCGCGTCGGCAAGCCGTTCGGGACGCTGGTGCTGGCGCTCGCGGTGACGGTCATCGAGGTGGCGCTGGCCCTGTCGGTCATGCTGGCCGCCGGGCCGTCCAAGGCCGCGCTGGCGCGCGACACGGTGTATGCCGCGGTGATGATCATCTGCAACGGCGTGGTCGGCGTGGTCGGCGTGTGCCTGCTGGTGGGCGGGCTGCAGCACCGCGAGCAGAGCTTCCGCGTCGAAGTCGCGGGCACGGGCATCGTGGCCCTGGGGGCACTGGCCACGCTGGCGCTGGTGATGCCCACTTTCACCACCAGTTCGCCGGAAGGGACCTACACCACGTCGCAGCTGCTGTTCGTGGCCGTGTCGTCCCTGCTGTTGTGGGCGGTGTTCATCCTGTTCCAGACGGTGCGCCACCGCGACGACTTCCTGCCGGTGGTGGACCCGCATGACGAGCGCCAGCACGCGGAGCCGCCGGGCCTGGGACATGCCGTCGCCAGCTTCACCGCGCTGCTGCTCGCACTGGCAGGCGTGGTGGGGCTGGCCAAGTGGTTGTCGCCCCACATCGAGCAGGCGGTCACCGCCTGGCAGGCCCCCAAGGCCGTGGTGGGCGTGTTGATCGCGCTGATCGTGCTGCTGCCCGAGACCTGGGCCGCCTTGCGGGCAGCGCGTGCCAACCGGCGGCAGACCAGCCTCAGCCTGGCCGTGGGCTCGGCGCTGGCCAGCATCGGGCTGACGGTGTCCGCGGTGGTGGCGGCAGCCGTATGGCTGGACCTGCCGCTGGTGCTGGGCCTGGAAGCCAAGGACATGGCCTTGCTGGCCCTGACCGTCATCGTCGGCGCCATCACGCTGGGTTCGGGCCGCACGAACCTGATGCTAGGCACCGTGCACCTGGTGATCTTCGCAGCCTTCCTGTTCCTGGCGCTGGTGCCTTGAAGGGCGCCGTCACTCCACGCAGCGCACCTCCACGCGCCGGTTGAGCGAACGGCCGATCTCGTCGTCATTGCCGGCCACCGGGCGCGATTCACCGGCCCCCTTGGCCTGCAGGCGGGCCGCGGGCAGGCCACGCCGCACCAGGTCGTCGACCACGGCCTGGGCACGGCGTTGCGACAGCTGCTGGTTGTAGGCCGCCTCGCCTTCGCTGGAGGTGTGGCCTTCGATGTCGATGCGCACGCTGCGGTCGTCGTGCAGGCCGTCGAACAGCGCCGCCAGCACGGGTTCGGAATCGGGCCGGAGGGTGGCCGAATCGAAGTCGAACCGAATGCCGTGGATCACCGATCCGCAGCCCAGCTTGGGTCGCTCGGGCGCGTCACAGGCGGTGCCGGCTGCGGCCCCGCGCTTGGCCTCGAACAGGTAGAACGGCGCGCCGTTGGTCGAGCGCATCACCTGCAGGCCTCCCTCGTCGGCCAGCGACGCGACGAAGGTGCTGGGCACCCCGGTGCGCCGCGCCTGCCCGGCGGCCCGCAGCAGCTGGCCTTCCACCGTGCCCTGCAGCCGCCCTTCACCGTTGTCGTAGCAGCCACTGACCGCCGGGCCCTTCTGCTGCAGTTCGAGCGTCAGGCCGCGGCCCTTCCAGGCACCGGCGAAGCCGGTGGCCAGCGGCGCCGTGTCCTGCCGGCCGGTGCCGACGATCTCGCTGAAGCTCAGCGTCACCGGCACCGGTGGCTGCGGCACGTCGAGCCCGCCGCTGAGTTCCACGCGCACCCAGCGCACCGGGTCGCGGCGATGGACGGCCAATGCGGCTTGCTGCCCGGCCTTGGCATGCGCCACCAGCGTGGCCGAGGCCAGCTTCACGAAGCCCTCGCGCGACGATTGCGCCGACCCCCACACCGACACCTCGCGCACGAAGGTCTGTCGCGGGCTGGGTGTCTCCAGCACGTCGGGCACCGCAAACTGCTCGAACACCGTGGCTGCGGGCAGGGCATAGACCAGGGCGATGCGGGTCGACGCCGGCACCGGCCGGGTCAGCGCGAAGCCGGCCGACGAGCCGTCGATCGCGCGGATCGCCTGCTCCATCGTCACGCGCGCGGCCGCATCGCCTTCCACGCGCACCGGCACCGCGCCGTGGGCAAAGCTCAGCAGGTCGGGCGACTGGGCCCGCACGGTGCCGGCCAGCAGCAGTGCGGCCAGGGCCATCCAGAGTCTGCGCATGATCGCTCCTTTCACGCGGGGCGTGCCCGACCGAAAGGCGGGCCGCGCCGGCCAACTGTACGCCCCGCAAGACCGGCACCCTGGCCGGACTGCCTGTGCGGCGCCTGGCGTCGGCGCGGTCCCTGCACAGACAGCCGCCGCTGAGGCGGCCGGCACCGAGCCGCCTCGACCCGGGAGACCCATGACTCCGCATGCCTTCGTCCACAAGTGGGCCGCCGGCAGCCCCGCGCACCAGTTGAAAGAGCGCGCCGGGGCGCAGGCCCACTTCATCGACCTGTGCCGCGTGCTGGGTGTGCCGGAGCCGGCCGACCCCGATGCCCATTGCTTCGAGCGCGGTATCACCAAGACCGGCAGTGCAGCGCAGCGCACCGACGGCTTTGCCGACGTGTGGATGCGCGGGCACTTCGCCTGTGAGTACAAGGCCCCCGGCAAGAGCCTGGGGTCGACGCTGGAGCAGCTGATGCGCTATGCGCTGCCGCTGGAGAACCCGCCGCTGCGGGTGGTTAGCGACCGGCAGCACCCGAGGTGCACACGCACTTCACGGGCACGCCCAGTGAATGCCACGCCTTCGCACTGGAGGAACTCCAGTACGGCCAGCAGACCTTCGTCAACGGCGTCGCGCAGCGCAGGAACTTCAACACCAACCGCATGCTGCGTGCCGGCCAGGCGCCGCAGGTGGCGGTGAAGATCATGCCGCCGCCGGCGGTGCTGGACCGCAGCGTGCCCATCGGCGGCATCGGCGAGCTCGGCGTGCCCACGCTGGCGCCGGCGCTGGCCAACGCGGTGGCGCGCCTCACCGGCACGCGGGTGCGCAGCCTGCCGTTCTTCAGCACCTGAGTGCGAGGTCGCGCCGGCCGCGCGCCGGCCGGGCACGGCCGCCCGGTGCGGGCGCCGTTCCAGGCGCCCGCGGCCGGTCCGCGAACCTGACCGGCCCGGTCGTTCAGCCCAGCAAGGCTTCCAGCGCGTCGAAGGACGACGACCAGCCGCCGGTCATGCCGGCGCGCTCGTGGGCAAAGGCCTCGAGCTCGGCGGGCGTGGCGTCGCCGTGGGGCTCGCAGGTCACGGTCACCCGCGTGCGGTCGGGCGCCTCGGACGCGAGCACGACGGTGGTCTGCAGCGTCGCCGGCCACGCCGTGACCCCCGGTGGCGGTACGGGGCGCTCCTGGTCGTCGACGAACCGCTGCGTGTAGACGATGCGCCGTGGCGGGTCGAGCACGAGGTAGTCCGCCTTCACCTGCATCCGGCCATGCTCGCCCTCGATCACGAACAGCGTGCTCTGGCCGACGGCGATGGTGCGCCGCACGAAGTGCATGCGGCTTCCCGGTGGGGGCAGCCAACGGGCCAGGTGAGCCGGTTCGGTCCACATCGACCAGACCTGCGCGACCGGCGCGGCCAGCGTGCGATTGAAGACGAAGGGTCGCTTGCCGGTCGCGCCTTCCTCCAGGTGCTCGGCCAGGCGGTCCCAGGTGGCTTCGCCTCCGGCCTTCCTGATGTGCTTCGCGATCTCGGCCGCGGCCTCGGGCGTGGCCAGCACGAACACCAGGTCGAGCGTGGTCTGGCCGTCGGCTTCGGTGAAGGTGGCCGTGACGCGGAACAGCGGCGGCGTGTCGTCGGTCGCACCATGGTCGTAGACCAGCCGGCGGTGCGGCTCGACCACGTGGTAGGTCGCGAGGTTCGGGTAGTCGACGCCGTCGGGCCCGTGCATCGTGTAGCGCCAGGTGCCGCCCACGCGCAGGTCCTTGTGGTGCGTGGTGAGCGTGAAGCCGCGCGGCCCCCACCAGCGGGCGATCTGATCGGGCACGGTCCACGCATCCCACACGCGGTGCAGCGGCGCGTCGTACACGCGCGTGAGTCGGATCTCGTTCGAACTAGGTCTTGCGGCCACGGGTCACTCCAGCTGTCCGGGATGGGGGCGGGCGCCGGCGCCGCCGGGGCTGCGGTGCCGGGGCCAGGCTCTTCAGGTAGGCGTCGAGGCGGTCGAGCCGGGCTTCCCACGCCGAGCGAAGCTGCTCGATCCAGTCGGTTGCCGGCGCCAGGGCCTGGGGTTCGAGCCGGCAAGGGCGTCGCTGACCGTCGCGACCGCGTGTGATGAGCCCGGCACGCTCGAGCACGTTCAGGTGCTTGGTGATGGCGGGGCCGGAGAGGTCGAAGGGCGTGGCCAGGTCCTTCACCGGCGCCTCGCCTTCGGACAGGCGGGCCAGGATGGCCCTGCGGGTCGGGTCGGCCAGCGCGGCGAAGACGGTGGACAGTTCGGGGGCCTGCATGGTCTTTAGTTTGCCGATGGGTTATTTAACCGTCAAGCGAATCATGAGCGCCGCCATGGCCTGGCAGGGGCTGCCACCACGCACGGGTCCGCTGTCGACATCGGGCCGGTGCACCGCGGCCTGCGGCCGGTGGGCCGACGCTCCGGCTCGGCCGGCTCGGCCGGGTCAGCCTGCCGATGGCCCGAGCAAGGGGGCCAGATCCGCGTCGACCGCCACGGCGCGCAGGCAGCGACTGCGCCGGGCCGGCCCGTCGGCGTCGGACAGCAGCGCCGCGGCCATGCGCCGGCGCAGGGCGTCCCGCGCGGCGGCCAGGTCGCCCTCGTCGGTCATGCCGGCGAGCAGCGGGCCGCGCCACAGCGCCAAGGCCTCGTGCCACAGCGCGACGCGCTCGGGCTCCCGGGTCGCGGGGTTGGCCAGGCGCTGCAGCAGCCGTTCCAGCGCAACGCGGTCGAGCCAGACGCGCGCGGGGTTCAGCCGCAGCTGCTGGCCCTGCAGCAGCACCGCATCGGCACAGCCCAGCAGCTTGCGCAACCTCGCCAGCGTGACCTCGAGCGCCTTGGCCCGTCCTTCCCGGCCTTCGCCAGGCCACATCACCTGGGCCAGCGGAGTCATGGCGACGGCGTCGTGACCGCCGCTGAGGGCCAGCCGTCGCAGCAGTTCCTGCGGCCGTTGGGCGGACTTGGCCCGCGGGCCCGCACCACCCCGCGCCGCGACGCCCGGCGACGCGCCGGCCTCAGGCGTCGGGCCGCAGGACCAGGTCAACCCGCCCAGCGTCTGCACACGCACCGCCCAGGGCCAGTCGCGTGGCCAGCCCGGTTCGGGGGGGTCAAGCCGGCGGGTCTGGATCGACGCCCGGATCCAGGCCGCTTCCGCCGAGAACGACGACCAGCGGCGGCCAAACGACAAGACCGTGTTGAAGGAGACGTTCGACAAAGCCAAGCTGGCCGCGGAGATCGAGGTCTACCAAGCGGCGCACGGCTGGTGTCCGCCGGATACGCTCGTCTACAACGAGCCGGCGGCAGAGAAGGCGTGGAGCCGCATGCTCGCCTTGTACGGCAGAGCGCTGGCCTGATCGTCTCCGTCGGGATCCTCATGAACCAGGGGTTGCAGGCCCGGGCCTAGGGCGCGCTCAAGTAAGCGGGCCAACATCAGCGACTGAGTCGCCTTGGACCGGTCATCCACCAGAGCCCGCTCATGGCCGTTATGCAAGTCTTGCCATAACGGCCATTATGAGAAGACCTGGGTTATGAGAAGTCCGGGCGGGGCATAGGCCGGGAAGCCGCGCCGGTACTGGAGATCGGCGGTGCAACGGTTCGCCGCGCTGGACATAAATTTGCTACTCGGGCAACACCGACGGTTCCACCAACGGAGACCGTCATGCCCAAGATCCCTGCGCTCAACCCCTTGCTTCAAGCCTGGCTGCTTGAAGGCCCGCTGTCTGCGCAAGTGCCGGCGTACGTCGAGCGCCTGCGTCGAGGTCGGTATGCGACCCACACATCGGGGCGCTGCCTGAACGGCGTGGCGCACTTCGCGCACTGGATGTCGATGTGCAGCCTGCCCGCGCACATGGTCGATGACGGATGTGTCGACCAGTTCCTGCGCTACCACCTGCCGCGCTGCGACTGCCTGGGCGGGGCGCTGCGCACGCCCATGGAATTGCATGCCGCGCTGATGCCGGTGCTGGAGATACTGCGGGCCCAAGGCGTCATCGTCCGTGCGCCGGCGCCGACGGGTCCGATCGCCGACGAGCTGGGCCGCTACGACGCGCACATGAGCAGGGCTCGCGGCCTGGCCGCCGGAACCCGGCGCGGCCGCCTGCGCATCATCGAGCGGCTGCTGCTGTCCAAGTTTGCCGGGCGGCCGGTCGCTGTGAGTTCGCTGCTGCCAGAGGATGTGCGCCAGTTCATCGTCGATCAGTTGCAGGCGCTGGGCACCACCAGCAACGCCATCACGATCGCGTCCACGCTGCGGGCGTACCTGCGCTATCGCGCCACCTGCGGCGACCCGGTGCAGCCGCTGCTGGCCGTCATCGCGTCGCCTGCGCGCTGGAGCATGGCGTCGCTGCCCCGCGGCCTCAAGCCCGAGGAAGTCGACCGGCTGTTGAACTCGTTCACCGATGCGCTGCCGTCACCCAAGCGGGGCTACGCCGTCGTCCGCCTGGCGCTCGACCTGGGCCTGCGCGGCATCGAGATCAGCCGGCTGCAACTGGCCGACATCGACTGGCGCCTGGGTACCGTCACGCTCAAGCGCACGAAGTCTCGTCGCCAGGATCTGCTGCCCCTGCCAGTAGTGACAGGCCGGGCCCTGGAGGCTTACCTGCGGCACGAACGACCCAAGACCAGCGACCCGGCCGTGTTCGTGCGCCGCCTGGCGCCGCATGACGAGCCCATGGGCGTGGACGCCATCCGACGCATCGTCCGCGATGCCTTCCGACGCGTGGGCATCCAGCATGGCCGCGGCCATGCGCTGCGCCACACCGTCGCCTGTCGGATCGTCAACCAGGGCGGCTCGATCAAGGAGGTGGCCGACGTGCTTCGGCACCGCTCATTGAACACATCGATGATCTACGCTAAGGTTGACCATGGCGCGCTATTCGGCGTTGCGCTGCCGTGGCCCGGGAGTGCGGCATGAGCGCCCGGGTCAGCTTGAAGGCCAGGGTCGAGCAGTACCTGGCCGAGCGGCGGCGGCTGGGCTTCAAGCTCAACAACATGGGTCACCGACTGGCGAGCTTCGCGCGCCATGTCGCCAATGTCGGCCATCACGGTCCTCTCACCGTCGAGCTTATGGCGGACTGGGCGCGCCAGGCCAAGGCCGGCCACGGCGACCGCGCCACCTTGGCGCGGCGGCTGAAGATGCTGCGGCCGTTCACGGCTTGGCTGCGGCAGTTCGACCCCGCCACCGAGGTGCCCGACGAAGCCGTCTTCGGTCGAGTGCCGGGGCGGATGACGCCGCATGTCTACCGGGAGCCCGAGATTGTCGAACTGCTGGCCGCAGCCAGGCAGCTTGGGCCCGTGGGTGGACTGCGCCCGGTGGTCATGGAGACGCTGTTCGGGCTGGTCGCCTGCACGGGGTTGCGCATCTCCGAAGCGCTGGGCCTGCTCGACGCCGATGTCGACCTGAGGGCCGGCGTGTTGACGATTCGGCAGAGCAAGTTCGGCAAGACCCGGCTGGTGCCACTGCATCCGAGTGCGGCCCAGGCGTTGGAGCGCTACCGATCGCAACGCACTCGCTATGTGCGCAACACTCCCGAGTTGCCGTTCTTCATCGCCAGCCGCGGGCAATTGCTGGGGCACCCCGTCGGCGACGGCCAAGTCCACCGCGTATTCCGTGATCTGCGTCGCCAACTTGGGTGGGTCGACCGCGGCAGCCATGGCACGCCGCGCATCCACGACCTGCGCCACAGCTTCGCCGTGCGCCGGCTGGTGTTGTGGCACGAACAGGGCGAGGACATCAACCAGCGCATGCTGGCGTTGTCGACCTACCTCGGCCACGTCAAGGTCTCCAGCACCTACTGGTACCTCACGGGCGTGCCGGAGTTGATGGGCCTGCTCGGCCAGGCGTTCGAGCGCTACGCAAGCCCCTGGGAGAACGGCGATGAGTAGGCCAACCACCCCGCGCGCGCCGCCGAGCTTCGCCGCGCTGGTGCAGTCGTTCTTCACCGAGCACCTCACGCAGCAGCGCGCGATGAGCCCGCGCACGGTGGCGACCTACCGCGACGGCTTCGTGCTGTTCCTGGACTTCGCGACGGCGCACCTGCACACGCAGCCCACGGCGATGAAGCTGCAAGACATCACGCCGGTGCTGATCCTGGCCTTCCTCGACCATCTGGAGCAGGACCGCGGCAACGCGGTGCGCACCCGCAATGCCCGGCTGGCGGCGCTGCGCGCGTTCCTGAAGTTCGCCGGGCACCGCGACGTCAACGCGCTGCACATCGTCGAGCAGGCCTTGGGCGTGCCGATGAAGCGCTTCGAGAGGCCGATGCTCGGCTTCCTGTCGCGTGAAGAGATGCTGGCGATCATCGGCAAGCCGGGGTCAAGCTGGACCAGCCAGCGTGACCATCTGCTGCTGCATATGCTCTACAACACCGGTGCCAGGGTGTCGGAGATCATCGGTGTGCGCCTGGCCGATGTCGTACTGGATGGCGCTGCCTGCGTGCACCTGCATGGCAAGGGGCGCAAGCAGCGGACGATGCCGCTGTGGCGCTCGACGGTGAAGGCGGTTCGATCGTGGTTGAGGTTCAACCCGGACCTGCTGTCGGCATCGGCGCTGCTGCCCAACCGGGACGGGCACGCGATGACAAGGACCAACGTCGCGCAGCGGCTCGCGCTGGCTGTGGCTGCAGCGACTCCGAAGATGCCGAGCCTGCGTGAACGCCACATTTCTCCCCACACCATCCGCCACACGACAGCCATGCATCTGCTGCAGTCGGGCGAGCCGATCGACGGCATTGCCCTCTGGCTCGGCCACGAGAGCCCGACAACGACGCATCAGTACACGGAGGCCAACCTGGCGATGAAGGAGAAGGCACTGGCACACATGCAGGATCCCGACACCGCCAGCCGGCGCTTCCGCGCCTCGGACTCACTGCTCGAGTTCCTGAAGGGGCTGTGATTATGAGAAGTGCACGAGTGCCAAGGAGCACCTGTCTACGGGGTGATCCTGGCGCTCGTCTTCAACCGGCTTGTCATAACCGGCGTCTTCTCATAATGGCCGGCAACGTGAGTAGGAGATCGAGCCAGGAAGCTGCCCATCAATGCGCGAACACGGCCGGCCCATGTCGGCTGTCGGCGTTGTCCGCGAACTGGAACTCGCGGCCAGTGGACTAAACCGCTCGCGGTACCCGCTCCGGGTGAGATCGAGGTAGTCCGCAGCGCCGCAGGTTCTGCGAAGTTGGCGAGCGAGGCAATTCGCCTCGTTCACCAATGGAGCCGTAACCATGGATAAGACCACCGCGGCGGGCTCGCCGCTGCGTCAACGCACGATCGAAGACATGCGCATGCGCAAGCTGGAGTCGAGGACTCAGCAAGGCTACATCCGCGCCGTTCGCAAGCTGGCAGAGTTTCTCAAGCGCTCGCCCGACACCGCCACTGTCGAGGATCTGCGCAATTTCCAACTTCACCTGGTCGACACCGGCACCTCGCCCATCACGTTCAACGCGACGCTGACCGGGTTGGAGTTCTTCTTCGACACCACTCTGGGCCGCGGCGAGTTGATGGCGCGCATGCAGCCGGTGAAGATGCCGCGCACCATGCCAGTGGTGCTGAGCATGCAGGAAGCCGCCGCATTGATCGCCGCGGCGCGCAACATCAAGCACCGGGCGGCCCTGTCGGTGGCCTACGGCTCGGGCCTGCGTGCCAGCGAGGATTGCCGGCTCAAGGGACCGCTCACGCCCCCGCGTTTCCACGCCCAGCAGGCGGAAGTGCCGGGCCAGAGGGGCGCTGACGGCATTGAAGTCGGTCAGGTCGCTCAGTCCGCCGTGCAGCAGCAGCAGCAGAGTTGGCTGGGCGGGATCGGCCTGGGACTCGTGGTAGATCTCGGCATCGCCGACACGCAGGTGCGAGCCGGTGGCGTCGGTGAAGGTTTCAGATGTGTCTGGCATCGCAACTCCCAACAGGGGAACCAGCAGGGCGCAGGCGTCACGCTAACTGGAGCTTGCTGACAACGCTGAGTCAGCAGGCCCGCGATCGCCACCCTGGCCCCCCGCCAGCCTCTGCCGCACCCAGTCGACGATGACATTCACGGCGAGAGGGTAGTTGCCGACCTGGCAATGGCTGGAAGCGTCTTCGCCTGGCATAAAGACGCGCGTCGAGATCGACCGGGCCGAGCGCAGGCTCAGGATCTGATCGCCCAACTGATGCAGCGGCACGAAGTGATCGTCGCGACCGGCCAGCAGCAGCACCTCCTGTTCGACCCGATGGGACACGTCGGCGGTCCTGTAGCGCCGTGTCTCGCGCAGGAAGCGGTACGGACTGGCGGTCCCGGTGACGCTCATGCCTTGTGCCAGACCCCACTGCATCACCGGGCGGCGCCACGACGCCAGACGCGCCAGCAGGTTGACGGCAGGCGCCAGTCGCAGGCCCAGGAGCATTTGCATGAGCGAGCGGACGGCCGGATAGGCCTGGCGAAACACGACCTCGAAGAAGTCGGTCAGGATGTCGTAGGCGACGACACGTCGCACGCGGGGTTCGAACGCCGCCGCGCGGATCGCAAGGCAGCCGCCGAGCGACAGGCCGACGAGAGTGCAGGCGGTGACGCCGAAGTGATCCAGCACGGCCCGCACCGGCAGGTGCCAATCCGGCGTCATGGGCAGGCCGCTGTCATGCAGTGCCGATCCCTGGCCCGGGCCTTCGAAGGCGATCACGTCGAATCCGGCGTCGCGCAGCCAGCCCAGCGCGGGCAGCAACTCCTCGATGTAGCTGTCGAACCCGCCGAAGAAGACGATGGTGTCGAGCGCGCGGCCGTGCGCCTTCAAGTGCAGGGCCGGCAATGTGCCCTGCAGTGCGCCCATCGCGAACGGCACTGCCACATGATCGCCACGCACGGATTCCTGCGCTGCCTGCACGAGGGTCAGGAAGCGGCGGCGCGCGTGTGGTCGGTCGGGGTCGCCGGGAAGCATGAAGAAGTCTGCCGATCGCCAGTGGAATGCGGCCCGTAGCCGATGCCCATTGGCTTCGGCCGCTTTGGCGAGCGCCAAGAACTCTCTCTTCCAGTCTGCGTAGCCCTGGATGCGCCGGCCGGCGTCTCGCAGATCGTCGAGCATCTCGGGCTCCGCCACCCAGCTGAACCAGCGATTCATCTGGAAATTCAGGCTAACGTCCGGGTGCAGCGCGTGATAGCCGGTTCGCGGTATCGAGTCCATGCGCATGGCGTCCCTGTCAGTGGATGTGGTGTGGAAGTGCCCGTCGGAGTCGTCGCCCCAACCGGAACAAGGCGGCAATGAGGAGCAGGATGCAGGCCCGCGCCAGGAACGAGCACCAGGCCAGGCGGGCCGGTGCGATCCGGCCCTCGCGCAGCGCGGCAACGAGCAGCAGCGCCGTCGCGGGCAGGTTCAGCAGCACGGCTCTCGTCGTGCCGGGCATGTACCGGCGCAGCGCGATCGTGGCGGCCACATGGGGCACGAAGACGTTGCCCAGCATGAAGGCGGCATAGCCGCACAAGGCGTCCGTGCCCCAACACGTGGGTGCCGGCCCGACGGCCGACAGCACGGCCGCCAGCGCCGGCCCCGTCAATACGGCGACGGCAAGGCGAATCTCGAACGCACCGACGGTGCGCGTACCAGCGTCCGGCACTGCGCGACAAGGCCGGCAGCCCGATGGCCTCCTCGAGGTTGTGCAGGGCGATGGCCAGCGCAAAGCCCCACGCCGCGATCTCGAAATCCATCGTCGATGACCCTCCTGGCCTGGCAGAATGCGAGCCGGCGCTCGCATTCAGGGAGATTGTGCGCGGGGCCTTGGAGACTTCTCAACTCGCATTCCCTGCGCCGCATCTGCCATGGCCCGCCCACACGCCATCTCCCCGAGAAAACGCCCACTTCAGGCGCGCAGCCGCCGCATGGTCGAGACGATCCTCGAGGCCGCGGCTCGCGTCTTCGAGTCGCTTGGATTGGAAGGCGCCACGACCAATGCGATTGCCGAGCGGGCCGGCGTATCGATCGGCTCGCTGTATCAGTACTTCCCGAGCAAGCTGGCGATCGTCCACGCCTTGATCGACCGCTACCAGCAGGAACTGCGCGAAGTCTGGGATCAGGTCCTGGCGCCCGGTCATGCCTCGCGGCCGGTAGACGAGCTGGTCGACGAGGCGATCGACGCGGTCTGGAGCCTGGCGTCCAGGCGCCCGGCCTTTCTGATCCTGCTGCACAACAACGCTGCGTCGGTGACCCTGGCGTCGAAGAAGTCGCGTCAGCTGGAGGAGGCGCGAGCGCGCCTGGCTGCACTGGTGCTGCAGAGGCATCCGTCAACCGAGCTGCCACAGGCCCTCTTGAAGGCCACGCTCATCTCCCACACCGTGCATGCACTGCTGGCGCTGGCGGCGGCGTCGCCAGCGACGAAGCGCAGCGCCATCATCCAAGAAACCAAGCTTGTGGTGGCGCGCTACCTATCCGATCTCGGGTAGCGCGAACCGCATTGGCAAGGTCGGCCCCGCCGCGCTTGCGCCGGCGGGGATCGGGTTGATCGAGTCGTGGCGGCGCCCGGCTTGGCGCATCACCTGGCTTGTCGTGCGCGTGGAATTGTGCATCCGCCGGGGCCGTGTGCGCGAGCGCCGGCTCAAGGCCGCGCTGCTCTATCCGCTCAGCAACTGTGTCAGCCGTTCCCGCGGTCAGGCCCGCCCGTCACCGTTCGCGACTGCGACGCGACGGCTCGCGCCCGGCAGGCGACCGTCCGCGACCAGAGCGGTGGCGTGTGCAATCCCGCCTTCCCACATTGCCGCCATTGCAACGACACCAGGGGTCGCACCATGATGAACAGGATCGCCACGCGGCTCGCCAAGGCGGTGTGGTCGTGCATTCGATTGGCCTGCTGCGCGGCGACTCCGGCGTCCGCGCTGGAACTGACCGTCGAGATGCGTGGCGCACCATCCGCACAGGGGCAGGTGTCGCTCGCGCTGTTCGGTACGGCCGCCACCTGGCTCAAGGAGGGCCAGGCGTTGCAAGTTGCGCGCGCCCCGGCGTCGCCGCTGGTACGCATCACGCTGAAGGAATTGTCGCCAGGGCGCTATGCCTTGACGGCCTTCCACGATGAGAACGGCAACGGCAAGCTCGACGCCAACTTTCTGGGCGTGCTCAAGGAGGCCTACGGCTTCAGCCGCGGTGTGCGGCACCGCACCCGGTCGACCAATTTCGACGAGGCCGCCGTCGATCTAAGAGCCGATCTGACCATCGCCGTGCGCCTGGAGTAGCTCGCCCGATCCGAGCCACGTGCGCCTGCCCCTCGACCCTCGCCTCATGGGAGCCATCATGATCCGCCCTGTCCACTTGATCTACCTCTTCCTCTTCGCACTGTTGACCGGCTTCATGGCCGTCGTGCGGTGGTCACTCGTGCCGGCGCAGCACCGTCTGCCGGCCGGCGCGTATGCCGTGCTCGAGCAAGGCATGAACCAGGTGCTGGAGACGCTCACGCCCGCGCGGATGATCGGCGCCCTGGTCAGTGGGTTGATCGTGTTCGTGCTCGCCTGGC
>WBZP01002776.1_pt1 | contig 19750 bp, 22 predicted proteins | sample 5204301 | NCBI WGS metagenome assembly WBZP01 (sample SAMN12412401, study PRJNA552823) | activated sludge metagenome | isolation source: activated sludge from nitrification reactor of wastewater treatment plant... | place: USA: Pennsylvania | collected 2017 | reverse complement strand
CCTATTTCTGGTTGCCGGAAACCAAGTACGTTATCGGCGTCGTCGCGTTCTTCGCGCTGCTGTCGTTGCGGCTGCTGCCCAAGGACCGTCAGCGGATCGGCAGAACGGTGGTTGTGTTCGTTCTCTGCCTGGTGGGCCAGCTCTTCGGCGCCCTGCTCGAGGCGCTCGATTATTCGCGCTTCGCGGTCATGATCCACGAACTGTTCGTCATCGGGTCGGGAATGGCGCTGTGCCGTCTGGTGGCGATCTTCGTCTTCCGCATCATCCTGCCGCGCTTCGGCATCGTCGTCGTGCGCATTGCCGAGGACATCATCGTCCTCGTCGTCTATGCTGCCTTCATTCTCGGGCGGCTGCACATCGTCGGCCTCGACCCGTCGAGCCTGCTGACCACCTCGGCGGTGATCACCGCGGTTCTTGCTTTCGCGATGCAGGATACCCTGGGCAACATTTTGTCCGGCGTCGCGCTGCAACTCGACAACTCGCTGCGTACCGGCGACTGGGTCAAGGTCGATGATGTCACCGGCCGGGTGGCTCAGATTCGCTGGCGGCAGACGACGATCCGGACGCGCAACGGCGATGTGGTGGTCGTTCCCAACAGCCAGTTGATGCGCGGCAGGTTCACCGTCTTCGGCCGGGCGGACATACCCAACTGGCCGTGGCGGCGCTGGATCTGGTTCAACATCACCTACGACTCGCCACCGACGCTGGTGATCCAGAAGGTGGAGAAGGCGATCCGCACCGCCGATATCCCCAACGTCGCGCGGGAGCCGGCCCCGACCTGCGTGCTGATGGAATTCGGCCAGGGCTACGGGCGCTACGCGCTGCGCTACTGGATGCTCGATCCGCAGCCTGACGACCCGACCGATTCCGCGGTGCGCGTGCATGTCCTGGCCGCGTTGCAGCGCGCGCGGATGGAATTGGCGGTGCCGGAACAGTCATTGCATATCACCAAGGAAAACGATGCCTATCGCAAATCGCTGCAACGTCGGGAAATCGAACGGCGCATCGCCGACCTGCACAAGCTGGAGCTGTTTTCCAGCCTCCAGGAAGAGGAACTGCAAACCATCAGCGAGCGCATGGTCTATGCGCCGTTCGCCTGCGGTGACGTCATCTTCCATCAGGGCGACGCACCGCACTGGCTCTATCTGCTGGCAGATGGCGAAGCCGAAGTGTGGATGGAGTTCCCTGACCATTCACGACAACTGTTCCGCACGATTCAGGCCGGGGGCACGTTCGGCGAGAAGGGGGTGCTGACAGGCGAGGCTCGCCGCGCCACGATCATCGCCAAGACGGATGTGGTCTGCTATCGCCTCGACCAGGCCACGGTCGAGGAGATCATCCGTTCCCGGCCGGAAATTGCCGAGGCGATCGCCGACATTCTCGCCCGCCGCGAGGCGGAGATGGACAGCTTCAGGAACCAGTTCATCGGCCCATCCGGCGATGGGCAGGGGCCGCAGCCGAAAGCTGGCATCCTGGCGACGATCAGGGACTTTCTTGGGCTGTAGGCGCGTGATTCGCAGCGTTGGCGAGTGGCGGGCGGGTTCCGGATCGTTCCGGGAGATCTTGCCGTGAGGCTCCTCAAGTGGCTGGCTATCGGCGCCGGTATGGTCGTGGCTCTGTTGCTGGGCGCTGGCCAGCTCGGCCTGTTCCAGGGCACTCCTCCGGGCGACCTGGGCGTGCGCGACGGCAGGCTCAAGGCGCCGGCGGACACCCCCAACAGCGTCAGCAGCCAGGCTCGCCTGTGGCCAGACCATCCCCAGCGCGACTACGCCGACATTGCACCGCTGTCGTTGCGCGGCGACGGCGCCGAAACCATCGCCAGGCTGCTTGCCCTGGTGCGCAACGAGCCGGGCGCCAGCATTGTCGAGAGCCGCCCCGATTACCTCCGCGCGCAGTTCACGACGCCCCTGATGAAATTCGTCGACGACGTCGAGTTCTGGTTCGACCCGGTTACTGGCACGATCCAGGTGCGTTCGGCATCACGCATCGGGCGCAAGGATTTCGGCGTCAATCGCCAGCGAGTGGAAAGGCTGCGCGCCAGACTTGCCGCCGCGCCATAGACGGCGGGCTGGGCGCGGCGGTTCGGGGGAGGTGTTCGCGGATGGGCATTCAACCGGCGCGGGCTGACAGTCACTGGCTCGCGGTGGCGCAGCGCTGCGCTAGAATCAGCACCATTCTTGTAAAAAGGGTATGTCCCGATGACCCATTTTCAACCGATGGCACTGGTGGCGCTCTCCCTTGTCCTGGCTGCCTGTGAGAGCACGCCCAAAGTCCCGCCTTCTTCGCAAAATCGCCAGCTCGAACTGAAGCTTGCGAATGGCACCTACAACTGCGAGCAAAGGGTGCGCATCCAGGTCGAGCGTGAAATCCGCGACCGTGTTAACCACCGCATCACGATCGGCTGGAATGGCAACAGCTACCGGCTCGAGCGCGACCCCTCCTATTCGGGACTTCCCCGCTTCGAGGACAGCACCAGCGGCCTGGTGTGGATCGACTTGCCCTGGAAGGGCTTGCTGCTAGACGGCAAGACCAACAAACCGCTGGTCAATGAGTGTCGCCCCGCTTGAGGAAGGATGAGGTCAGCTTCGACTGAAGCTGCGCGTGGCTGGGCGCGGGACATACCCGGCAATCCTCTGTCTCACCCCTCAAGCCATCGCCAGAATGGCAGTGCTGATCGCCAGGCCGACCACCCACACCAATGAGCGAAGCGTAGCCAGGTTCATCAGATAAACGATGACATAGACGACACGGACCGCCACGAAGGAAAGCGCCAGGGTATCGATACGGCCCTGATCCGCATGCGCCTGCTGGGCGAGTATTACGGCCGCAATGAACAAGGGCAGCGCTTCGAAGCCGTTCATCTGCGCCGCATGGGCGCGCTGCTGCCAGCCCGTCAATCGACTCGCCCATGCGCGCGGATTGGCGTTGTCAAATCCTTCGCCGCCCTTGCCCATCGCCAGAAACGAGGCGATCTTGGCGAGAGCGATGGTCATCACCGGCAACAAGCATGCCGCCAGGATGCACCAATTGGCAATCGGCATGAATATTTCTCCTCTTGTTGTTGGGCGATGCCTTCCTGTCAGCTCTTCACAGGGACGCCGTCGGCTGTCACGTGGTCACCTTCGGAGTAACCCCGGGCTTCCTGCCGGGTGCCGGGCGCGGGATAAACCCGGCGATCCGGCACTGGAACCCTTCCACGGGCGTCCCGTTGGCGTAACTGGTGACGCTGCACCGGGAGATATCGCCCTGCGCCGAAAGCTCGGAAAGGGACGTCCGCACCTCATCCAGGGAAATGCCGGTGGCCGCCGCAATCTCCAGATCCAGCAGTTGGCCGTGTTTCTTCAGGTACTCGTAAACCTCGGAAGTGTGCATTTGAAATCCTTTTCTGAAGGCGGTGGTGCGAGGAGCAAGAGGCCGATGAACTGGCCTGCCGCTTGTTTTTACTGGTGGGCCCGCAGGGACTTGAACCCTGGACCAAAGGATTATGAGTCCTCTGCTCTGACCAACTGAGCTACAGGCCCGAACTGATCTCAGGTGCCGTTGGTGTCAATGAAGCTGCGCAGTTTGTCGGAACGGCTAGGATGGCGCAGTTTGCGCAGTGCCTTGGCTTCGATCTGGCGAATGCGCTCGCGGGTGACGTCAAACTGCTTGCCGACTTCTTCCAGCGTATGGTCGGTGTTCATTTCTATGCCGAAGCGCATGCGCAGCACCTTGGCTTCCCTCGTCGTCAGAGTATCCAGAATTTCCTTGGTGACGCCGCGCAGACTGGAGTACATGGCAGCATCGGCTGGGGCGAGAGTGAGCTGATCTTCAATGAAGTCGCCGAGGTGGGAGTCGTCGTCATCGCCGATCGGGGTTTCCATGGAGATGGGCTCCTTGGAGATCTTCATGATCTTGCGGATCTTCTCTTCCGGCATTTCCATCTTCCTGGCCAAAGTCGCGGGATCGGGTTCGCTACCGGTTTCCTGCAATATCTGGCGGCTGATGCGGTTCATCTTGTTGATCGTTTCGATCATATGGACCGGAATGCGGATGGTCCGGGCCTGGTCGGCGATCGAGCGCGTGATGGCCTGGCGGATCCACCAGGTGGCGTAGGTGGAAAACTTGTAGCCACGTCGGTATTCGAACTTGTCCACGGCCTTCATCAGGCCGATGTTGCCTTCCTGAATGAGATCGAGGAACTGCAGGCCGCGGTTGGTGTATTTCTTGGCGATCGAGATGACCAGGCGCAGGTTGGCCTCGGTCATTTCGCGCTTGGCGCGACGGGCCTTGGCTTCGCCGGTGGACATCTGCTTGTTGATGTCCTTCAGATCCTTGAGCGGGATACCGATGTGGTCCTGAATGGCAAGCAGCTTCTTCTGTTCTTCCTTGATGGCGGGTGCGTTGCGGGTCAGGATGGCGACATAGGTCTTGGGTGCCGCAGCAATTTCTGCGTCGACCCAGTCGAGATTGACTTCGTTGCCCGGGAATACCTGAATGAAGTGCGCCCGCTGCATCTTGACCTTGTCGACACAGATCTGCTGAATCTTGCGTTCCGAACTGCGGACCAGTTCAACCATGCTTCGCACGCTGTCGCAGAGTCGTTCGATCGAGCGCGAAGTGAAGCGGATATTCATCAACTCGTCGGAAATCTGCTGACGTGTCTTCAGGTAGTTCTTGTCTCGAGAGCCCTTGGTGGCCAGCGCCTTCTGCATCCTGAGATGCAATTGCCCGATGGTAGCGAAGCGCTCCAGGGCATCGGTCTTGAGCTTCAGCATTGAAGCAGATATGGCACCGGTGCCACCGTCACTTTCGTCGTCGGTCTCTTCTTCGTCTTCCTCGATCTCTTCCGGCAAGTCGCCAGCAGGTGAGGCGATCGCGGCATTGGGGTCGATCAGTCCGTCAACCAGTTCGTCGATGCGCATTTCCGCGGCTTCGACCTTGGCGGCCATCTCGATGATGTTGTCAATCGTGGTCGGACAGGCGGAAATTGCCTGCACCATGTGCTTGAGACCATCCTCAATGCGCTTGGCGATCTCGATCTCGCCTTCACGGGTCAGCAGTTCGACCGATCCCATTTCACGCATGTACATGCGCACCGGATCGGTGGTGCGGCCAAATTCGGAGTCGACCGTGGACAAGGCCTGCTCTGCCTGCTCCTCGACTTCCTCGTCGTCGGCCGCTACCGTGGCAGTGTCCGACATCAGCAGGTCTTCGGCTGCCGGCGCTTCGTCGAAGACCTGGATGCTCATGTCGCTGAAAGTGGAGATGATCGTCTCGATGCTTTCGGCGTCGACGACATCATCCGGCAGGTGGTCGTTGATCTCGGCGTAGGTGAGATAACCCCTTTCCTTGCCCAGTTTGATCAGGTTCTTCAGGCGCGTCTTGCGTGCTTCGGCATCCATGGGGGCGGGAGCTTCGGTCAACGCACCCTGGAGCAGCGCCTTTTCGGCGGCCTTCTCCTTGGCTTTGCTCGTTCGAGCCTTTGGGGCTTCCTTAACGGTGTCTGTTGTATTAACCATGAGCACGATCCATGTAATAGGAGAAAACCGTATACTTTACCATAAGTTAGCCATGGTTTCCCCGGTTGCCGAGAAGGTCGATATAGGCCTGCTTTTCCTCACGCGTCAGCCCGGCAACCCCAAGCTTTTGTACCCTGGTCTGTAACTCCGAGAAGGCCCGCTTCTGGTCGCCTTGCTGAAGCTTTTCCAGTGTTGCGCGAAACTCGGTCTCTACTGCACCTTCGTCAAACGGATGGTCAAGAAGTTCCGAAGCGAATGTTTCGAGCAACGCTTCTTCCGGCCGGCCACGTATCTGCTCGCGCAGATACGCATAACCGGGAGCATCGGGATGGCCCGCGACGAGATCGTGCAGGAGAATCAGCAGCGGGCGCTCGGCCGTGTCAGGCAGGCGGTCCACAGGCAAGGCCCTGGCCAGCCCCGGTTTGTGCAGGATGATGCGCACCAGATTGCGGGTCAGCGACGGCGCCGGTCGCTTGGCCTTGGGCGGGGCGGCGGGCGCGTAGGATTTCAGTTCGCACAGGCGCTCGACCTCGCTCTGGGCAAAGCCGCTGGCTTCGGCCAGGCGCTTCACCAGTTGCAGGCGCAGCAGCGGGGTCGGCAGCCTGAGCAGCAGCGGCTTGGCTTCGTAGATCAGTTGCGCCTTGCCTTCGGAACTGGTCAGATCGCAGCGCTGGGCGAGTTCGCGCAGCAGGAAGTCGGAGAGCGGCATGGCCTGCTTCACCAGGCGCTCGAATTCTGCCTTGCCGTGGGCACGGATGTGGCTGTCTGGGTCGTCTCCTTGGGGCAGAAAGACGAAGCCGAGGCGCTTGTTGTCGGCCAGTGCTTCCAGCGAATTCTCGAGTGCGCGCCAGGCCGCCTTGCGCCCGGCACTGTCACCATCGAAACAGAAGACGATGCGGTCGACCTGCCGTAACAGCTTGTTTACGTGGCTCGCCGTGGTCGCCGTTCCGAGCGTCGCGACGGCATTGCCGACCCCGCTCTGGGCGAGGGCGATGACATCCATGTAGCCTTCGGTGATGATGGCGGTATTCGTATCTCGCAGCGCCTGGCGGGCCTGGGGCAGGCCGAACAGTTCGCGACCCTTTTCAAAGAGCGGTGTTTCCGGTGAGTTGAGGTATTTCGGCTCGCCCTGGTCGATGATGCGGCCGCCAAAAGCGATGATGTCACCCTTGGGATTGACGATCGGGATCATCAGCCGTTCCCGGAAACGGTCATAGCGCCGACCTGTCTCGTTTTCGATAACCAGGCCCGCGATTTTCAGTTCTGCGGCGTTGTAGTCGGAAAAAACGGCTTCCAGGTTCTGCCAGCCGTCCGGCGCGTAGCCCATGCCGAAGCGGGCGGCGATTTCTCCGGTCAACCCGCGTTTTCGACAATATTCGATGGCGCGTTGCGAGACCTTGAGTTGTTCCTTGTAGTACTGCGCGGCACGGGCCATGACATCGATCAGGGCGCGTGTCTGGCCCGGTTTCTCGTCGTTGAAGGCGCGCCCCTCGCTTTCCGGCACCTGCATGCCGGCGCGGCTGGCCAGTTCCTTGATGGCATCGATGAAGCCGATGCCCTGATACTCCATAACGAAGCCGATTGCCGTGCCGTGGGCGCCGCAGCCGAAGCAGTGGTAGAACTGCTTGGTCGGGCTGACCGTGAACGACGGGGACTTTTCGTTGTGGAAGGGGCAGCAGGCGGCGTAATTGGCCCCGGACTTCTTCAGCGGCACATAGCTGTCCACCAGGTCGACGATGTCGACTCGTGCCAGCAGGTCCTGGATGAAGGAGTCCGGGATCACTCTAGCTTAGCCGGCAAGCGCGGCCTTGACCAGTCTGGAAACTTCCGCCATGTCGGCCTTGCCGGCCAGGCGCGGCTTGAGGACGGCCATCAGTCTGCCCATGTCGGCAGGGCCGGAGGCGCCGGTCTCGGCCACTGCTGCGGCGACGGCGGCGGCGGTATCGGCGGCGCTCATTTTTTCCGGCAGGTAGGTGGCGAGAACGGCGATCTCGAATTGTTCGGCATCGGCAAGCTCCTGACGGCCGGCGGCTTCGTACTGGGTAACGCTGTCCTTGCGCTGCTTGGTCAGTTTTTCGATGACGGCGACGACAGCGGCATCGTCCAGTTCGCTGCGCTCGTCGACTTCCCTCTGCTTGATGGCCGCAAGGAGCAGGCGAATGGCGCCCAACCTGGCAGGCTCCCTGGCCTTCATGGCCGTTTTCATGTCTTCGGTAATGCGCGTCTTGAGGCTCATTTGGCTTTTCTCAAACAAAAAAGCCGCCTGCTGTTCGGCGGGCGGCTTCCTGATTTCACTGAATGGTCTGGATCAGAACATTTTCGGCGGCAGGGTCAGACTGCGGAGGCGCTTGTGCTGGCGTTTGACGGCAGCGGCCGCCTTGCGCTTGCGCTCGGCGGTGGGCTTTTCGTAAAACTCGCGAGCGCGCAACTCGGTCAGGAGGCCCGTCTTCTCGACAGTGCGCTTGAAGCGGCGGATCGCCACCTCGAACGGCTCGTTTTCCTTGACACGAATGTTCGGCATAAAAATCACCCCCTTCCGTCAGGCGCCTGCCAGGTCAAGTAAACGGCAGTGCGCGCAAATCAATATCCGCATGGTTGCGGAAAGCCGAACAGTATATGGCAAAAATCCTTTTTGCTTCAAGTGCTAAAATGCGCGCCGATGTTAGTCCTCGGTATTGAATCTTCCTGTGACGAAACCGGCATTGCGCTCTACGACAGCCAAGCCGGGCTCTTGTCGCACGCCCTGCATTCGCAGGTGGCGATGCACGCCGAGTACGGCGGCGTCGTGCCGGAACTGGCTTCGCGCGATCATATCCGGCGTATCGTGCCGCTCTTGCGCGAGGCGTTGGCCCGTGCCGGGCGCCAGTTGAACGACGTCGACGCCATCGCCTATACCCGTGGTCCTGGGCTGGCCGGCGCCTTGTTGGTCGGTTGCGCCTTCGCCGAGGCGCTGGCCGTGGCGCTCGCCAGGCCGACGATCCCGGTGCACCACCTCGAAGGTCATCTGCTGTCGCCGCTGTTGTCGAGCGATCCTCCGGCCTTCCCGTTTGTCGCGCTGCTGGTTTCCGGCGGCCACACGCAGCTGATGCGAGTCACCGGCGTCGGTGAGTACGAGGTGCTCGGGGAAACGGTGGACGATGCGGCCGGCGAGGCCTTCGACAAGAGTGCCAAACTGCTCGGCTTGCCATACCCCGGCGGCGCCTATCTGTCGCAACTGGCCGAGCAGGGCGCCCCCTGCGTTTATCAGTTGCCGCGCCCGATGCTGCACTCCGGCGACCTCAATTTCAGTTTTTCCGGCCTCAAGACGGCGGTACTGACACTTGTACGTGATCAAGGTGCCGCCGTGACGGAAGAATTCAGGGCAAATGCGGCACGCGCCTTTCAGGAGGCCATCGTCGAGGTTCTGGTCAGGAAGTCGTTGAAAGCGATGAAGCAGACCGGCCTCAAGCAGCTGGTCGTGGCCGGTGGTGTAGGCGCCAACCGGCAGTTGCGGTCGACCCTCGATGAAGAGGCAAAACGCAAACGCTTCCGCGTCTATTACCCGGAACTTGAGTTTTGTACCGATAACGGCGCGATGATTGCGCTGGCGGGATGCCTGCGTCTTCAGTCCGGTACGCCGGCGAAGCAGGCGGGCGAATTTTCGGTGCAACCGCGCTGGCCCTTGATGGCTATGGCGGCCAGCGGCACGTAGCAGAAAATCGGCCGTTTTTCACGGTCGACCGTAGCAATCCCCTTCTTCTTCCTGCGCTTCGGGAAATCCTTTCAGCGCGGCTTGCGCTTGCAGCATTTCTTTTGCATGGTCGTCCGTCCGTCTGCCAGGTTTCGGCAGAACAGCCACTCAACCACGCCTTTGTCGCGAAAAAATCAATATACGGTCGCGGTTGAGCGTGGTGAATCCTTCCCGTGGCTAGCAGGCAAGGTCGTAGCGATCAAGGTTCATCACCTTGTTCCAGGCGGCCACGAAGTCGCGCACGAAGGCTGGCTGCGCGTCGTCGCTCGCATAGACTTCGGCGATGGCACGGAGCTGGGAATTCGAACCGAAGACCAGATCGACGACCGTGCCTGTCCATTTGAGTTCGCCCGTCGCACGGTCGCATCCCTCCAGAACGCCTTCGGAGGTGGCGGATCTCTGCCACTTGGTTCCCATGTCGAGCAGGTTCACGAAATAGTCGTTGGTCAGCGCTTCGGGCCGCCGGGTAAACACGCCGTGGGCGGAATGATCGAAGTTGGCATTCAGGGCGCGCATGCCGCCGATCAACACCGTCATCTCGGGGGCGGTCAGCGTCAGCAGTTGCGCCTGGTCTACCAGCAGTTCGGTCGCCGTGCCTGCGACTCCCTGGCGTGTGTAATTGCGGAATCCATCCGTGACCGGTTCCAGTACGGCGAACGATTCGACGTCGGTCTGCGCTTGCGACGCATCCGTGCGCCCCGGCGTGAACGGCACCGTGACGTCGTGACCGGCCTTCCCAGCGGCGGCCTCGACCGCTGCACAGCCACCCAGCACGATCAGGTCGGCCAGCGAGACTCTCTTGCCGTCGGACTGCGCGGCGTTGAAATCCTTCTGGATCGCCTCCAATGCCTGCACGAGCTTCGTCAGTTCGGCCGGCTGGTTGACCGCCCAATCCTTCTGCGGTGCCAGGCGAATGCGCGCGCCATTGGCGCCGCCGCGCTTGTCGCTGCCGCGGAAAGTCGCGGCGGATGCCCAGGCCGTGGAGACCAACTGCACGATGGTGAGACCGGAGGCGAGGATGCGGGCTTTCAGGGCGGCAATATCCTGCTCGTCGACCAGTGGGTGATCGACAGTGGGAACGGGGTCTTGCCAGATCAGCGCTTCATTCGGGACCAGCGGGCCGAGGTAACGGGCGCGCGGGCCCATGTCGCGGTGCGTCAGCTTGAACCAGGCGCGGGCGAAGGCATCCGCGAACTGGTCCGGATTTTCCATGAAGCGCCGCGAGATCTTTTCGTAGGCCGGGTCGAAGCGCAAGGAAAGGTCCGTGGTCAACATGGAGGGCGCGTGACGCCTGGTCGGGTCGTGGGCGTCCGGCACCGTGCCGGTGCCCATGCCATGCTTGGGTGTCCACTGATGCGCGCCGGCCGGGCTCTTCGTCAGTTCCCATTCGTAGCCGAACAGGTTCCAGAAAAAGTTGTTGCTCCACTTCGTCGGTGTCGTGGTCCAGGTGACCTCGAGGCCGCTGGAGATCGTGTCGCCCCCGTTGCCGCTGCCGAAGCTGCTCCGCCAACCCAGCCCCTGTTCCTCGATCCCGGCCGCTTCCGGCTCGGGGCCCACCAGTGCCGCATCGCCGGCGCCGTGGGTCTTGCCGAAGGTATGACCGCCGGCGATGAGCGCCACCGTCTCTTCGTCATTCATCGCCATGCGGGTGAAGGTCTCGCGGATGTCCCGTGCCGCAGCGATCGGATCCGGGTTGCCGTCCGGCCCTTCCGGATTGACGTAAATAAGACCCATCTGCACCGCAGCAAGCGGATTTTCGAGATCCCGCTCCCCGGAGTAGCGTTTGTCACCCCCCTTCCAGGTGTTCTCGGCGCCCCAGTAGATGTCCTCCTCAGGTTCCCAGATATCCGCACGGCCACCGCCAAAACCGAAAGTCTTGAAGCCCATCGATTCCAGCGCGACATTGCCGGCGAGGATCATCAGGTCCGCCCAGGAGATTTTCCGGCCATACTTCTGCTTGACTGGCCAGAGCAGCCGGCGGGCCTTGTCGAGGTTGACGTTGTCCGGCCAGCTGTTGAGGGGTGCGAAGCGCTGGTTGCCGGTTCCGCCGCCGCCGCGGCCGTCCGAAATGCGGTAGGTGCCGGCGCTGTGCCAGGCCATGCGCACGAACAGAGGTCCGTAGTGGCCGAAGTCAGCTGGCCACCAGTCCTGCGAATCCGTCATCACGGCGTGAAGATCCTTGATCACGGCATCGAGGTCGAGGCTCTTGAACGCTTCGGCGTAGTCGAACGCCGCGCCCATCGGGTCGGACTTGGTGGAGTGCTGGTGCAGGATGTCCAGTTTCAGCTGATTGGGCCACCAGTCTGCGTTCGACGGAGCTCCAGCCACTGTATTCTTGCCGGCGGGGCCCGAGAACGGGCATTTTGCTTCGTTGGTCATGGTCATCTCCTTGGATTGTTTGCAACGTGCTGCGGGCGTTGGTCGCTTGTCCCCCGGTGGCTGAAATCAGCAGTCATCTGAAAGGCTGGCAAGGATTTCGACGTCGTGCTGCAGGACCAGTTCCTCCTGACCGAAGTGCTGAATGAATCGGGATATCATGGTGCCCTCCAGCGCTGACAGCAGATCGAGTTGATCTGATGCCTGCAGTCTAGATGCCGGGCATTGATTGCGCCAATCGATTGTTCTAATTCTGACGATTGTATTTTGCTATGGATATTGCGGCCGCTATCGTGTCGTCGGTCGCTCGGCCTCAGTGCTTTTTCTTGCTGCCGATCCGGGTTTCCTGGCCGGCCAGCAGGCGTTGAAGGTTCTGCCAGTGCTTGCCGATCAGTGCCATTGCCAGAATTCCGATGATGAAGATCTGGGTGCTGGCACCGTGCATCAACAGCGAATAGATCGGTGCCAGAGCGGCGGCGAGAATCGCGGCGAGCGAGGAATAGCGGAAGGCGAAGGCGATGAACAGCCAGCTGCCGATCACGGCCAGGCCCAGCAGCGGGTCGAGGGCGATCAGCACGCCGATCGCGGTGGCGACACCCTTGCCGCCCCTGAATTTGAGAAAGACCGGGTAAAGGTGGCCGAAGAAGACGGCCAGCGCAACGAGGCCGACCACGTTGTCACTGAGTCCCATCTTCTGCGCCACGAAGACCGCGACCCAGCCCTTCAGTGCATCACCGATCAGGGTGAACAGCGCTGCCTTCTTGTTGCCGCTGCGCAGCACGTTGGTTGCCCCGGGGTTGCCCGAACCGTAACTGCGCGGGTCGGCGAGCCCGAACAGCCGCGCGGAAATCATGGCGAAAGGAACGGAGCCGAGAACGTAGGCGGCAAGGATGACGATAGCCGTTTGCATGGGGGGCGGGTGTCACTGGGTTACAATCCGGGCCAATTTTACACTTTCGCCACGGTCGACCGCCTAATGGACCTGATTTTCATCGACGAACTGCGCGCCGAAACCTGGATTGGCATCTATCCGCGCGAAAAGGCCATGCCGCAGACGGTCGAGATTTCGCTACAGATCGGGGTGTCGACGGCATCGGCCGGGGCGAGTGACGATATTCGCGACACGGTCGATTACGCGGTTGTCGTCGAGCGGTTGCGGGCCGACTTGGCAACCAGCCACTTCAATCTTCTTGAGAGGCTGGCAGAACACATCGCCGGCTATCTTCTGGAAAGCTTCGCCGTCCACTGGGTGCGCGTTTCGGTCGTCAAGCTGGGCATGATGCCGGGCGTCAAGCGTGTCGGCGTAATCATCGAACGCGCTATTTGACGATTGCGGCTTCCACGGTTTTTGTCGGCAGTGCCCGCATGAGATCGTGCGGATGCAGGCCAACCAGATAGCCGCGCCGGCCGCCGTTGACGTAGATCAGCGGCAGATCGAGGATGGTTCTTTCAAGATAGACCGGCATCTGCTTTCTTGTCCCGAAGGGGCTGGTGCCGCCCACCAGGTAACCGGTGTGGCGGTTGGCGGCTTCGGGCGTACACGGCTCGACCTTCTTGCAACCGATCTGGCGGGCGAGTTCCCTGGCGGATACCTTGCGGTCGCCGTGCATCAGGACGATGAGCGGCCTGGCGGCCTCATCCTCGAAGATCAGCGTTTTGACGACAGCGTGCTCATCAACGTTGAGCTGGCGCGCGGAAACCTTGGTGCCACCATGTTCTTCGTAGGCATACAGGTGGCTGGAGAAGGGAATTCCATGCGCCTTCAGGAACCTGATGGCCCGGGTTTCGGGTGCGTGGGGATCATCAATCATTTGTGATTACCGGCGTTGTCAGCAATGAATTCAGGCCATCTGCGTGTGCCGCCGGCTACCGGATTCCGGCATCTTTCGACAAGGCAAGCAGCAGGAAGAAACAGCCAAAGACCATCCCCGCGATCCCGCCCTGAAGCAGCGTGAGCGTCTCGAATCCGCCAAGCCAGTGCATTCCGGAGAGGCGGGCGACACCGCTGGTCAGGCACATGAGTATCCCGACAAAGCCGGCGATTCGGCCAAGCAATACCAATGAATTTTCCACTTTCCTACCCCCTTGCAGAACTCGTGTTCAGGCAAAACACAACGGTGAAAACCGATGCGTTGAGCAATGATATGCGCAAGTCAGGCTTGCGGGAAGTCCGGATTCAGCCGCGCGGGTGATGCACGGCGTGCAGACTTTTCAGGCGCTCGCGGGCGACATGGGTGTAGATCTGGGTTGTCGAAATGTCGGCATGGCCGAGCAGCAGCTGGACGACGCGCAGGTCGGCACCGTGGTTGAGCAGGTGGGTTGCGAAGGCGTGGCGCAAGACATGTGGGGACAGCTTTTCCGGCGCGATATCGGCGATCAGGGCGTAGCGCTTGATCAGTTGCCAGAAAGCCTGGCGAGTCATGGCGCCACCTCGGGCGGTGACGAACAGCGCGTCGCTCAGCTGTCCGTTGAGGATATCTCGCCGAGCTTCGTTCAGGTAGCGGCACAGCCAGTCGATGGCTTGTTCGCCGAGCGGTACCAGGCGCTCCTTGCTGCCCTTGCCGAGGGCGCGTAACACGCCTTCGTTGAAGCTGACTTCGTGCAATCGCAGATTGACCAGTTCGGAAACGCGCAGGCCGGTGGCGTAGAGGGTTTCGAGCATGGCACGGTCGCGCAGACCGAGCGGGGTGTCGATGTCCGGCGTGTTGAGCAGGCTATCGACCTGCTTTTCCGACATGACCTTGGGCAGGCGTGAGGGTCGCGCCGGGTTGGCCAGCTTCAGCGTCGGGTCGGCAACGATGCGGCCGCGTCCGAGTTGCCAGCGGTAGAAGCGGCGCAGCGTTGACAGGTAGCGTGACTGCGAACTGGCACGGGCTCGCCGGGAAAGATGGGCGATGAAGTTGATGAGCGCGGTCTCGCGCAGGTCGAGCAGCGTTTTGTGCTCATGGTTGGCCAGCCACAGGGCCAATTGGCTGAGGTCGGAGCGATAGCTGTCGAGCGTCGCTTTGGCCAGGCCGTCCTCGAGCCAGAGGGCGTCACAGAAGGTGTCGATCTCGGCGAGATCAGCCGGGGAGGCTGTGTTCATGCTGCAGCAGCCAGCGTTTGACGTCGAGCAGAAAGCCGCCGCGTTCGCGGGCGAAGCCGCCCAGCCCGCCGCCAGTGGCGACGACGCGATGGCAGGGAACGACGACCGGATAAGGATTGGCGCCGCAGGCCTGACCGACCGCGCGCGGGGCATTCTTGAGGTCTTTTGCCATTTGACCGTAGGTGTGCGTTGTCCCCGACGGGATGGCTGCGATCTCCGCCCACACCCGCCGCTGGAAGGGGGTACCGGCCGGGCGCAGCGGCAGGGCGAATTCAAAGGCGGGGTCGTTCAGGTAGGCGTGCAACTGGCGCGCCGCTTCGGCGGCAAGCGGGGTTGACGGCGCCTGTTCCGCCTGCGGTTCGAGGAATTCGACCGCCGTGACTTCGTCGTTGCAACAGCGCACCCCGAGCGCAAAGCCGGGGGTGGCGACGACAGCCTGGTAGTGAAGGGTATTCATGACAATCCTCGGCAGAATTTGCAGCTAGATTATCATGCTGCCGGGACGATATTGATACGAGGCTGGCCATGAGTGCGCAGGCGGCGAATCTGAAATCCACCGGTGGACCAGCGTTGGCTGGTGTCCAGTTCTTCTTCACGCTGGCGTGGACCGTCTATGCTCTCCAGTTGCCCGGCCTGCTGGCGACGGCGGGGATTGCCGCGAGTTGGCTGCCCCTCCTGCTGATGGCCGACCAACTGGCGTTCGCCGTGATGGATGTTGCTTTTGGCGTGATGGCCGACCGCATGGCCGAAGGCTATCGTCGCCTGGCCTGCCTGCTGGTAGTGCTGAGCAGCCTTTCGGCCGTCGCTTTCGCGCTGCTGCCATTGGTCGCTGGCGTCGCGCACGAACCATTGCTCGCTGTCCTGGCGATCTGGGTCGTTTCCACTTCGGTGGTGCGGGCGCCGACCCTGATCCTGCTCAGCAAGCGCGCCAAAGCGGCACAGCAAGCGGATCTTGTTGTTTGGTATGCCTCCGGGATGGCGCTGGCATCGGCGCTGGCGCCATTTATCGGGCTCTGGCTGAAGGGCGTCGACCCGCGGCTGTCGTTCACGATATCGGCGGTGACCCTGCTTGTGGCTGTGGTCGTGCTGCTGCGGGTGGTTGGCAAGGAAGTGCCGGTCGCCGAGCAAGAGCCACCGCGACCGGCCAGCTTTGCTGCTTATCTGCCGCTATTGCTGGTGCTCGGGCTGGCTGGGTCCGGCTTTCAGATCCATGCCTTCGTCAATGCATCGCCGCTGTATCAATTGCATGCCGGCAAGGAACAACTGCCCTGGCTGATGCCGCTCGTGTGGCTCGGCTTCTTTGCCATGCAGGTTGCGGCCGGCCCGTTGCTCAAGCGTTTCGGTGCGATGCCCGTGGCTGCAGGTGGCATTGTGCTGACTGCAACAGCCAGCTATGCGGCAGGGTTCGTCGGCAACCTAGGGCTGCTGATCTCCCTGCAACTGATCTGCGGGGCCAGTTGGGCGATGGCCTTTGCCGGCCTGATGGAAAGAGCCTCGACCGCCGGATTGCGGGGCTCCGAGGGTCTGTTCATGGGGAGTTTCTTTGCCGTGACGGCTTTATGCACTCTTCTCCGGATCGCTTTTGCCAGCCAGTGGCTGAGCGATTGGAAGAGCAGCCAGTTCTTGCTGCCGGCAGCCCTGTTGCTGACGGCCGGTCTGATCGCTGCTGCCCAAGTCTGCTTCCCGCGGGCGGAGGCCGGCGGCAACAGAGGCCAGGACAGAATCAGGCCTTAGCGCGCCTATGCTGCAGGGGCCTGACTTGGGCCAGTGCTATACGACATGCGTTGCAGTCAGCGCAACCCGTCCGTGTGCTTTCGTCTTCAGCCCCTGACGTGTCCATCGCCCAGAACTACCCACTTCTGGCTGGTCAGCCCTTCGAGGCCGACCGGGCCGCGGGCGTGGATCTTGTCGGTCGAAATGCCGATCTCGGCGCCGAGGCCATATTCGAAACCATCGGCGAAGCGCGTCGAGGCGTTGATCATCACCGATGCCGAATCGACCTCACGCAGGAAACGCATGGCCTTGGGATGGTTGTCGGTGACGATGGCGTCGGTGTGGTGTGACGAGTACTGGTTGATGCGGGCGATCGCTTCGTCAATGCCGGCAACCACCTTCACTGAAATGATCGGCGCGAGGAACTCGGTGTAGTAGTCCTCTTCGGTCGCCGGCACGGCTTCCTTGACCAACGCGCAGGTCTCGGCGCAGCCCCGGATTTCGACGCCCTTGGTCGTCAGCATGTGGGCGATGGGCGGCAACAGCATGGCGGCGACCGAGCGGTCGACGAGCAGCGACTCCGCGGTGTTGCAGGTACCGTAACGCTGGGTCTTGGCATTTTCGACAATCTTCAGCGCCTTGTTCGGGTCGGCTTCCTCTTCCAGGTAGACGTGGCAGTTGCCGTCGAGGTGCTGGATCATTGGCACGCGTGATTCGGCCAGCAGGCGGGCAATCAGGCCCTTGCCGCCGCGCGGCACGATGACGTCGACGAATTCACGCATGGTGATCAGTTCGCCGACGGCGGCGCGGTCGGTGGTGGCGATGACTTGTACGCACTCAGCCGGCAGGCCGGCCGCCAGCAGACCCTCCTGAACCAGCGCGGCTATGGCGCGGTTGGAGCGGATGGCTTCCGAACCACCGCGCAGGATGGCGGCGTTGCCGGACTTCAGGCACAGCGCGGCAGCGTCGGCAGTGACGTTGGGGCGAGCTTCGTAGATGATGCCGATGACGCCGAGCGGCACGCGCATCTTGCCGACCTGGATGCCGGAAGGCTGGAACTTGAATTCGCCCATTTCGCCGATCGGATCGGGCAGCGTCGCAACCTGCTCGACGCCCTCGGCCATGCTGTCGACGCCTTTCTCGGAAAGCGTCAGGCGGTCGAGCATGGCGGCTTCAAGGCCGGCGGCACGGGCGGCGGCGAGGTCTTCCTGGTTGGCAGCGACCAGCGCGGCTTTTTCGCGGCGGATGGCGGCGGCGATGTGCAGCAGCGCGGCGTTCTTCTCGGCGGTCGTGGCTGTCGCCAGGCGGCGCGAGGCAGTCCGGGCCTGACGGCCGACGGTCTGCATGTAGTCCTTGAGTTCCATGTTGTTCCAGATTCGGCGGAAAGCCTCATTATAGCGGGCAAATTTAGAGGGAACTTCGCCAGGCGGGAGAACTCATAGCCCTTGTTAAAACGCGGGTATTAGAAGGGGACAACATGAATGAGAAACTGATTTTGCCTACCGAGGCCAAGGTTTGTGCAACCTGCAGCTATTGGGATGGCGAACGCCATATAGATTCTGATATGAAGGTTGTCGTAGTGTCCCTGGATTGCAAGGGCGAGTGTCTGGTACAGACAGTACAGAAACGTGGGCTGAATGACTCTCGTAGCGAGCCAGACTGCATTTGGGAAGACCTCGAACCTGACGAAGGTGCAGGTTGACAGTAACTATTTCGTCGTGCTGAGGCTGAGGGCGAGGCGCAAGAACTCGTCCCAGATATTGCCCTGACCGATGCCCTTGGCAAGGCGGTCGATTCGTCCCGCATGGTGCAACGCCGCTTCGAGGGTTGCGGTCGACAGCCGCTGGAGCGCCTTTTTCACCGGGTTGGCGCGCGGTCCCCAGACCTTGGCTTCCTTGAGCAGCAGGTCGAGCGGCCGGCCGCGGTCAAGTCCGCCGCGGATCAGTGTCAGGGTGCGAATTTCCTCAGCCATTGCCCACAGCACCAGCGGCGGCGGTTCGCCCTCGTGCATCAAGCCGTCAAGCGTCCGGCTCAAACGGCTGATGTCGCCGGCGAGCAGGGCTTCGCGCAGGCTGTCGATGTCATAGCGGGCGACGTTGTGGACGGCTTCGCGTATCTGCTCCTGGTCAAGCGCGCCAGGCGGGTAGAGCAGGGCGAGCTTCTGGATTTCCTGATGCGCGGCCAGCAGATTGCCCTCGACGTGTTCGGCGATGAATTTGAGGCTTTCCAGCCCGGCGCTCTGCTGCTGGCGGCGTAGCCGGCCGACAAGCCAGCCCGGCAGTTCGGCGAGTGGCGGGGCCATCAGCTTGATTGCGACGCCAGCATTGACCAGTGTCGTGAACCAGACGGCTTTCTCCTCGCGCCAGTCGAGTTCGGGTAGCGTGACCAGCAGCAGGTTGTCCGGCGACAGGTTCCTGCACCAGTCCTGCAATGCCGCGCCACCTTCCTTGCCGGGTTTGCCGGTCGGGATGCGCAGATCGATCAGTTTCCGGTCGCCGAACAGCGACAGGTTGCTGCCGGCTGCCAGCAACTGGTTCCAGTCGAAATGCGGCAGAACCGTGAGGATCTCGCGTTCGCCGTAACCCTGCTGGCGGGCCTTGGCGCGGATCGCGTCGGCGGCTTCGATGACCAGCAGCGGTTCATCGCCGAAGACCACATAGAGCGGACGCAACTCACGTTCGAGGTGCGCGGCGAGTTGTTCGCCCTTGAGCAACATCACTCGTCTTCTTCGAGGTCCGGATTCTTCGGCTTGATCAGGGAGAGGCGGCGAACGATCTGGTTGACCAGGTCATTGTTCATGTCACGCCAGAGCAGGCCCTCTTCGAGGTCCTTGGCGAGCACCGTCGAATCGTCGTAGGTGATGTCGCGCGACAGAGTGATTTCGTTGGGTCCGACCAGTTCCTGACCTTTGGCGTTGACCACGCGGAAGCCGTAGTTCAGTTGCAGGCGGTACTCGCGGACGCGGCCCTGGGTGTTGACGCTGAGGATGATCTTGTTGCGGCTGTCATTGATCTGCTGGAAGACGGCTTCGGCATCCTTGGCGTTGTCGACAATCTTGGTCTGGCCGGTGGCGCCGATGTAGCGCTGCATCCAGATGCGGACATCGGCTGTTTCCGGAAGCGCAATGTAAAGCGTCTTGTAGGGCAGGTTGCCGCTCAACGTGCCGCGCAACTGGAAGCCGCAGCCGGCAACGATGGCTGCCAGGATCAGGGCGAGAAAAACGCGGAATGGGACGCGCATGGCGACTCCTTAGACGACGATATTGACCAGACGGCCGGGGACGATGACCACCTTCTTCGCCGCCTTGCCTTCCATGAACCTGAGAGCGCCCTCGGAGGCCAGCGC
>WBZP01002774.1_pt1 | contig 19758 bp, 13 predicted proteins | sample 5204301 | NCBI WGS metagenome assembly WBZP01 (sample SAMN12412401, study PRJNA552823) | activated sludge metagenome | isolation source: activated sludge from nitrification reactor of wastewater treatment plant... | place: USA: Pennsylvania | collected 2017 | reverse complement strand
CCCAGCCCGCCGGCCCGCACGGGGCCATCTAGGCGCACCACGATGGGTAGGGGGTGAGCCAAGATCAGTCGCTGAATCTCCACAAGTGCGGCGGCGCCTTCAGCCATGCCGCCCTCGGCGGCCTCGCTCAGGTCAGCGCCGGAGCAAAAGACCCGCTGGCTTGACGCAATGACCACTACTTTGGCCGCACTCTGAGCGGTGGCATGCAGCGCATCAATGAGTTCGGTGACCAACTGTTTGCTCAGGGCATTGCGGTTTGCCGGTGAATCGAGGGTGATGGTGGCAATGGCGTCGTCGTACTCCGTGCGAACGAGCATGGTGATCTCCTAGTACGACTTAGGCAGCCCAAGGGAGTGCATGGCTACGTAGTTCAAGATCATCTCGCGGCTCACGGGCGCGATGCGACCAGCGCGCGCGGCCACGATCAGACCACCCAGGCCATATTCGGTGGTGATGCCGTTGCCACCGTGGGCCTGGACGGCCCGGTCGACGGCGTCGCAGGCGGCTTCGGCGGCGGCGTACTTCGCCATGTTGGCCGCCTCGCCTGCTCCAGCGTCGTCACCCAGGTCATAAAGCGCCGAAGCCTTCTGAGTCATCAGCCGCGCCAATTCAATCTCGATCTTTGACTGGGCCAGAGGGTGGGCCAGGCCTTGGTGACTGCCGATGGGCGCGCCGAACACGTTGCGTTCCTTGACGTACGACGAAGCCTTGTCGAGCGCATAACGAGCCAGACCCGTGCTGAACGATGCGGCCATGATTCGCTCGGGGTTGAGTCCCGCGAAGAGTTGAATCAAGCCAGCGTCTTCGTCACCGACCAGAGCGTCGGCTGGGAGGCGCACGTCGTCAATGAAGACCTGGAACTGCCACTCGGGGGAGACGATCTCCATCTCGATCTTGGTGTACGACAACCCCTTAGCGTCGGTCGGGACCACGAAGAGGCACGGCTTAAGCCGACCAGTCTTGGCATCCGAGGTACGAGCAACGACGAGCACGTTGGCGGCCTCATCGACGCCGGAGATGAAGATCTTTTGGCCCTTCAGCACCCAGCCATCGCCATCGCGAGTAGCAGTGGTGGTGATGTTGTGTGAGTTGGTGCCCGCATCGGGCTCGGTGATCGCGAAGGCCATGGTTGCAGTGCCGTCGGCCAGGCCAGGGAGCCAGCGCTGCTTCTGTGCCTCAGTGCCAAAGCGCGAAATCACGGTGCCACAAATGGCCGGACTCACGACCATCATCAACAGTGGGCAGCCCATGGCAGCGAGTTCTTCGCAGACTGCAGCGGTGTCACCAATGCCGCCACCGCCACCGCCGTACGCCTCGGGGATGTTCACACCGAGATATCCGGCGTTCGCGATGGCCATCCATAGGTCCGTGGTCTTCTCGCCAGCGCGAGCTTTGGCTGTGAAGTAGTCGCGGCCAAAACCGCCAGCCAACTTACGCACCTGGGCGCGGAGTTCTTGGCGTTCTTCGGACTCTGTGAACGTGCTCATGATTCTTCCTTTGCTTCGACGATTGCTAACACCTCGCCAGAGGCGACCTGTTGACCTGGTTTGACGTTGAGTTTGGTGAGCACACCGGCACTGGGAGCGCTCACTGTGTGCTGCATTTTCATGGCCTCGATGACAAGCACGGGCGTGCCGGCCTCGATCACCTCTCCCTCGGCCGCACCCACACTCACGACAGTGCCTGGCATTGGTGCCAGCAGCGATCCGTGCGAGATCTGGGCAGCAGGATCTGTGAAACGAGGTACGACGACATATGCCGCTGACCCTTGTGCCGTGTCGACGTGGATGGCGTCACCAACGATGGAGACGTCATAGGTAGTGGTGACCCCAGCGCTGCGCAATCGCACCTGGGTCGCGCTCGCGCTGACCACCTCAACGTCGCCATCGATCTGGTACCCGTCGCGCCCTCCGCGCCACTGAACCTCGAGGTCCTCATCGCCGCAGCGAAGGCTAGTGCTGCGATAGCCCGCCTGGACGTTGCGCCAGCCGACCGGGATGCCGCGGTGCACCACGCGCTGATCGGCGCGATGTTCAGCCAACGCCAGGGTCGCAGCCACAGGCGCGAGCGCCAGGGTTGGGCTCTTCCACTCAAACTCAGCCAAGAAACTGGTGTCGGGCCCCTCGGCAAAAGCGGGAGCATCAAGAATCGCCACGAGTTGGTCGCGGTTAGTCACCAACCCATGCAGCCGAGAGCGCATCAAGGTCCGGCGCAGTTGCGCAATCGCCTGCTCTCGCGAGGGGGCAACCGAGATGACCTTGGCGAGCATCGCGTCGTAGTGAGTGCCGACCGAGTCGCCGCTTCCGAAGCCCGCATCGAGGCGGATGCCATCGCGATGAGGCGCGAACTCGGTGTCCTGGGGGATGTCCAGCCGATGGATCACCCCACTGTGTGGCTGGTAGTCAGCGGCTGGATCTTCGGCGTACAAGCGCGCCTCGACCGCACACCCATGAGGTGTCGGCGGGTTCTGGATCAACTCCTGCACCCGTGCGCTGTGCCCACCCCCGGCGGCAACCTCAAGCTGCAATTCGACCAGGTCGAGTCCATAGATCGCCTCGGTCACCGGGTGCTCGACTTGGAGTCGCGTGTTCATCTCCAAGAAGAAGAACCGTTCACCCTCAACGAGGAACTCCACGGTGCCGGCGTTCAGGTAGCCAATGGAGGCAGCAGCCAGACGAGCGGCCTCGACCAACGCCTCACTGACGTCGTGAGCAGGCGCTTCTTCGATCACCTTCTGATGGCGCCGTTGCACCGAACAGTCGCGCGTGCCCAAGGCCAACACACCATCGCGAGTTCCGATGACCTGAACCTCGATGTGCCGACCCCGCTCGACGTAGGGCTCCATAAACACGGTGCCGTCACCGAAGGCGCTCAACGCTTCGGCCTGGGCGGCAGCAATCTCGGTGGGCAGATCGCCAAGGTCGCGTACGACGCGCATCCCCCGGCCACCACCCCCAGCGCTGGCCTTGATCAGCAAGGGCAGGTCAGCCGAGCTGGGCTGGCTCGGCACTTCCAAGACAGGCACCCCAGCGGCCTTCATCGCCTGCTTGGCTTCGATCTTGGAACCCATCGCCTCAATCGACTCCGGGCTCGGGCCAATCCAGACGAGACCAGCGTCGATGACAGCGCGGGCAAAGTCAGCGTTCTCAGACAAGAACCCATAGCCAGGATGGATCGCATCGGCGCCCGTCAGCCTGGCAGCGTCCAAGATCGCATCGGCACGCAGGTAACTCTCGCTGGGCGCATCGCCGGGCAACTGCACCGCATAGTCGGCCTCGCGAACGAACCTCAACTCCGCATCCGCGGGCGAGTGCACCGCCACGGTTTCAATGCCCATGCGATGACAGGTGGCGAAGACGCGTGATGCGATTTCGGCGCGGTTGGCAACCAAAACTCGGGTCAGTCTCATGTGCGGAACACCCCATAACCTTCGGCGCCCTTGATCGGGGCGTTCTCGATGACACTGAGACAAATACCGAGCACGGTGCGGGTGTCACGGGGATCGATCACGCCGTCGTCGTACAACATCCCGGAGAGGAAGAACGGCAGGCTCTGCTCCTCCACACTCGCTTCGATGAAGGCCCGCATGGCGGCGTCGGCATCGTCGTCGTACTCCTTGCCGCGCGCCTCCGACGCAGCCCGGGCCACGATCGACAGCACTCCGGCCAACTGAGCCGGACCCATCACCGCCGACTTCGCAGAAGGCCAGGTGAACAGGAAGCGCGGGTCGAAGGCGCGACCGTTCATGCCGTAATTTCCAGCACCGTAGGACGCACCCATGATGATCGAGATGTGCGGCACCGTGGAGTTCGAGACCGCGTTGATCATCTGCGCGCCGTGCTTGATGATGCCGCCCTGTTCATATTGCGCCCCGACCATGTAACCGGTGGTGTTGTGCAAGAACAAGAGGGGTACGTCGATCTGGTTGGCCAACTGGATGAACTGAGTCGCCTTCTGCGCCTCCTCGCTAAAGAGCACCCCTTGAGCGTTCGCCACGATCCCCACTTGCCGACCGTGAATCTTGGCCCATCCCGTGACAAGCGAGGGCCCATATAGCGGTTTGAATTCATCAAACCAAGCCCCATTGTCGGGACCGATCCCGTCGGCCAAGTGCCGGATCACTTCCCGGGGATCAAAGGGCTCTTTGAGGTCGCTGGGGATGAGATCGAGCAGGTCGTCGGGGTTGACGTCGGGCTCGGCGTACGCCTGTCGAAAGCCCAGGTCAAGTACCCCATGTGGCACTTCACCTAGGTTGCAACCTGGGTTATGTGACAAACGCTTGGGTGAAGTACGACGGTTCAACCGGGCCACAATCCGCCGACCGATGCGAATCGCGTCGAGTTCATCGACTGCCAAATAGTCGGCCAACCCCGAGACTCGGGCGTGCATTTCGGCACCGCCCAGCGACTCATCATCGGCGTCTTCGCCGGTGGCCATTTTGACCAAGGGCGGACCGCCGAGGAAGACCTTCGCCTGCTCCTTGACCATGACCGTGTAGTCACTCATGCCAGGCACATAGGCCCCGCCAGCCGTGGAGTTACCAAACACCAGCGCGATGGTCGGCTGCCGCCGAGCCGAGGCCCGAGTCAGATCGCGAAAGAGTTTGCCGCCAGGGATGAAGATCTCCTTCTGCGTCGGCAGGTCAGCCCCACCCGACTCCACCAATGAGATGGTCGGGAGGTTGTTTTCCTCGGCGATCTGGGCGGCCCGAAAGATCTTCTTAACCGTCCATGGATTAGAGGCCCCACCCTTGACGGTCGGGTCGTTGGCCGAGATCAAGCACTCGACCCCTTCAACCACGCCGATGCCAGTCACCACCGATGCGCCGACGGTGAAGTCGGAGCCCCAACCGGCCAGCGGGGAGAGTTCGAGGAAGGCCGAACCTTCATCGATGAGAAGTTCGATCCGCTCCCGGGGCAGCAGTTTGCCGCGGGCATGGTGGCGCTCGACGTACTTCTCGCCGCCGCCGGCCACCGCGACCGCCTGCTGCTCCTCTAGGTCGGCGATCTTGGCCAAGATGGCCTCGCGGTTCGCGCTCATCCGGCGTACCCCAACAATCGCGCAGCTAAGTCATTGAGCACTTCGGTTGCTCCTCCTCCGATGCCCAAGATGCGGGCGTCGCGGTAGTGGCGTTCGACCTCGGATTCGTGCATGTAGCCAGTGCCGCCATGCAGTTGTACGGCGGCGTCGACGACAAACGTGCATGCCTCGACGGCTTGGTTCTTGGCTAGGCAGGCTTCGGCAATCACTGACTCGCCTGCGACGTGTCGTTGTGCGACCAGGTGCGTGTAGGCCTTGGCCACCTCGGCCGCGCGATGCATGTCGACGAGTTTGTGTCGCACGACTTGGCGCGAACTCAACGGCTTGCCGAACGTCTCGCGCTCTTTGACGTACTGCGAGGTCAACTGCACACATCGCTGAGCAATGCCATAGGCGTGTACGGCGAGAGCGACGCGCTCCACAACGAACTGGTCGGCGATTTGATAGAACCCCGAACCTTCGGCGCCAATCAGGTTGGCGGCGGGCACTCGGGCGCCGACGTACGAAAGCGAGGCGGTGTCTGAGCAGCGCCAACCCATCTTGTCGAGTTTGCGATCGACCGAGAATCCGGGGGTGCCCTTCTCGACCACGATGAGTGAGATCCCGGCGTGCCCACGCTCGCCGGTGCGCACCGCGGTGGTGACGAAGTCGGCTCGGACACCGCTGGTGATGAAGGTCTTGGCGCCATTGATGACGAACTCGTCGCCCTCGCGATGGGCTCGTGTGGTGATGCCGGCGACGTCGGACCCGCCGCCGGGTTCGGTGATAGCAAGCGAACCGATCAACTCCCCGGCCAAGGTTGGCCGCACAAAACGGTCGATCAGCGCTTGGTCTTGGGAGGTCGCCATGTGTGGCAGCGCGATGCCGCCAGTGAAGAGTCCTGCCGCGAGCCCACTCGACCCACCCGCCGCAAAGAACGCTTCTTGCAAGGCAATCGAGTCGAGCATGTCGCCGCCTTGCCCCCCGACCTCTTCGGGGAACGAAACCCCAAGCAGTCCGGCGTTTCCGGCTTGAAGGTGAAGTTCGCGGGGAATCTCGCCCGCGTCCTCCCACTCCTGGAGGTGAGGCGTGACGTGATCTTTGACGAATCGAGTCGTTGTCGCTTGGAGTTCGAGTTGCTCGGGGGTCCACTTCATCGGCGTACTTCCCATGCAAAACTTGCGCTTCCCATGTGAAGTTTCACAGGGGAAGCGTCAGTTTCACCGGGTACCCGGTGAAACTTCGCCCCGGCGAGCCACCCGTCGGGCACCTCAACAAACCGCGACCGCACAAACTCAGCGAGCCCTTTGGCCTGGGGATCAAAGCGCGTCGCGGCTGCGACCCCGTCGCCGAGCAGTCCATGGATGACCACGTTTACTCCTCCCAGATTGGGCAGGGGGTGGACTTCGATGTCGAGGTCTCGGGCTTCGGGCAGGAGTTCGCGCACTTCTTCAGGGGTGATCAACGAGATCAACCAGGCCACTTTTGCGTCGCGCTCATCGGCTTCCGCACCGATCCACAGCCCAATGTTGGCGTCGCCGCCCTTATCGCCAGAGCGTGCGTGGGCGAGCAGCCCCAGGGGCGCCCTCATGCGAACACCACCTCAGGTTCGACCACCGATCGCTCGACGTAGGCGGCCCGATAAACGCCGTACGGCGTGGCCGCACCTGGCGGGGCGGTCATCGTGAAGCCGGGGTACGACGCAAGCGCTAGCTCCACTGCGGCCGCCGAGAAGGCCCGCCCGACGATGTCAGCGGAGGGGTCTTTGACCACACAGCGAATCACCGTCGACGCGGCCTCTTCGGTGTCGGCATCCGGTTGCGGCAGGCCGCCCATGGACCATGCAACCTCAGCGGGACGGGTCGCAGCCAACAGTGCCTCAAGTTGGCCCTGCACCCACGCCGCCTTCTCCTCGATTTCCAGTCCCACGAGGACAAACTCCACTTGGTTGCGAAAGCCACCCAGAGTGTTGATGCACACCTTCAGCGAAGGCGGCGGGCTGCTGCCGCGCACACCCTCGATGGCCACGCGATCGGGCCCCTCGGAGCGCAGATGAATCGAGGTCAGGTCAACGCTCACATCGGGGTTGAGGTACGTCGGCCCCTGAATTTCGTACATCAGTTGCGCCGTAACGGTGTCGATCGTGACCTGACCGGCCGTGCCCGGGTGCTTGGTCACCACGCATGAACCATCGTGAGCGAGTTCGACCAAGGGGAAGCCCAAAGGAAGGCCCATAGGAACCGACTGCGAGGTGAACCCACTGAAGTTGCCGCCGGTTGCTTGGGCGCCGCACTCGATCACGTGGCCTGCCACGACTGCGCCGGCGAGTTCGTCGTACTGCTCGGGAGTCCACCCATGCCACCAGATCGCAGGTCCAACCACGAGTGAGGCGTCGGTGACGCGCCCAGTCACGACGACGTCAGCGCAATCCTCCAACGCCGCCGCGATCTCGAATCCGCCGAGATAGGCATTGGCTGTGAGGGCATCACCGAAGCCAAGTTCGGCCGCTTTGGGCATCAGGTTGTCGCCTTGGATCACCGCGATCTGAGGGTCGAGGCCAAGGCCCCGCGCTACTTCTCGCAGCCTTGCGCCCAGGCCGGCAGGGTTGAGGCCACCGGCATTGGAAACGATTCGGACACCTTGTTCGAGGGCGGTGCCCAGGCATTGTTCAGCCTGCCGCACGAAGGTCTTGGCATATCCCAATGCGGGGTCGCGCATTTGGTCGCGACCCAAGATCAGCATGGTGAGTTCGGCGAGATAGTCCCCCGTGAGTACGTCGAGTGGCCCGCCCTCGAGCATCTCGCGCATCGCCGAGAGGCGATCGCCGTAGAAGCCCGAGCAGTTGCCGATCCGGATCGCGCTCATGAGGCGGCCCGTCCGACTCCGGGCGGTCCGGCGAAGGCCTGGGCAATGTCGAGCCAGCGGGAGGCGTCTGGGCCCACGGCACTCAGGTCAAGGTCGTCGCGGTGGCGGCGCTGGGTCACTAGTAAGGCGAAGTTGAACGCAGATCCGCGCACGGTTTGGGTGGCCGACTCAGCGCCCCAGGTGAGAACGCCCTGGGAAGGCAAAGTGAGGTGCACGTAAAACTCCTCGGCGGGGGCTTGGAGTCCGTGCACCGAGAAGGCGTAGTTGCGGGTGCGCACGCCGAGGTGGGCGATGTGTTGCACCGCGTCAGTGCGCACAAACGAAGCGCCCAACGCTTCATGGCAATCCAGCGAGTGCGCCCAGGTCTCCATAAGCCGCGCGGTGGCCATCGAGGTCGCACTCATTGGCGGGCCAAACCACGGCATCTTCACGCCATCTGGCAACTCACGCAGCGCCTGCGCCAGGGCAACGCGAGCGCCTCGCCATCGCTGCAACAACTCATCTGGCGCCTCAGTCGCACCCAGTGCAGCCATGTCGTCGACGAAACCCTCGGGGTTTCCCATTGCTTGCAGCACGACCGCGTCCCAGGGCTCTTTGTCGACGTGTGCCTGCGCGGCCAGCAGCGCGACTTCATCGGTCCAGGCCAGGTGAGCGATCTGGTGGGCCACACTCCATCCGGGCGCGGGCGTCAACGTGGCCCATTGACTGGGCGCACAGCCGGCCACAACCTGATCTAGCCGGTCACCAAGGTCGCCTAAGTCGGCAAGCACGCTTTCCAGAGCACTCATTGCAATCTCCCCTCGAGTACGTCGGCCCAGGCAGTCAGAACCCGCGCGCGTCGACTTGAGTCGTCGTTGAGGGTGTTGGCCAAACCCAGCCCGCGAACCAAATCGAGCGTGGCCTGCACGAGTTCGCGGTTGCCCGGCAGAGACTCGTCCACCTCTAAGAGACCAACGAGGAGTTCGTGGGTCTCTCGGCCCACTCGGCGCTCGAGCTGGGCGACGGGCTCTCGCAGGGACTCATCAGTTCGAGCAGCCACCCACAACTCGACAGCTGCCATGAAGACGGGTGACGTGAATTGATCGCCCAGCATTTCCAAGACCGCCTGAATGCGCTTGCGTCCGCGCGGGATGCTGGAAGCGGCTGCGATCAGCTCGTCTCGACGGACCTGGCCGACATGTTCGACGGCGGCGAGCACCAGATCGTTCTTGGTCGGGAAGTGATGCAGTTGTGCACCTCGTGACACTCCGGCTCGGGCGGAGACGAGTGTGGTCGACGTACCCGCAAATCCGCGCTCTGCCAGGCATTCCACGGTCGCGGCCATCAGACGCTGACGCATCGCTCTGGTGCGCTCTTCTTGAGGCACTCGCATCACGGTCACGGGTCAACGGTGACAGAGCAGGAACAAACAGTCAAGACTGCCTTTATCTTTGGCTACTCATCCCACTCGAACTTCCAATATGATCAGAGCATCATCTCGGCCACACAACCTAAAGGGGACCCAGACCATGACTCAGATGCCCGACGCGAACCAGCCCGAAGGTTGGCAGAACCAGCCTCCCGCGCCGCCAGCCCCGATGGGTATGGCAATTGACCCCAACATGTACGCCGCATGGCCCCAGCGTGCGCTCGCCTACCTCATCGATGTGGCGATCTGTGGCATTCCTGGATGGATTTTGATGATGATCGGCGGAGTGCTCTCTGCTGGATCGGCCACCATCGACCCGAACACCGGTGCAGTCACCGCCGGCGGCAGCGTCATCGGGACCTTGATTGGCCTGGTGGGTTACGCACTCATGATCGGCCTCGTCGTGTGGAACATGATCATCAAGCAAGGCAAAACCGGTCAGAGCATCGGCAAAGCCAAGATGGGCATCAAGCTGATCAGTGAGCAGACCGCTCAACCGCTAGGTCCGCTCATGACCTTCGTTCGCATGCTGGTCCACATCGTGGATCAACTCCCCTGCTACATCGGCTTCTTTTGGCCTTTGTGGGACCAGAAGCGTCAGACCTTCGCTGACAAGATCATGAACACCGTGGTGATCCCGGTTAACAAGGCCTAGTTACGACAAACAAATCCCCCGGGTGAGCGCGCGGCGCCACCCGGGGGATTTGTTGTCTCTACTTGCTCGCCTTGATTTTCACTCTGCGAGTGATCCGACTCATCGACTCAGGCGTGATGCCGATCATCGATGCCAGGTCCTTCTTCGCCAGCACTGCCAACATCTCGGGCTTTTGCGAACGCATTTCGAGGTAGAGCTGCTCTGGGCTCAGCGAGATGAGCTCGCGCTGCCGACGCTCTTGGATCATGGCGTACAAGTACAACTGCCGAACCATCAACATTGCCCAGTTGACGTGCCGCGAGGCCAGGCGCTCGATGACACCAAACGGCACCCGGGCCATCACTGAGGCACTCAGCGCGTGAGCTGTGTAGGGCGAGTCGCCTTGGCGCACCTCGTCGGCGACAAATGAGTACGACGGAATAAGTCCGACGATGTCAGCTAGACCCTCTGGTCGAACCCCAGGGATGCTGCCGAGCAGTTGGCCCGGCTCAACTACGTTGCTCACCCGTCGATCCCCGGTCTCAGGGTTGGCGGTCGTGAGTCGGATGAAGCCGTCGAGCACCAGATACAGCTCATCGGTCTTGTCGCCTTGATCAAAGATCAACGCGCCGGCCTCAGCGTCGACTCGTTCCACCTTCTTGGCGAAGGATTGCCAGCGGGGCAAGCGGTCACCGAGCACCAATTCCAAGACGTCTTGGATCAGCTTGAGTTCGGGAGCTTCAAACTTGGAAATCTTCACTTCGCCACGTTGCCGCAAAACCGCTGGCTCATACGCCGACATATTCGTGTTGGTGCTCATCGGGCCTCGTCGTACTCACCGCCCGCGGATCGGGCGAATTAGTCGCATGTTACGTGCCAGTACACACCCGAGAAGTGACGCAATTAACTTGGGATAAGTCAGATACGTCACGTTTGACTAGATTGAGCACATGCGCCGCACTTCCCGCACCCACGAGCGCCCAGACACAGCCAGAGGCGGAGCGATTGTGCGCGGCATGGCGTGGGTGCTGATCGTTGGCGGACTCCTGCTCTTTGGTGTCTACGCGTGGCAAATCTGGGGCACCAACGCACTTGCTCGGTCACAGCAAGCACAAGGTCAACAAGCCCTCAAGCGCAGTTGGAAGGCTGGCGAGGCAACCGCGAGCACCAACGGCGTACACCTCAGTGCTCTTGTGCAGATTCCGAAGTTGGGCACCCGCGCCGTACCCATGGTCGAAGGCACCGGCGACAAGGAATTGGCCCAAGGATTTGGACACTTCGACCACAGCGCGCCTCCCGGAGGCAAAGGAAACTTCGCCCTGGCAGCCCATCGAGTCACACACGGCGAGCCTTTGCGCGGGATGCCATCACTGCGACCCGGAGACCTGGTCCTCGTGGAGACAAAATCCACCATCTACACCTATGAACTCGACACCGCGGGCGCTGCCCTGAGAGTCGACTTTGGTGCGGGGTGGGTCTTGGAGTTTCCACCCAAGAACCCTGACGCCAAAGGCACACAACCACCTCGCACGCCACGGCTGCTGACGCTGACCACCTGCGCGGAGTTGTTCCACACCGACGACCGTTTGGTGGCCTTTGGCCACTTGGTGAGCACGTTCGAGAAAGGGACCTAAACCTCGTCGCGTCGCTGGGCAAGGCGAGCGAGGATGCGACTGAGTGACTCTGGTGTGATGCCGAGCAAAGACGCGACGCTGCGCTTGGGCAGCAAAGACAACAAATGCCCGCGATCGCGCTCGAAACGTAGGTAGCGATCGAGCGGTGAGAGAGTGACGAACTCTCGATGGCGCAATTCCTTGCCCGCCGCGAAAAGCATGGTCTGGCGCATGAGCATCGAGGCCCACTCAGTTTCGGTTTCTGCCAAGTCTTCAAGGGTCGCGTAAGGAACGACCACGATTCCCGCATCGGTTATCGCTCGCGCCGAGTGGATTGTGTGCCCCCGCTCAAACTCCTGACGGATCTGGGAGTAGCTAGGAAACAGGCCCAACATGGTGGTCATCCCGCGCGGAAGCAGAGCCGGCGGGCTTGCGACCAATTGACCAGGCTCGGCGATAGACATCACCCACGAATCGCCTTTGTCATCGGCGGTGCGCAACTCGACGTACCCGCGAACGACCATGCCCATGTAGGGCCAATTGTCGCCCTCTTTGAATAGGGTCGCACCCTCGTCGAGCACGGCGCGAACCAGTTGCGATGCGAAGTGGTCCCATCGAGGAAGTGCGCACTCGGCCATTGACTCAAGGGCCAGGCGGATCTCAGCCAACTCGGCTTCGGTGAACTCTAAGTAGTTGACGCCCTCAGGCTGCACCGCGTGCAACGCAGCGAGTGCCCTATTGCTCATGCCCCCACCCACCGAACCATTCTCGGTCACGGGCAGCAGATTGCATAGTCTCATCGTGCAGTCACCTCTTGATCGTGCTACTTTCGCGCCGATGTTGAATTACCCTAAGTCAAGGTCCATGGCGTGTTCCTGCGCTTAACCTAGTCGTAGTGAGCTCAATCCCCCCGAGTCTCACTCATGGTGCTGTAGTCCGAATCAGCACACCCCGTTAGTGCGGGGCCACCAGACTCTGGTGGCCCCGCACTATTTGTTTTCCGCCGGGTTGTTTCTTCATCGCGCCTCACCCGGATCTTTGGCGCTTTGCGGGGGAGATCCCCAGGGCAAAGCGCCAAACTCACAGGTTTACTTGTGACTTTCACCCCCCAAAAAAGCACCCGGCCCCGACCGATCACTCGGTCGGGGCCTTCGGCTCTGGGGCTTAGATCACACGCCGCCTGCGGCTAGCCAGCAACATCACGCCACCGGCGAGGATCAGGAGTCCTCCGGCAAGCACGAGGCTGTCGAGCCAGGATGCGGCCCCGGTCTCGGGGAGATCCTTGGCAGCTGGCTTGGCCCAGTACGGGTCGTCATCGGAGACCGTGGTCCCTGACTCTTGGCCTGTACCTGTGACGGACGCGATGTCCTTGTGCAGCGCGGTGACGCCCACCAGGTCAGCGGTGCAGGTGAACGAGGCACCAACCTCGAGCGGACCTGCCCAACTGGTTCCAGTGGAGGCATCGGGGAAGGTGCACTCAAGGTGCTTGACCTTGCCGACCTTGATCACCTGGTCGCTGACAGCCACGTCCAGGAGCGCTTCGTCACCAGTGTTGGTAACGGTGAACTCGAGTTCAGTGCTGCCGTTGCGCAACGTGACTGCATCCTTAGCGGTGTTGGCATCGTGGCCCCTGATGTCCATCTTCACGATGTCAATCGCCGGGCTGGGCTTCCAGTATCCGAAGTCCAGGGTTGGGTCAGCTGCGCCGTCGACCATCAATGGCATCCAGCTGGTTGCTGAACCCTTGTCGGAGTCGACGCTGCGGTCGTCTCCAGCGTGCTTGATGGTCGGAGCGTAGCCAGCAGGCAGTGAGCTCGGGTCGATCATGACCGTGTAGCTCTGACCCTCGGGCAGCACTGGCAAGTGATCGAACACGTACAGGCCGTTCGCGTCGGTCTTGATCGGAGCGCACATGTCACCCATGACGTCCTTGACCTCTAGCCCGTCGGGCCCGATGAGGGTGAGTTTCACGTCCGGCAAGCCGGTCTCACCTGCATCTTGAAGCCCGTCATGGTTAGCGTCATACCAGACGTAGTTGCTCACGCTGACCATCGGTGACACGAAGCCGAAGTCGAGTGTCAGGTCTTCACTGGTGCCAGCAGAGGTCAACTCGACCGAGGTTGCTGATCCCGTTGAGGAGTCCTTTGCGCGATCTTCGCCCGCACCTGCCATGGTCGGCTTGTAGCCGTCCAGGGCTGAGGCGGTGCTCGGGTCGATCTTCACGGTGTACGTGCCCTCGGGCAGGTTCTCGAAGATGTACCAGCCACTGCCGTCGGTGGTTGTCGGAGCAACGTCGTTGCCGAAGATGTCCTTCACCGGGTTGCCCGCAGTGTCAGTCAACGTGAGCGTGGCGCCCTTGACCGGGATGTCGGATCCGTCTTGGAGTCCATCACGGTTCTTGTCGATCCACACGTAGTCACCCAAGCGGACGGGCTTTTGGATCGTCAGCGGGGCCTCGGCGTCGTTGTCGGTCTTGCTTTCCACGGTGTCGGTGTCTGTGGTCGGCTTGTCCAACGGGTTGGTTTCGACAGCGTCCTTGCCCGAGGGTGACACGTAGGCCACGTTCTTCGCCTTGCCGGTGAAGTCGGAGTTGATCGTTGCCTTGACCGTGATCGGAGCACCCGTCTTGCCAGCACCCAAAGCGGCGTCAGCCGTGCAGGTGTCGCCATCGCAGGTGTAGCCATCGCCGCTCATCTTCACCAGGGTCAGACCCGTGGGGAGGATGTCAGTGACTGACCAGCCAGCCAGTGCGTCGACAGGTCCCTCGTTGGACGGGGTGAGGGTGAACTCAACCGTCTGGCCGGAGTAGTACGGACCATCGGTGCTCAGTTTCTTGGCGAGCACCAGGTTGTACTTGATCAGACCGCCGTCGTACGTCGCGTCATCAGGCGCGGCGACCGAGTTGGAGCCACTATCTGGCGTGTGCACCGCCACCTTGCCGTTGCCGGGGTCGACATCGGAGTCGGTGGAGTTGGCACCTGCATCTTGGGTGGTCCAGGTGGATCCATCGGGAGCGGTGAACACCAAGGTGTAGTCAGTGTTCGGCACCAGGTTCACGAAGGAGTAGAACCCGTCGACGTCGGTGTAGGTCGTGCCTACCACGTTGCCTGCAGCATCCTTCAAGACCACCTTGACGTCAGCCACTGGGTCCTCACCCTTGGCCTGCTGACCGTCGCGGTTGGTGTCGAACCAGACGTAGTCACCAATCGATACCAGCGGAACGGTCAGCGGCGCCTCAGCGTCGTTGTCGGTCTTGGAGGTCGTGGTGTCGGTGTCCTTGGTAGGCACAACCAGCACGTTGGTCTCATCGATGTCCTTCGGCGAAGGCGACACGTAGGCAATGTTGCGGATGCCACCTGTCGTGCCAGCGTCGATCGTGAAGGTCACGGTAATGGGCGCACCATCCGCTCCTGATGCCAACCCCTTGGTTGCCACACAGGTGAGGTCGGTGCAGGTGTAACCGTCACCAGTCATCGAGACGAAGGTCAGCCCGTCGGGCACAACCTCTGTCACTGACCAGCCAGCCAATGCGTCAACCGGACCGTCGTTGTGCGGGGTCAGGGTGAAGGTCACCGTCTTGCCGGGGGCGAACGGGCCGTTGCCGTTGATCGTCTTGGCAAGCTTGAGGTTGAACTTCACCAAGCCACCGTCGTACGACGGGTCATCGGGGGTGTCGGCAGAGTTGTCACCCGAGGTAGGTGTCGTCACTGCAACTTCACCGGTGGCGGGGTCCACGTCGGAGTCGGCGGTGTTGCTGCCTGCGTCCTGCGTGGTCCACACGGTGCCGTCAGGTGCGGTGAACACCAGGGTGTAGTTCGTGTCCGGCTTGAGGCCAGTGAAGGAGTAGAAACCATCACCGTTGGTGAACGTGGTGCCCACGCTCGTGCCATCAGCCTTCTTCAACTCCACCTTCACACCTTCGACGGGGTCTTCACCCTTGGTCTGCAGACCGTCGCGGTTGGTGTCCCACCACACGTAGTCACCGATGGACACCAGGTTCTGCACGAACCCGAAGTCCAAGGTCAGGTCCTTCTCGCCAGCCGCCAGGTCGGCTGAGGTAGCCGATGAGGTCGAGGAGTCGGTCGATGAGGTGCCTGCTCCGGTGGTTGTTGGGACGTAGCCCGGCAGGGTGGAAGGCAGCGACTCGAACGTCACGACGTACTGGCCCGCAGGCAAGTTGTCGAAGAGGTACTTGCCGTTGGCGTCTGTCTTGGTCGTTGTCACAGCGTTGCCGAAGATGTCGGTCACCGCAGATCCATCGGCCTTCTTGATCGACAAGGTGGCGCCTTCGACTGGCACGTCCGTGCTGTCTTGGATCCCATCTAGGTTCTTGTCGATCCAGACATAGTCACCGACTGCGACCGGGGCAGAAGGGGTCAACTGGGCTTGCGCATCGTTGTCCGTCTTCGTCGTGGTCGTGTCAGTGGTCATATCCGGGACCGCGAGCGGGTTGGTCTCGAACACGTCCTTGCCCGAAGGCGAGACGTACGCGACGTTCTTCTGGGCACCCGAGGCGGAGGCGAGGATCTTCGCCTTCACCGTGATCGCGGCTCCGTCTGAATTGGGAGCCAAGGTGCCATCTGCCACACAGGTGTTGTCCGTGCAGGTGTAGCCAGTGCCACTCATCGACACCAGTTCCAGGCCTGCAGGAAGCACATCGGTGACTGACCAGCCCGCAAGCGCGGTCGACGGACCGTCGTTGTGCGGGGTCAAGGTGTAGGTCACAGTCTGGCCCGGGTAGTACGGGCTAGCTGTGCCGAGATCCTTGGTCAGACTCAGGTTGTACTTCACCAGACCGCCGTCGTATGTCGGCATGTCTGCAGGATCGAGCAGGTTGTCACCCGCTGTTGCCCGAGTGGTGACCGCAACCTTGCCGGTGGCGGGGTCCACGTCTGAGTCAGCAGCGTCGTCAGAACCGGCGTTTTGCTGAGTCCACGAGTAGCCATCCGGAGCGGTGAACACCACGGTGTAGTCAGTGCTGGTCAGCAGGTTATTGAAGGAGTAGTACCCGTTGATGTCGGTTTGCGTCGTACCAATGACAACACCCGAGGCGTCCTTCAGATCAACCTTGACTCCCTCGACGGGCGGCTCGGAGACCCTGTCGCCTTGGATGCCGTCACGGTTGTTGTCCAACCAGACATAGTCACCAATCGAAATCATGTCGGGCAGGGTGAACGGGACGATCACACCCACCTTGCGAGGAGCTGCAGCAGGAAGGAACCGGGTGGTTCCGTCGCTGTTGAGCACGTAACCCTGGTGGCCCACAGAGTTCCAAGCCACCGACAGGTCCAGCGGGCTTTGAGTCGAGGTGGGAGCGTTGTTCGGCGCCACCATCGGAGCGCGCATCACGAACGAGTCTCCACCCGCCCATGCGGCGTCCTTGCCTTGGAAGTAGGTCACCTTGAACGACTTCACGTTCGCCCAACCGCCGGCCATGGCCTCGATCTGGGCCTGGGTGTACCAGGTGTCATCACAGCTGGCCTGCCATGTCACGCCCGGGGTTGTCGAGTTCAACTCGGGGCGGCATGGGTTCCACGTGAGGTTGTACATCACCTCAGGCGCTGCTCCTGCAGGCGCCGCACCGTCCAGAACGATCGGACCAGTCAGCACCGGCGTCCAGTCGGTGTTACGCGCGCTGTTGGCCAACGCCTGGTTGACACCCGTGTCGCCAATGTGCGGAAGTATGTCGTACATGACGTAGTCGGTGAGCGTCACGTTGCCGGTGTTGACCATCTTGAACCGGTAGTCGAACGAACCACCAGGAGTCAGCGTCGACACACAAGGGAATCGGGTGTAGCCGTCCCAATCGGGGCACGAGGCGTCTGCGAGTCCAGTGGACTCCAAGACGTTCTCATCGAGATTGCCGCGCACCCACTTGTAGACGTCGGCCTGAGCCAACTTGTCAACAATGATCGAGTCCGCTGCGTTACACAGGACCTCGGTGGTGTTGCCGTCCCCGTCGAGGTCGTTGACGTCGGTGACCGCTTTCACGCTGTACGACGTGCTGCAGGTGTACTTCATCTCATCGGTAGAGGTGTACAAGTTATTGGTCCACGACTGCGTCGAGGTGCCTTCGCGCACCCGCACCTTAATGAACAGGTAGTGCAACAACTCCGGGAAGCCGGCGTCGGTGTCGTCAGTGAACTTCCACTTCAAAGTGGTAGTTCCGTCCGGGTTGTTGATCACGGTCGGCTGCGGCGGTGCGCCCGGCAAGTTGCCGTCTCCGGTGGTGCAGCCGCCCTGGCTGTATGCGGCAGCGGCGTTCTTGGAGCCGTTGCCGGTGCCATAAACCGCGTGACACTCGGTGGTGACGTACTCAAACGACTTGGGGAGCACGTCAACGACATTGAGCGAGTGAACAGCCACCCCGGGAGACCCGCCGAAGTACATCAAGCCGAAGTCGAACTCGTCGCCCGGCTTCACTGAGGTAGCGGTGGTGCCGATGGGGAACAGCAGGTGCTCCTTGGTCGGCATCAACATGACTGTCGGCTCAATGAACTTGGCTGTCGTGCACGCTTGAGCATCGGCCAGACCCGTGGCGCCGCCGGTCACACAGTTTTGCATCGTGTCGCCAGGGGTGCCGTGTGCGATGGCACGGATGCCAATTTGGATCGTCTTGCCGATCGTGAGCAAAGCCGTGGTGACCTTGATGTGGGTTGCGCCGGCGGGAACAGCTTGCGCCGGGCAGCTTCCACCGCCACCAGGGTTACAGGGGGTCAAATCCACCCAGGTGCCATCGGCGGCTTGATAACTCAGGTTAATGACCTGCCCGCCGTTTCCGTAGTCAACAGCCACGGTCGCATCAGAAAAGCCAGTCGTAGGAAGAGCATCGATCGCCACGACATTAGAGAGGTTGGTGTTTCCGTCGTTCGTGACGCGGAAATCCCACCTGAAGCGGCCAAAATCGCCCAGGGTTCCCGGGCCGTACTTCTCCACCTTCAGGTGAGGAGCAGCATCCATCGTGGTAATCGATTGCGAGTCGTTGAGCACGCCAGAACTGCCATCGGAGTAGTTGAACGTGGCCTGGGCGTAGTTGGTGTAAGTGCCTGCCGGAAAAAGGTCGGCCGGGAATCTCAAGGTGGGGAACTTGATGTACCGCACGCAGGTCGTGGTGCAGTAGTACTGCCCCGAGCGCGCGTCTTGTGGGTCAACGGTCCAGGTGATCGTGTGGTTGGTGTAATCGACCACACCGCCCTGCGCGTCGACGACGATGGCACCGGCCGGGAAGGTGTCAACCAAGGTCCCACCCGTGATGTTGACGTTATTCATATTCGTGCCGATGAAGCTGATGCCGAACTGGACCGTTTCACCCGTGGCGATGGTTGAGGGCGTGTCCGCGAACTTGTTGATGCTCCAGTTGGGGACTGGGGCCGGCACCTTGATGGTGACCGTCTGCGAGGTGTTGACAGTGCCGGGGTCGGTCGTGTTGGTGATTGTTGAGGTGTTCGGGATCGTGCCACCAGCAAATCCGCTGCCGACTCGCGCGACCAAGATGAACTCCATCTGGCCGCCGTCGGGCATCGGTGTCGTGGCATTTCCGGCTTTGATCGTCACCGTACGCGTGGAGCTTGCATAGCTGGCCGACGACGGGATCAGACCGGCAGGTTTGATCACCTCGACGAAGTCCAGCCCCGCCGCCAACGCATCCGAGATTGTGACAACGCCACAATCAGTGGTGTTGGAGCTACACGTGGCTGTTATTCGGTACCTCACCAAGGCCCCAGTCACGAACGTGTCGGGCGCAGTGAATCCAGCGTTTTGCGTGTCATCTAATTGCTTGGTCACAGTGGTGACCCCCGCTGCTGACGCCGGACTGGTCACCAAACCGGTCAGCATCAATGCGGTCGCAGCCAACACGCTGGCGAAAAGCCGAACGCGCGCGCGGAAGTGAGCAGTAATCATCTGCGGAAAACCCATCTCAGCCCCCCGGGCTGTTTGATCGAAACCCAATCCGGGCAGGGGGTGAGTGATCGATGGGCAGGTCCCACCACGCGCACGTCACCGGCCCCCCCGGTTCATACAGTCCTCATGGTGCGGAATGTCCGATTCGAGAACATTGACTTTCGTCAAGTGGGGTCGCTGGTCATCATGACTTGATGAGGAGCCGCCGCTAAGGAGTTCCCCCTTACGGCATTGGCGAACACGTCACCAGCGGAGCGGTCACCGCGATGTCGTTCGCATAGAGATCGCAGCCGGTGTAGCCAGTAGGGGTGGTCCCG
>WBZP01002773.1_pt1 | contig 19758 bp, 26 predicted proteins | sample 5204301 | NCBI WGS metagenome assembly WBZP01 (sample SAMN12412401, study PRJNA552823) | activated sludge metagenome | isolation source: activated sludge from nitrification reactor of wastewater treatment plant... | place: USA: Pennsylvania | collected 2017 | reverse complement strand
ATCGACATGGCAAAAGAATCAATGAAAGCACGGGAAGTAAAGCGTCAGCAAATGGCCGCGAAGTATGCAGCCAAGCGTGAGGCGCTGAAGCAGTCTGGCGATTACATCGCTCTGGACAAACTCCCGAAGAACGCTTCTCCGGTACGTCAGCACAACCGCTGCAAGCTCACGGGTCGTCCCCGCGGATACATGCGCATCTTCGGCGTTTCCCGCGTGACCTTCCGCAAACTTGCGTTGGAAGGCAAGATTCCTGGCGTAACCAAAGCCAGCTGGTAATTCATAACAATAGACTAACGGACTACAACACCCTTAATACGATGACTGATCCGATCGCAGACTTCATCACCCGGATTCGCAATGCCGTACGGGCCAACCACCGTGTCGTGGAGATCCCGGCTTCGAATCTCAAGAAGGAGATGACCAAGATCCTGAAGGAGAAGGGGTACATCCTGGACTTCAAGTTCGAAGACGATTCCAAGCAGGGCCTTATCAAGATCGCCCTGAAGTACCATCCCGTGACCAAGGCTCCGGCCATCCGGAACCTCTCGCGCATCAGCAAACCGGGTCTCCGCAAATACGCGGGTCTGGAGCGCATGCCGCGCGTACTCAACGGGCTGGGCATTGCGATTCTCTCGACCTCGAAGGGCGTGATGACCGATAAAGAGGCCCGCACGGCCGGTGTAGGCGGAGAAGTACTCTGCTACGTTTATTAATCCAACAAGCATCCAACTACAATGTCCCGCATAGGTAAACTTCCGATCACCCTGCCTGCTAAGGTGGAGATCAAGGTCGCCGACGGAACCGTTCAAGTGAAAGGTCCGAAGGGCGAGCTGACGCAGAAGCTGAACGACGGTATCACCGTCAAGATCGACGGAACCACGTTGACCGTCGAGCGTGCAACCGAATCGAAAGAGCATCGTGCCCAGCACGGCTTGTATCGCTCGCTGATCAACAACATGGTGATCGGTGTATCCCAGGGCTTCAAGAAAGAGCAGGAACTCGTGGGTGTCGGCTACAAGGCCAGCAACCAGGGTCAATTGCTCGATCTCGTCCTCGGTTATTCGCACCACGTGATTTTCGACATCCCGGCTGAGGTGAAAGTCTCGACGAAGCAGGATAAGGGCCAGAACCCCATGATCATTCTCGAGAGCGCCGACAAGCAGTTGTTGGGTGCGGTTGCCGCGAAGATCCGTTCGCTGCGCGAGCCGGAACCTTACAAGGGCAAGGGTGTCAAATTTGTGAATGAAGTCCTCAGACGGAAAGCCGGTAAGTCGGCCGCTAAAAAATAATTGAAGCCATGTTGAAGAAGCAACAACGCCGGAGCAATATCCGCTACCGCATCCGCAAGACGGTTAAAGGTACCGCCGAGCGTCCCCGCCTGTCGGTGTTCCGCAGCAACAAGCAGATCTACGCCCAGTTGATCGATGACGTGCAGGGGGTAACCCTGGCAGCCGTATCATCGGCAGCGAAGGAGATGACCGCAACCAAAGGACCGAAGGTCGATCTGGCCCGCGAAGTCGGCAAGAAGATCGCCGAGAAGGCTGTCCAGAGCGGCATCAAGACCTGCGTGTTCGACCGTGGCGGTTACCTGTACCATGGCCGGGTGAAAGCCCTGGCCGAAGGGGCCCGCGAAGCCGGACTCCAATTCTAAACGATACGATCATTCTCATTAGGAAGACAAACCATGTCTGAAACAAACGTTAAACGCGTCAAGTCGAGCGAAATCGAACTGAAGGATCGCCTGGTCGGCGTGAACCGGGTCACCAAGGTGACCAAAGGTGGCCGCGCCTTCACCTTTGCCGCCATCGTGGTGGTAGGAGACGAGTCCGGTGTAGTCGGTCACGGCCTTGGCAAAGCGAAAGAAGTATCCGATGCTGTACAGAAAGGCATCGACGACGCGAAGAAGAACCTGGTAAAAGTGCCGGTCATGAAAGGCACCATTCCGCATGAAGCGCACGGTAAGTTTGGTGGCGCATACGTGTTCCTGAAGCCGGCAGCACCCGGTACCGGAGTAATCGCCGGCGGTGCAATGCGTGCCGTTCTGGAGAGCGTAGGCATCCACAACGTACTGGCGAAGTCGAAGGGTAGTTCCAACCCGCACAACGTGGTGAAAGCTACGATCGACGCGCTGGCGCAGATGCGTGATCCGGCTACGGTTGCTCAGCAACGTGGCATCAAGATGGCCCGAGTATTCAACGGTTAAGAACCCTCTATACGAATCCCATGGCAAAAGTTAAAATCACCCTTGTCCGTAGCGGCATTGACCGTCCCGAGAGCCAGAAGCGTACGCTGAAGGCACTTGGCCTGACGAAGATGCACCGCAGCGTCGAGGTGGAAGCCACCGCCCAGATCCGGGGCATGATCAACAAGGTCCAGCACCTGGTAGAGGTGAAGGAAGCCTAATCACTAACAATCCGAAGAAAGACCTTCTCATGAATTTGTCGTCCCTTAAACCTGCGAAAGGTTCCGTTCGAAACAACGTACGCCGCGGCCGTGGTACCGGTTCCGGTATGGGCGGTACCGCTACACGCGGTCACAAAGGCGCCCAATCCCGCTCCGGCTACAGCGCGAAGCGTGGATTTGAAGGCGGCCAGATGCCCCTTCAGCGTCGTGTTCCGAAGTTCGGTTTCAAGAATCCGTTCCGCAAGGAATACAACGGCATCAACCTGGACACGCTCCAGAAGCTGGCTGAAGCCAAGAAACTCAGTTCGATTGATTTCGCCTCCCTGTTGGAGAGCGGATTGGTCAGCAAGCGTGACCGTGTAAAGATCCTCGGTCGCGGAGAGTTGAAGTCCAAGCTGGATGTCAAGGCGCACGCCTTCTCCGCTTCCGCAAAGGCAGCCATTGAAGCTAAAGGAGGAACCACGACCATCATCGAGGCATGAAGAACCTGATCCAGACGATTAAGAATATCTTCAAGATCGAAGACCTCCGGGTCCGGATCCTGAACACCCTGCTGTTCCTGCTGGTATACCGCCTCGGTTCGCACATTGTGCTTCCGGGTGTGGATCCGTTGCAACTGGATGCCCTGCGTCAGCAGACGTCCGGCGGTGTCTTGGGTCTTCTCGACATGTTCTCCGGCGGCGCGTTCTCGCACTCGTCGATCTTCGCGCTCGGTATCATGCCGTACATCTCCGCTTCGATCGTGATCCAGCTGTTGAGTATGGCAGTTCCGTACTTCCAGAAGCTCCAGAAGGAAGGCGAAAGCGGTCGTAAAAAGATCAACAATATCACCCGTTGGCTGACGGTGATCATCACCGGCTTCCAGGCCCCTGGTTACATCGTTAACCTGCAGGCTCAGGTTCCTTCGGCCATCATCTCCGTATCCAATCCGGAATTGGTGTCGCCGTTCCAGTTCTGGCTGACCTCCATCGTCATTCTGACGGCCGGGACCATCTTCGTGATGTGGCTGGGTGAGCGGATCACGGATAAGGGTATCGGCAACGGTATTTCCCTGATCATCATGATCGGCATCATCGCCCGACTGCCCGCGTCGTTCCGCGACGAATTCGCATCGCGCATGAACCAGGGTGGCGGATTGGTCGTGCTCCTGATCGAACTGGTAGCGCTTGCTGCCGTGATTGCCTTCGTGATCCTGCTGGTGCAGGGTACGCGGCGCATTCCGGTGAATTTCGCCAAGAAGATTGTCGGCAATAAGCAATACGGCGGTGTACGTCAGTATATCCCCTTGAAAGTGAATGCAGCCGGTGTCATGCCGATCATCTTCGCGCAGGCGATCATGTTCATCCCGGCAACGATCGCCCAGTATTTCCCGGAGTCCTCTGCTTCGCAGGGAATTCTGACCACCTTCGGAAACTACACTTCGTTCTGGTACAACTTCGTATTCGCTACGCTGATCATCCTGTTCACCTACTTCTACACGGCAATCGCCGTCAACCCGAACCAGATGGCGGATGACATGAAGCGGAACAACGGATTCATTCCGGGTGTGAAGCCGGGTCGAAGCACGGCGGATTTCATTGATGACGTCATGTCGAAGATCACGCTTCCGGGTGCGATCTTCCTTGCCCTCATCGCGATTTTGCCGACCTTTGCGATGTTATTGAATGTCAACAACAACTTCGCTCACTTTTACGGCGGGACCTCCCTGCTGATCATGGTGGGTGTAGTACTGGATACACTTCAGCAGATTGAGAGCCACCTGCTGATGCGTCATTACGACGGGCTCATGAAGAGTGGGCGGATCAAGGGTCGTTCGACCGTTGCTTCCGCTGTTTAACCTGATCAGGTTTCCCGGGCGTCAAAAATCCGGGGAGCCGACCAAGAGCGATGCTGTACTATAAGACGCTCGAAGAGATCGAACTGATCAGGCAGAGTTCTTTACTTGTTGCCAAGACCCTTGCCGAGGTGGCGAAATCCATCCGGCCGGGCATAACGACGATCGAGTTGGACCGGATCGCGGAAACGTTTATTCGTGACCAGGGTGCCGTTCCAGCCTTTCTCAATTACAATGGCTTTCCCAACAGCCTTTGTATCTCTGTGAATTCGCAGGTGGTACATGGCATTCCGGGAAAGGCGGAATTGAAGGATGGTGATATCTGCTCGGTCGATTGTGGTGTACTGAAAGATGGGTTCTACGGAGATTCCGCTTATACTTTTCCGGTAGGAGAAGTAGCGGCGTCGACCCTGAACCTGTTGCGCATCACACGGGAATGCCTGTACGAAGGGATCGCGAAAGCAGTCGCGGGAAACCGGCTCGGAGATATCAGCTCCGCCATTCAGGAGTATGCTGAATCGAACGGTTACTCCGTAGTGCGCGAACTGGTCGGTCACGGAATCGGCCGCCACCTGCACGAGAAACCCGAGGTGCCGAATTACGGCAAGCGGGGGAGTGGGCTGGTGTTGCGCGAAGGGCTGGTCATCGCCATCGAACCCATGATCAATATGGGAACGAAGGGGGTGGTGCACGAGCGGGATGGCTGGACCATCCGGACGGCGGACAACAAACCGTCGGCGCACTTCGAGCACACGGTCGCGATTGGCAAGGAAAAAGCAGACATACTGAGTTCTTTCGACTACGTGGAGGAAGCGCTCAAAACGAATACTAACATTAAGGTTATCAACTGACAAGTTGGCCAAACAAGCAAATATCGAACAGGACGGGAAGATCACCGAAGCCCTCTCCAACGCCATGTTCCGCGTGGAATTGGAGAACGGTCACGAGATCATCGCCCATATTTCCGGCAAGATGAGAATGCACTATATCAAGATCCTGCCCGGGGATAAAGTCAAGGTGGAAATGTCGCCTTACGACCTGACGAAAGGAAGAATCACTTACCGCTATAAACGATAACGATCCCCTAATCCGGGATCATGAAGAGCAAACAAAGCGATGAAAGTAAAACCCGCCATCAAGAAGCGCAGCGTAGACTGCATCATTGTGCGACGCAAGGGCCGCTTGTATGTCATTAACAAGAAGAACCCGCGTTTCAAACAGCGCCAGGGCTGATTCCTGTACTTCACACAACTAAACACTCCTCAAGATAATGGCACGTATTGCTGGTATCGATTTACCAAAAAACAAACGCGGAGAGATCGGGCTGACCTACATCTACGGGATCGGTCACACCTCTGCACAACGGATCCTCCGGGAAGCCGGTATCGACTTCAACACCAAGGTGTCGGAGTGGAACGACGACCAACTCAACAAGATCCGATCGATCATCAACGAGATGAAGGTGGAAGGTGCGCTCCGTTCGGAGACGCAACTGAACATCAAGCGTCTGGTGGATATCAACAGCTACCGCGGCATGCGGCACCGGAACGGTCTGCCCGTTCGTGGTCAGCGTACCCGTACCAACTGTCGTACCCGTAAGGGTAAACGTAAGACCATTGCCAACAAGAAGAAGGCATCTAAAATGTAATTGATCATCATGGCAACGCAAACCAACGCAGCGAAGGCCGCCAAGACGGCCAAGAAAAAAGTGGTGAAAGTGGAGGCCACGGGTCGCGCCTATGTGACCGCTACCTTCAACAACATCATCATCTCGTTGACCAACGAGTCGGGCCAGGTGATTTCCTGGAGTTCCGCCGGCAAGATGGGCTTCAAAGGATCCAAGAAGAACACGCCGTACGCCGCCCAGATGGCAGCAGCGGACGCTTCGAAGGTGGCCCACGACATGGGTCTCCGCAAAGTGAAAGTGTTCGTTCGCGGACCGGGTGCAGGACGTGAAGCAGCGATGCGTAGCCTCCACCAGAATGGAATTGAGGTGACCGAGATCATGGATATCACCCCGATCCCTCACAACGGATGTCGCGCTCCCGGCCGTCGTCGCGTCTAACCCGACCGGAAGTACAATCCTCTAACACCTGACAACAAAGATTCATGGCACGTTATACCGGACCCAAATCCAAAGTATCCCGTCGATTCCGCGAGCCGATCTTCGGCCCGGACAAGGCACTCGAACGCAAGAATTACGCTCCCGGCCAGCACGGCCAGACCAAGAAGCGTGCGAAGCAATCGGAATACGCAGTTCAGCTCCAGGAGAAGCAAAAGGTTAAATTCCTCTATGGCATCCTCGAGCGCCAGTTCGCGAAGATCTTCGATCGCGCATCCCGCCGTACGGGCATCACGGGTGAGAACCTGCTCCAGTTGATGGAGACCCGTCTTGACAACGTCGTATACCGCCTGGGTATCGCCCCGACCCGTCGGGCCGCTCGCCAGTTGGTCGGACACCGTCACATCACCGTCAACGGTAAAGTGGTCAACATCGCTTCGTTCAACTGCAAGGCCGGCGACGTCGTCGCGGTTCGCGAGAAGTCGAAGGCGCTGGAAGCCATTACCGGAGCTGTGACGGGTCACGTGAACAAGCATTCCTGGCTTGACTGGGACAAGTCGACGATGAGCGGCAAGGTGTTGAACCTGCCGGCACGCGACCAGATCCCGGAGAACATCAAGGAACAGCTCATCGTCGAATTGTACTCGAAGTAATCTGACGATCGGGCATCCGATCCAACCTGTTCAATCAAACAATACTTAACTCCCCAACGATACAATGGCCATCCTCGCGTTTCAGAAACCGGACAAAGTGATCATGGTAAACTCGGACGACCGCTCCGGCGTGTTCGAGTTCCGCCCGCTTGAGCCGGGTTATGGAATTACCGTCGGCAACGCTCTTCGTCGCATCCTCCTTTCCTCGCTGGAAGGTTTCGCCATCACTTCGGTGAAGATCTCCGGTGTGGACCACGAGTTTTCGACGATCAAAGGTGTTGTCGAGGATATGACCGAGATCGTGCTCAGCCTGAAGCAGGTTCGCTTCAAGCAGCAGATCTCCGGAACCGACACCGAGCGTGTCACGGTTACCGTCAGTGGCAAGAGCCAGTTCACGGCAGGCGACATCAGCAAGTTCACCACGGCGTTCCAGGTGCTCAATCCGGAGCTGGTGATCTGCAACATGGAACCTTCGGTGAAACTCACCATCGACATCCAGATCGCCAAGGGGCGCGGTTATGTTCCTTCAGAGGAGAACAAGACCAACAGCGCTCCGATCGGGACCATCTTCGTCGATTCCATCTTCACGCCGATCCGAAACGTGAAGTATGCCATCGAGAACTATCGTGTCGAACAGAAGACCGACTACGAGAAACTCGTTATGGAGATCATGACCGATGGTTCGATCCATCCGAAAGAAGCCCTGAAGGAAGCGGCCGAGATCCTCATTCACCACTTCATGCTCTTCTCGGATGAGAAGATCACGCTGGAGACGAAGGAGAAGACCCCGACCGAAGAGCTCGACGAGAATACGCTTCACATGCGTCAGTTGCTGAACACCAAGCTGGTCGACCTCGACCTCTCGGTTCGCGCGCTGAACTGCCTGAAGGCAGCCGATGTAGAGACGCTGGGCGACCTGGTTTCCTACAACAAGGCCGACCTCCTCAAGTTCCGCAACTTCGGTAAGAAGTCGCTCACCGAACTGGAAGAGCTGGTGCGTTCCAAGAATCTCACCTTCGGCATGAATGTCTCGAAGTACCTCGAGAAGAAAGAGAAGAAAGACTAATCGTTTACCGAATACCGATCCGCCTGCGTAACCACAGGCCGTAATGACCCTACTGAAATGAGACATAACCGCAAGATCAACCACCTTGGACGGAAGAGCAGTCACCGCCATGCGTTGATGTCCAACCTCGCTGCGTCCCTGATCCTGCACAAGCGGATCAATACGACCCTGGCGAAGGCGAAGGCCCTTCGTTCCTATGTGGAACCGATCATCTCCCGTTCGAAAGACGACACCACCCATTCCCGTCGTATGGTGTTCCGTTTTCTCCAGAACAAGTCGGCTGTCGCTGAACTGTTTCGCGAGATCGCTCCCCGCGTGGCTGAACGTGCAGGTGGTTATACCCGCATCATCAAACTGGAAAACCGTCCTGGCGATAATGCCGAAGTGTGCATGATGGAACTGGTGGATTTCAACACCCTCCTGGGTGGCAAAGGCAAGGAAGCACCTGCCAAGAAATCCAAAGGAACCCGTCGTAGCGGCGGTGCCAAGAAGAAGGCGACCGCGGAAGGAGATGCTCCTGCCGCTGAGGAAAAGAAGGCTCCGGCCAAGAAGGCGGCTACCCGCAGCCGCGCCAAGAAATCCGACGACAAGAAGTCTGAAGAATAAGGGAATCAACTCCTGTAAAAGGCCGGAATGCGAATTCCGGCCTTTTTTCATTATTTGAAGTTGTTAACACGAGCCGTGCTTGACGCGGGATTCCGTACTTTTGTATTCCGATGGGATACATCGAAAGAAAACCGGCGGTACTGCTCCTTGAGGACGGTACCGTTTTTTATGGCCATGCTGCCGGGGCCATCGGAACCACCACTGGGGAAATTTGCTTTAACACCGGCATGACCGGGTACCAGGAGATCTTTACGGATCCATCCTATTTCCGACAGGTGCTCGTGGCCACGCATGTCCATATCGGCAACTACGGCATCCATGCGGACGAGGTGGAAAGTGACGGGATCAAGATCAGCGGGCTGGTCTGTCGTGGATTCAATGTTACGCCTTCCCGGAAGAGTGCGAGCGAGAGTATTCAGCAGTATTTCGACCGTCAATCCGTCGTAGCCATTTGTGATATCGATACCCGTGCAGTCGTCCGTCACATCCGCAATAAAGGAGCGATGAACTGTATCATCTCTTCCTCGGTGCTGGACCTTGACGCCTTGAAGGAGCAACTATCCGGGGTACCTTCCATGGCCGGCTTGGAATTGTCGAGTCTGGTGACGACCAAGAAGCCCTATACGTTGGGTAACCCTTCCGCACGTCGTCGCATTGCAGTCATGGATTACGGAGTAAAGAAGAATATCCTACGTAATCTTGTCGAGCGTGACAGTTTCCTGCAGGTATTTCCTGCCGATACCAGTTTCCGCGAGATCCGTTCGTGGAATCCCGATGGCATACTGCTATCCAACGGCCCTGGCGATCCTTCCGTGATGCCGAAACAGGTCGCCGAGATCAAGTTGATGTTGGAAGATAATGCCCCCATCTTCGGTATCTGTCTGGGCCACCAATTGCTGGCGGAGGCTTGCGGTATCTCTACCTTTAAGATGTTCAACGGGCACCGGGGTATCAACCATCCCGTCAAGAACCTGATCACCGGTCGTTCTGAAATCACGTCGCAGAATCACGGCTTCAGTGTGAATGCCGAAGACGTCAAAGCTGCCAAACACCTCGACATCACGCACGTCAATCTGAATGATGGGACGATCGAAGGGATCCGTGTGAAAGACCGCGTTGCGTCCAGTGTACAATATCACCCGGAAGCCGCGCCCGGACCTCACGACAGCTCTTATCTATTCGATGATTTTATCCAATGCATCGACAAGGCCGTGGTCGAGTCCTGATACCCGGTAACTCCGGGATCTTGCCGGCGATCTTCTTTTCGCTGGTACTAGCACTTTTTACCTCCTGCAGAAAAGAACCAGCGACTGATCAACTGGCAGAGACCTTTACGGTCCTCACGAACCGGGATCCGGGCGCGGATTTCAGTTCCTATTCAACTTTCTTCCTTTCGGATACGATCACGTATATCAACGACAATCCGTACGACAGCATCCTGACCGGACCGGGCGCCGGGAATCTGGCATCGAGTGTCAGAAACGAATTGATCAGCCGTGGATTTTCATCGGTGCCGCTCGATTCCAGCCCTGACCTTGCTGTGCAATTGACGATCATCGAGAATACCGATTATTACTCCGCAGTTTACCCCGTAGGTTATTGGTGGGGTGCACCCGGTTACTTTGATCCTTTCTATTACGGTTACAATTATCCATACACGTACGGATACTATGTACAGAATTATTCCGTCAGCAGCGGGGCCGTGATCTGCGAACTGATCGATCTGAAAAACGCGAATCAGCAGCAAGCTTTGCGGATCATTTGGGAAGCGACACTGTTGGGCGCATTCGAGGGGAGCGAGAATTATAACATCAACCGCTCGATTGCCGGCTTCCAGCAGGCTTTTCGTCAATCACCCTATTTGAAGAAGTGATATGCAGCGCTTCCTGCTTCTTCTATTGCTGATATTATCCGGACCGCGTTCCATGGGACAATCCGACTGGATCGCTCAGTACGGACTTTCCTGGAATATCGCGACACCGATCGGGAGAGACTTCGTGGAGGGGACTACAGTGTCGGGCGGGCAAGTCGAGTTTCTGGTAAAGCCCGGTAAGCAGCCGCTGATGGTCGGCTTGCAAATCGAATGGTCGACCTACGATACGTATACGCCTACAGCCACCTATTTTTTCGATAACGGTAACAGCGCGATCACGACCGATTATTACGCTTATCAATACAATTTGCCGCTACTGGCCTGTGCGCAGTGGTACTTTGGAAAAAGCAACCGATTTTTTCCCTGGACCCGCGCTTCCATGGGCGGGCAATACAGCTTGCAACAATTGTATTACGGTGACTTCCTGGAGGAATATAAATCCTGGGGATTTGCCGCCAAGGGCGAGGCCGGTATGAGCTTATTGGTCTCCCAACATCTTCCGCTGATGATCAGCTTGTCGAGTGGAATCTTGTACGCAACCAATGGAGCTGCGGAGCTCGGTGACAAGGACTGGATGTCCTGGGATGTACAACTGGGTTTTGTATTCCGCCAATTCTGAAAAGCTTAGAGCAAGCTGTTCTTTACGCCGTTCGAAGCCAGTTTCCAGAAGTAAGGTTCCCGAACAACGCGTCGGAGCGCTTCCAGGTGTCGTTCGCCGTGGAGGTCGGTGCCGATGAAGTCGATCATGTTATGATCGACCATCCATTCGCCAATTTTTTTCGCCCCCGGACCATAGTAACCGGCCAATGAATTCGCGTTGAGTTGGAAAAGGAGTCCGGCTTCCTTCAGTTTCTCGAATTCGGTCAGACGATTATACCAGTAAGGATAACGCTCCGGGTGGGCGAGAATGGGTGAATACCCGCGAATCTTCAGTTCAAAAGCGATCCGGTGGAGGTTATCCGGCGGATTGACATAAGATACTTCAAAGAGGATGTAGTTGCCCGCGAACTTCAGCAGCGGCTCATTGCCTTCGATGCGTTGGACGAAGACTTCATCGAGATAGTATTCCGCAGCGGCGTCGATGGTGAGGTCGATGCCTTCCTGCACAATGGCGGATCGTACGGTTTCGAGACCACCCAGGATCGTTTCCGGTGTGTTCCGGAAATAATCACTCATGATGTGCGGGGTGGTGACCAACTTTTTAAACCCCAATTCCCGCAATTGTCGGATCATGGAGATGGACTCTTCGAGGTTCTGGACACCATCGTCGATTCCGGGAATGAGGTGGGAATGGATATCGGTTCCGATTGAAGCGAAATCCGTGAGTTCCGGAAATTCGGGAGTGCGTGATTTACCGGTCAGCCGATTCCAGAGACTCATTGTCCGACGGTTTGACGGAACCAGGCCAGTGTCTGTTGAAGGCCTTCGCGGATCCGGACGGTGGGTTGGTATCCCAGGTGTTTTTTAGCGAGCGAAATGTCTGCGAGCGAATCGCGAATATCGCCGGCGCGACGTTCCCGGTAGGTCGGACGGACTTCACTGCCGGTCAGTTCCGCGATAATGTCGTATAGTTCGTTCACCGTAATGCGTTCACCGATCGCTACATTGTACACCCGGTTATTGGCCTCCGGATCAGGGGTGAACAGCGCACGGATGTTAGCTTGTACGGCATTTTCCACGAAGGTGAAATCACGTGTTTGTTCCCCGTCGCCGTCGATGTTCGGAGCGGTCTTATCCAAGGCGGCTTTCATGAAAAGCGGGATGACCGCCGCGTAGGGACCGTCGGGGCTCTGGTTAGGGCCAAAGACGTTGAAGTAGCGCAGCCCCATGATCTGCATACCGTAGGTTTCGGCGAAGACCCGGGCATAGAGCTCGTTCGTCTTCTTGCTGACAGCATAAGGTGATAACGGATTTCCCGTTTCATCTTCCCGCTTTGGTAAGACCGGATGATCACCGTACACGGAACTGCTGCTGGCATAAACGAAGCGTTTCACGCCGGCGTCACGCGCGGCTATGAGCATGTTGAGGAATCCGGTTGCATTGATCGCATGGGTGGCCAGCGGATCCCGGACGGAACGAGGGACGGAACCGAGGGCAGCCTGGTGTGTGACCAGGTCGATTCCCTTGCAGGCTTTGTGGCAGGTATCGAGATCCCGGATGTCGCCTTCGATGAATTCCACGTTGGGAAGATTCAGATAGGGTTCAAGGTTGGCTATGGAACTCGTCAGCAGGTTGTCGAGGATGCGGATCTTTCCCGCCTGATGTCGAACCAGGTAATGGACGATATTCGAACCGATAAAGCCGGAGCCTCCGGTGACCAGAAAGCTGGTATCGCGCAACGAACCGGGATGGAAAGGAGATGAATACATGGAGTGGGAGGGCGGATAAACCGTTAGCGGCCGGCGTATTGTTGTTCGTAATAATGCAGGTAGTCTCCGGACGTGACTTGTTCCATCCAGTTTTCATTGGCCAGGTACCAGGCTACGGTTTTTTCCAATCCTTCTTCAAACTGAAGGGAGGGCATCCAACCCAAATCGTGTTTCAATTTGGATGCGTCGATCGCGTATCGCAGATCGTGACCCGCACGGTCCTTCACAAAGGTGATCAGTTTTTCCGAGGTGCCGTCGGGGCGCTTCAGTTGTTTATCCATGATCCTGCAGAGCAGGCGGATGAGATCGATGTTCTTCCATTCATTGTGCCCACCGATGTTGTAGGTGGATCCGATGGCCGCTTTGTGGAGAATGAGGTCGATTGCCCGAGCGTGGTCTTCCACGAAGAGCCAGTCGCGGATATTCTCCCCTTTTCCGTAAACCGGTATGGACCGGTTGTTCTTGATATTGTGGATGGCCAGTGGGATGAGTTTCTCCGGGAATTGAAAGGGGCCGTAATTGTTCGAACAATTGGAAATCACCACCGGAAGTCCAAAGGTGTCGTGGTAGGCCCGGACCAGGTGGTCGGAGCCGGCTTTGGAAGCCGAGTATGGACTATGCGGATCGTACGGAGTCGTTTCCGTGAACATTCCGGATTCGCCGAGCGTGCCGTACACTTCATCGGTGGAAACGTGATAGAATATCCTGCGATCATTTGACTCCGGAGCATCCTTCCAGGCGTGTCGGGCGGCATTCAGTAAGTTGACGGTTCCGACCACGTTGGTCATCACGAAGTCCATCGGATTGGCAATGCTGCGGTCGACATGCGATTCCGCTGCGAGGTGAATAACCGCATCGATCTGTTCGCGATCGAATAGGGATTGGATGAAATCCCCGTCGACGATATCGCCCCGGACAAACGAATAGTTTGGAAGATCTTCTACATCGCGGAGATTGGCCAGGTTGCCCGCATAGGTCAGCTTGTCCAGATTGATGATCCGGTACTGTGGGTAGTTGTTTACCAGCAGTCTGACAACGTGGGAGCCGATAAATCCTGCTCCGCCCGTGACGAGCACCTGTCGTTGGAAATTCTTCATGCCAATTGTTTTTTTGACTCTTCCTGCAAACGAAGCTCCCACGCCCAGGCGGAACGCATGATCTCTTCGATGCCGAGCTCCGCTTTCCAGCCAAGTTCTTTGCTAACAAGCGTCGTGTCGGCCCAGACTTTCTCCACATCGCCAGGGCGACGCGGCCCCAGGGTGTAGTTGAGTGGTTTCCCGGTCACTTTTTCGAAGGCCTGGATGGTTTGCAGAACGGTAAATCCGGTTCCTGTGCCAAGGTTGAAGATCTCAAAGGGTGTTTTATTCTTGCGCTGGATGAGGCGCTCCATAGCGGCGATATGCGCACGGGCGATATCCACCACATGTATATAATCCCGGACGCAGGTGCCATCCGGAGTATCGTAGTCGCTTCCGAAAACGGTCATGCCGGGTCGTTTACCGATTGCGGTCTGAGTAATGACGGGCACCAGATTGTTCGGTGCCTGAAGCGGATATTCACCAATCAATGCGCTGGGGTGGGCACCCGCGGGATTGAAATAGCGGAGGGCGATGCCACGGAATTTGCTGACCCGTATCGTGTCGGCCAAGATCTCTTCTCCGATTTGTTTAGTGTTGCCGTAAGGTGATTCCGCTTTCAGCAGGGGGGCATCTTCAGAAACAGGGAGCTTGGATGCCTGACCGTACACGGAACAGGAAGACGAGAAGAGGAAATTATCAAGTCCGCGATCGCGGTAGATCTCCAGCAGATTGATCAGCGATTCCAGGTTGTTGCGGTAGTACCGCAGCGGATCTTCGACGGATTCGCCTACCGCTTTGAAGGCGGCAAAGTGGATCACCGCATCGATCTTATAAACCGAAAAGAACTTGTCGAGTTCCTTTTTGTCGCAGAGGTCGATGTTAAAGAAATCGATTTTTTTTCCTGTAATTTCTCCAATGGCGTGCACCACCTCTTCGCGGGAATTGCTGAGGTTGTCGAGTAGGATGGCATTGTACCCTCGTTGGATCAATTCGACCGCGGTGTGCGAGCCGATGTAACCGGTTCCGCCTGTAACCAGGATGTTCATGTCAGAGACTCCAGTAGTTGATGGATTGGATCTTTCCTTTGTACATGCCTTTGATATCGACGACCAGGCCGTCCGGTTGCAAGAGGCTGCGGAAGTAGGCTTCGTCGAGTTGTTGGTATTCGGAATGGTTAACGGCTACGATCACGGCGTCGTATCCAGTGCCAGGTTTCTCCAGTAATCCAAATCCGTATTCGTGTTGAAGTTCATTCGAATCGGCACGCGGGTCGACTACATCGGTCTGCACCCCGTAGGATTGGAGTTCCTTGACCACATCGGCGACTTTACTGTTACGGATATCGTCTACGTTTTCCTTGAAGGTGGCGCCCATGACCAGGGCGCGGGCCTTGGAGACATCTTTCCCCGCGGCGATGATCTTCTTGACCGTTTGCTTTGCCACATAGAAACCCATGCTGTCGTTCACGTAGCGGCCGCTGTTGATGACCTGGGCGTGGTAGCCGAGTTCCTGCGCTTTGTAGGTCAGGTAGTAGGGATCGACGCCGATGCAATGACCGCCGACGAGTCCGGGTTGCATGCGGATGAAATTCCACTTGGTCCCGGCGGCTTGAAGTACGTCGTAGGTATTGATGCCCATCTTGTTGAAGATGATGGACAATTCGTTCATCAGCGCGATGTTCACGTCGCGTTGCGTGTTCTCGATGATCTTGGCGGCTTCTGCGACCTTGATGGAGGATGCCCGAAATACTCCGGCCTTTACGATGATCTCATAAACGGAGGCGATCGTATCGAGCGCTTCCTTGTCGGATCCCGAAACCACTTTGAGGATCCTGGTGATCGTATGTTCCTTGTCGCCCGGATTGATACGTTCCGGAGAGTATCCCAATTTGAAATCAGCGTTGACCTTCAGGCCTGATTCATCCTCAAGAATCGGCAGGCAATCCTCTTCGGTGCATCCGGGATAGACGGTGGATTCATACACCACGAAATCACCTTTCTTGAGCACTTTGCCGATAAAGCGTGTGGCTCCCAGAAGTGGTTTCAGGTCGGGCAGGTTGTGCTCATCAATCGGCGTTGGTACCGTTACGATGAAAAAACTTGCCTCGCGGAGTTTATCGATGGATGAGGTGAATTCTATATCACATCCGTTGAAAGCTTCCGTGTCCAGTTCGCCGCTCGGGTCAATGCTATTGCGCATCTTGTCCAACCGGGCTTCGTTGATGTCGAAGCCGATGACCTTGATCTTTTTGGCGAACTCCAGCGCGATCGGGAGCCCGACATAGCCGAGTCCCAGAATGGCAAGTTTTTTTTCTTTCTTGAGTAATTCCTGAACCATATGGATGCTTCTTCCGGAAAATTCCGAAAGGTATTTAGCGATTGAGTTTTGGTAGTTTGCGCAAAGCGTAAATGCGCTCGATGATGTCGACCACTTTCAGGCCTTCCAACGCGTTGGTAGTGGCGCTCGTGCGGCCTTTCAAGGTGTCGATAACGTTTTCGATGACGAAGTGGTGATTGGCGGCAGAACCCTTATAGGCTCCGTAATCATTGGCGGGGCTTGCCGGTGGTAATTCCGGCATGGTGTAACCGTCGATATGACAACGTTCCACTTCATTCATGTATTGTCCACCGATCTTGACGCTGCCTTTTTCGCCGATGATGGTAATGCTCGATTCAAGGTTTTTGTCCCAAACCGAGGTCGAGTAGTTGATGCTGCCCATACCGCCGTTGACGAAACGGAAGTTCACCAGACCGGAATCTTCAAAGGCGGTGAGGTTCTCGTGCGTAAAATCGTCGAAGCGTGCCTGGATCTCCGTGATATCGCCGAACAGCCAGTACATGATGTCGATGAAATGTGAAAACTGGGTAAAGAGCGTCCCGCCGTCAAGGTCGGGTGTGCCTTTCCAGTTCTTTCCGGTGTAGTAGCGGTTGTCGCGGTTCCAGTAACAATTCAATTGTACCATGAAGATGCGACCGAGCGTGCCCGCCTCAACCAGTTCCTTGATCCAGACAGAGGGAGGGGAGTAGCGATTCTGCATGACGCAGAACACTTGCCGGGAAACCTGCAGTGCTTTGAAGATGATCTTCTCACATTCAGCTACCGTGAGCGCCATCGGTTTCTCAATGACGACATGCTTGCGCGCTTCGAGCGCTTTCAGCGTGTGTTCGCCATGAAGACCGTTCGGGGTACATACATTGATGACATCCAGATCCGGATGGGCTTCGAGCATGGCCTCTAGCGAGGGGTAGAGCGGAATGGAAGGATCCAGCTGAACCTCCGACTGAGGTCGAACGTCGCACATGGCGACAAGTTCGGATTCGCTGTTCCTGCGGATCATTTCCGCATGCCGTTTTCCGATGTGGCCGGCACCGACTACTCCGAAGCGGACGCGTTTGTTTGAATCGATGATGCTCACTTGATGCGACGAACCTTATTGCCTTCCAATTTATATTCCTGTTTGCTTTCGGGACAAACGGCAATGCCGTTGGCATCGAACTTCAGGCGATGACCGTATTCACTCATCCAGCCCAGTTGCCGGGCGGGGTTTCCGACTACCAGCGCGTAGGCAGGAACATCCTTCGTTACCACGGCTCCCGCACCGATGAACGCGAACTCACCGATGTTGTGTCCGCACACGACCGTCGCATTGGCCCCAATGGTCGCGCCTGTACCCACATGCGTTTTGAGGAATTGGTTTCGGCGCGTGATGGCGCTGCGCGGATTGTTGACGTTTGTGAAGACCATGGATGGGCCAAGGAATACATCGTCGGCACAGGTCACGCCGGTATAGATCGATACGTTGTTCTGAACCTTTACATTCTTTCCGAGCGTGACGTCGGGTGAGATCACCACGTTCTGTCCGATGTTGCAGTTCTCGCCTATTGTGGCTCCATCCATGATGTGTGAAAAGTGCCAGATCTTCGTTCCGGTGCCAATAACCGCTTTGTCGTCGACCACCGCAGTCGCGTGAGCGAAGTAGTTCTTATCCATAGTCTGCTTATTCCCGCTAAGTTACGAAATCGGGAAGGAATGTATTATTCTGATAATCAATTATGTAAATATGATCAAGCGAACCTGTGGGCGCTATTCCGGAGTTCTTCCGGACTCAGCCCGCGGAAGTACGCATAGGTACGGCGCAGGCCTTCAGAACGGTCGATCCTGGGCTCCCATCCGAGCACTTCCCGGGCACGGGTGATGTCCGGTTGACGTTGTTTGGGATCGTCCTGTGGAAGCGGGTGATAGACTACCTTCTGATTGGTTCCGGTAAGGCGGATGATCTCTTCGGCGAAGTCGCGGATTGTGATCTCGTCGGGGTTTCCGATGTTGACCGGGAGGTGATAGTCGCTGAGTAGTAAACGATAAATGCCTTCGACCAGATCGTCCACATAGCAGAACGAACGGGTCTGGCTGCCATCGCCGAAGATCGTCAGATCTTCACCCCGTAAGGCTTGTCCGATGAAAGCGGGGAGTACACGCCCGTCGTTCAGGCGCATGCGCGGGCCATAGGTATTGAAGATGCGAACGATGCGCGTCTCGACTCCGTGAAAGGTATGGTACGCCATCGTGATCGCTTCCTGAAAGCGCTTCGCTTCGTCGTAGACGCCTCGCGGGCCGATCGGGTTGACGTGTCCCCAGTAATCCTCGTGTTGCGGATGGACGAGTGGATCGCCGTACACTTCCGATGTGGAGGCTACCAGGATACGGGCATTCTTCACCCGTGCGAGTCCGAGGAGGTTGTGCGTACCCAGCGAACCGACTTTCAGCGTTTGGATCGGGATCTTGAGGTAGTCGATCGGACTGGCCGGTGAGGCGAAGTGCAGGATGTAATCGAGCTGACCGGGGATGAAGACGAATTTTGAAACATCGTGGTGGTAGAACTCGAAGTTCTTTTCCTTGAACAGATGCTCGATGTTCTTCAGGTCGCCGGTGATCAGGTTGTCCATCCCGATCACGAAGTATCCTTCTTTCAAAAAACGGTCACACAGATGTGAACCGAGAAAACCGGCCGCGCCGGTGATGAGTACGCGTTTCATGGTGGATCGGTCACAGCACCGGTTCCCGGCCGATGCTGTAGTAAGTGAATCCGCGTTCGCGGATGCTGTTCAGGTCGTAGAGATTGCGTCCGTCGAAGATGAGTTTGGCTTTCATCGACCGGGCCATGCGTTCGAAGTCGGGTGTACGGAAGACCGCCCATTCCGTCGCGATGATGAGAAAATCCGCGCCGTCAAGTACGTCGTATTCATCTTTGCCATACCGAATCTTGTCTCCGATCTGTTTGCGCACATTCTCCATCGCTTCCGGATCGAAAGCAGAAACGCTTGCGCCTTCCTTCACCAGCGCGTCGATCATGTACAGAGAAGGGGCTTCGCGAATATCGTCGGTGTCGGGTTTGAAGGCGAGGCCCCACATGGCCACCTTCTTTCCCCGCAGACCTTCCGGAAACAAGACTTTCACCTTACGGATGAGGGACAATTTCTGGTCTTCGTTTACAGCCATCACGGCATCGAGGATGCGGAAGTCGTAACGCGCGTCTTCGGCGATCTTCTCGAGCGCTTGCACGTCCTTTGGAAAGCAACTGCCACCGTATCCGATTCCGGCAAAGAGGAATCGTTTCCCGATCCGGTCGTCGGCGCCGATGCCGATGCGAACAGAATCAACGTTCGCGCCGACTTTTTCGCAAAGGTTCGCGATCTCATTCATGAAGGTGATCTTCATGGCGAGGAAGGCATTGGCAGCGTATTTCGTCAGTTCGGACGAGCGTTCGTCCATGAAGTAGATCGGATTGCCTTGGCGAACGAAAGGAGCGTACAATT
>WBZP01002376.1_pt2 | contig 19763 bp, 15 predicted proteins | sample 5204301 | NCBI WGS metagenome assembly WBZP01 (sample SAMN12412401, study PRJNA552823) | activated sludge metagenome | isolation source: activated sludge from nitrification reactor of wastewater treatment plant... | place: USA: Pennsylvania | collected 2017 | reverse complement strand
TCTAATTTTAATTTTTTCATATTTCATAATTTAAAATATTACCCGGTACCCGAATGATACCGGGCAATATTATTTACCTGTTATGAAGAGTTGCTTCAATTGATCTGTAAGCAGCCCGTTACTGTTAACACTGATTGTTCCGATTTTTTCTGCGATCTTTTCAACATACTCCATTTCTTTCAGCTTCCATAGGATCGCATTTTCTTCCATCAGCCTCGCAGTGTTCAGCAAACTCCTGGTGCTTGCAGTTTCTTCTCTCCTCATGATGATATTTGCCTGAGCTTTTTTCTCAGCGATCAATACCTGGTTCATGATGTCTTTCATTTCACCAGGAAGGATAATATCCCTGATTCCAAAGCCGTTGATCTCAATACCAAGGGCTGCAGCACTTTCCCGGGTACTTTCTGCAACATAAGATCCGATGCTTTCTTTTTTCTGCAGCAATTCATCAAATGTGAGTGAAGCAATGTATTCCCTCAGCATAAGCTGGAACATAACATACAATTGCTTCTCAAATTCTTTGTTTTGTAACAGAGCTTTTTCAATATCGGCAACTTTGTATTGAGCCCATGCATTGATTCTCAAAGCCGCTTTATCTTTTGTCAGGATTTCCTGGCCGTTGATCTCCACCTGTAGCATCCGCATATCTGCTTTGGCAACATGAACTGTTATTGCATTCCTCCACCAGTAGTATGTTCCGGGATCAAGTACGCCGGAAAATTTTCCATTGATGAAAAGAACAGCCTTTTCATATCCTTCAACAGAATAAGTCCTTGTAAAAGGAATAACCTGTTTGTGTTGCAGAATAGCAGGGTTGATGTTTTCTGTGATCTCTGCCTTGCTGATATCAGCTTTTATAAACTCATGAGTAACGGCTGATTTCCAGAAGCAATACCTGCCGGCTGTTAGAACCTGTCTCAGCAACCCATTTTCAAAATGAATCGCGATCTCAGTTTCTTTTACATCTGCAAGGATCAGTTCGGCTGCCAATGCTTCATCCTGGAGGAGGATACTCAGTTCAATCGGAGCGAAAAATTGTTTTGTAATATCATACCGGTTTACTGTTTCTCCAAAATTTAACCAGTAAGAACCTTCTTTAAGCATTCTTTGATACACCCCGTTTTTGAAAACGAGGGCGATTTCATATGCTGTTAGTTTTAGCCTTTTCATAATTTTGTTTTTGTGCTGCGTGAGCAACCATTATAAAATAAAAACGATTACCGGTGCCAATATCCTTAGTCCACGGTGAAAAGAGAACATTGTTACTTTACACGGGAACAGGATATTCCGGAATTTCAATTCCTGGTCCTACATAGCTATATGGCAATGTTGTTTCCATTCAGCTGGCGGATGCCGGATTGTTTATAAGAACTGGGTTTTACAAACCACCGGCACCGGTATCATTCCATCCTTTTTTAAGAAGAGATGAACTTCTTTTTTACAAGCATCCTAAGTGCTTTGTGCTGCCATTACACCAATCATCATTTCTGGATGATACGGGATTCGAACCCGATTTGATTGTCTGTTACTCTGACCGCTGAGTTATTCGTATGGTTACGAAGGGAGATTCGAACTCCCGACCCACAGGTTAAGAGAGCATAACTTTGTTTGGATAACAGCATACAGGTAGTTACTACGCCTGCACTGCGGTGCCTATATGCACCTGCCTGGGTTTCCGAAACTGATTACACTCTTTTCTGCGTTAGCAGACTCTTTCGTTGATGAATTACATCAACAATATTTTAAAGAACTCAATTCATTACAGCGTCACTTCTCCTGAAACCAATGATTTCGATCTTATCGGGCTTTACATCTTTTTCTCCCTGGTTGCTGATCTCTGCAATGGTCATAGGACTTTTAATGACACTTTGATAACCGAGCTTTTGAGAGAGGCGTTGTGATTTTTCAACACTTAATTTCCCAAACTCATATTTTGCAATCAGCCTTCCTTTCCGAAGCAATGCACTATCGATTAAAGTGAGGGAATTATTGAAAGTACAGACTAGTTGTACATTCAGAAAGTCTGCAAGCAACCCGTCCGAAATATTCAACAGGTTGGAAACAGATGCATTCTGACTGATCTTTCTGTCCATCAGTATATTCTCAGCATCTTCAATTACGAGTATAGCATTGGGATGATCAATGAGCAACTCAATAAATTCCGGGTCCATGATATTAGCAGCAGCCCCCGGTGAAACAAAGAGTATTTTCTTTTTGATACATCCTACCAGGTAACGCAGGTAAGTTGTTTTTCCTGTTCCCGGCAAGCCATACAGCAATACAATCCCTTTGTCTTTTTCTTTGTTCAGTCTTTTCCGGATGACCTGGTCTGTTTCCAGAAAATCATCTTCGTAATAAAGACTTAAATCGAGTTTTGTTTTTTTGATCTCCATAGCTTTCAGGTATAAGCCATTTCTGCCCCGTGAAATAAGATTAATCTCCAAAGGCTTTCTCCTGGCTCTCCTTTTGTATGTTTTCATCAGGGCCATGCATTCTGTTACGAAATCTTCCTGCACACCCTGGTGCAATATTTCGCAATAGCCTGTGTCAAACTCCAGTAAACATTCATTTTTCATCACGATAATTGTTTCGCTGAAGTCGCATTTTTTTTCACTGGCCGCACAATACCTGTATTTATGAATTGAAACAATAAGCTCAGGATACCTCGACTTTATAGCTTCAAAGCCCTTTTCGCCATCAATACCCCCGATGTAAGTCACGTCTGGTATTTTATTAAATGATGCCATATACAGTGCCTTACCTGATAGAAAATCATTGTCGAAAATGCTGTTCATGTCGAATATAATCCGCTGAACTTTTTCTTTTGTTTCCATTTTTTTTGTTTTGTGGACGAAACAGGAGTTGAACCTGTACTACTGGTTTTTCAAACCAGCACTCTACCATTGAGTTATCCGTCCTTGTTTATTTTGTTGGCCCGGTGAGACTCGAACTCACAACTCCCGGTGTAAAAGACCGGTACTCTTAACCAATTGAGTTACGAACCAGTTTGTCATGGTCTGCAGGAAGTTGGCTATCCTGTTTTTAAATTTTATTGGGCAAAAAAAAGCCCGGGTTAACTGAATACACCGGGCTTTAATTAGTTGTAGTCCATTAAACGGAATACATGCCTGGTGGAATTTTATTTTTAAAAAAGCGCACAGTGATGTCAGCCAAAGGCGAGCATTTTGCCTTTGATGAAAATGGCATATTAGGCCACTTTACTGATATTTTTAATTGCCGCATTCTTTTATGATTTTCTGAAACATAAAAAACCCCGACTTAGTGCCGGGGCTTTTGAATCAGTTGGTTTGGTAACGTTAAGCAACAGCACAAAATGCCCCGGATGAAAAGAGAACAGCTTCACTTTTCTTTAGGTTTATATGATAGTTAAATCGTTGCACTTTGCTTGTTTTAAATTTTTATTTGAAGTGCAAAGATGAAAATATTTTTTGTAAATCACCAAATAAGTTGGCAAGTATTTTTAAAAATATTTTTTTGACACTCCTGTAACTATTGATTTTACTGATATTCCGGGGGGGTGGTAATTGGCTAAAGTGTAACAGGAAGATATAGATAAAATGTAGAGCCTTCGCCTGGCTTCCCTACAGCTGCTATAAGGCCACGGTGGTTATGCATGATTTTTTTGCAGATGGCTAAGCCGATGCCGGTTCCTTCATACTCAGATCTGCCATGCAGTCGTTGAAACAATTCAAATATTTTGTGCTCATACTGTTGTTCAAACCCGATGCCATTATCCTGTATAGTTATTTCCCAATACTTTGTTTCCGGCAGCGCTATTTCGGAGTGGATTTGATCCCTGGCAATTACACGGGCGTTTATTTGAATAACAGGAGGAATATCTTTTTTACTGTATTTAATAGCATTGTTTACCAGGTTTGTCAATAGCTGAAGAAACTGTATGGATATTACTTTTACAATTGGTAAAGAGCCAATAACAACCGATGCTTTCTTTTCTTCTATGATCTCGTGAAGATTTTCTTTTACTTCTTCTGCCAGTTTATTGAGATCAACAACTTCCATAGTTATATCAGATGCATTGGCGCGGGAATAACTTAAAAGGGCATCTATAAGCCGTTGCATTCTTGTGGAAGCGGATATGATCCTGTTAAAATAGTTTTTAGAATGCTCTTCAAGGGTTTGCTCCTCCAATATCCTGTTAGAGAATACCTGAATTTTTCTTAAGGGTTCCTGTAAATCATGGCTGGCTATATAGCTGAAAGAAGCGAGTTCGGCATTGGAACGTTCCAATTCGAGGTTCTTGGATTGCAGGTTTTCGTTGAGAGCAATATCCTTGGTGATATCCTGTACACTTCCTATAAGAATAACCTTACCATTCTCTTCGATAAAATTTCCCGTAGAGCGGCAGTATTTTATTTCTCCTTTTTTTGTTACAATCCTGTACACGTGTTCAACCAAATGTTTCTGCTCAAAAGTTTCTCTTCCATCTTTTATTACCTGTTCACGATCTTCGGGATGAACAAATGAAACAAATCTCTCGAATGTTGGAACAAATTCGCCTGGCTCATAACCAAATAACCTGAAAAGGTTATCTGAATAGCGCATCTCCCCACTGTTGACATTGAACTTATAACTTCCCATCAATGCAATTTCTTCAGCATGTGCAAAAATACTGTTCTGCATTTGGAGTTCATTGTTGAGGTAATTGAGTTGTTCTGTCCGTTCTTTTACTTTCTGCTCTAATTGCCGGGATACGTTCTTCTGATCCTGTATATCTGTACTTGTTCCGATCCACATGATAATCTTTCCGGCCTCATTTTTCTGCGGCAAAGCCCTGCTCAGGTGCCACCTGTATTCTCCCTGCCTGTTTTTGAAGCGGTGTTCAGAGTAAAATTCTTTTCCCGTTGATAATGATTGTTGCCACCTTCTGTTATTTTCTGCAAGGTCATCGGGATGAATATTCTGGAACCAGTCAAATGAATCCAGCTCTTTTTGAGAAATGCCTGTAAAAGCAAAAGCTGTTTCGTTGAAATAATTCAGGTTGCCCGTACCGTCTGTTGTCCATACCTGTTGGGGCATCGAGTTTGCCAGCAACCTGAACTTAGCTTCGCTCTCCTGTGCTGAAAAACGAAGGAGGGTCTGTTTGCGCAGGCGTAAATAAAAAAGTACCACAAGCAAAACTGCAACCACAGAAAAAAACAACGAATACAACGGTGTTACAGCTTCTTTTTGATTTTTTTGTCTCACCCTTTGGTCAAGAATTTTATTTTCTTCCTGGGTCATGTAGCGAACGAAATTCCGGGCTGTATCCATTGCAACCCTGCCTTTCTCAAACCATTCTGTAAAATAGTCTGAAGGGTGAGCAACAGAATCAGATTGTTTCAGAACATACTCGAGCATTTCGCCTCTTCTGGAAGTCAGTTTTTTCAGGTGATCCAGGTTTTTTGATTGCACCGGATTATCACTTAATAAAGAATCGAGTCGTGAAAAGTTTCGGGAAAGCCGATCGAGAGCATCTTTATATGTAATAAGGAAAGCCTGCCTTTTGGAAAGTAAATATCCCCGCTGGCTTGATTCAGCATCTACCAGGTTTGTGAGGCATTGGTTCAGCCTGAGTTTTACAGTTGTTGAGTGATTCACCCATTCAGCGGCTTCATTCAGTTTGGCTATACGGTCGTAGGAAAGGAAGGAAAGGAAGAGCAGGAAAAAAGTTGTGATAATAAACAGGAAATCAGAAAACCGTATGGTCGTTTTTTTCATGAGAATGGAACTATAGTATTCCAAATCTAAGAAATGTTTGCCGGAGCGGGAACAGATTTATATTCTGTTAATACGGTAAGGTTAATATATTACTGATATTTCCTGTTAGACCCTGCAAAGCATTTCTGCCGGCAATATTATTATTGCCTGAAAGCCAGGTGAAGCTTTCTGACCAGGCAGTACATTTTTTGATGAATTCAATTTCCCAGGTTTGACTGATGATTGTATTTCTTTCCGGGATATTTCCCAGCATGAAATCTTTCAACCGATCATCAAAATGAGGAATGAGTAAGATGAACTCAATAATTTCTTCTTCAGTAACAGCCCGGATGATTCCTTCATGTTGAAAGTATGGATCATTGCTGTTTCTTCTGCGTATGTGAATATTGTTACGGATGATACGTTCAACGATTTCAACGAGGTAGTTTTTTGTAATAGATAACATACAATCGGTTTTAAAAAAGTTTGGTTTGTTGTCCCGGCCTTCTGAAGATACTCCTGTCCAGGCTCCATTCTTCGGCATTCATCCTGTAGAGCTTACCGTATTTTTTATATTGTTGTGCTACGAGTTCTGCAATATTTCCTTCGCCACGCATACGCACACCCCAGCGGGTGTCGTTTACTTTTCCATCATGACTTTGTTCTATCAGGTGCCAGACTTTGTCTGCATGATCCGGAAAGTTTTTATACAGCCAGTCGTGAAAGAGAAATTTAATAGCTCCATTCAAACGAATGAATGTGTAAGCAGTGAATGTGGCACCATTGTCGGCGGCAGCTTTCATGATGCGCTGCATTTCATGTTCATTTAACCCGGGTATCATAGGGCCCATCATGATTCCCATACGTACACCGGCGCTGCTCAGTTCATTGATCACTTTTAATTTTTGTTTTGCCGTGGTTGTTCTTGGTTCCATTGTACGGCGGAGGTCTTCGTTGAAAGAAGTGATGGACACCATGGCTGATACAATCTTCTTTCTTCCCATTTCCTGGAGAATGTCTTTGTCTTTCAGTATCCAGGAATTCTTGGTAAGAATACCCACCGGCTGGTTGAATTCATTGCATACTTCCAGCAGTCCTCTTGTTAAGCGGTAATGTTGTTCAGCCGGCTGATAGCAATCTGTATTTCCACTGAGCATGATGGGGGTGGCATCCCATTTAGGGTGCATCAGGAATTTACGGAGCAATTGGGGTGCATTCTTTTTTACAATGATCTTCTGTTCAAAATCAAGGCCGGCGCTGTAACCCCAGTATTCATGCACATTACGGGCATAGCAATAAATGCATCCATGTTCGCAGCCTGCATAAGGGTTCATGCTGTAACTCATGCCTACATCTTTACTCTCAACTTTGTTTACAATGGTTTTCGATTGCTGCTCGATGTATTGTGTAGGTTTGCCTGTTTCTTCCCAGTCATCAATTGCTTCTATGTGTTCTTTGGTGGATTCATTTTTAATGAACCTGTTTTTTGTATTGAATTGGGCACCTCTTCCTGCTACATACTGTTGCTGTTCTTCATGAGATGAGGCCTTTACTTTATGATGATCTTGCCGGAGTTGAGACATGTTAATTTCTTTTATGCACGAATTTTCTAATTACACGGATTACACGAACGGTACGAATTTGGAAGCGGTACGATCAGCTGTTGCAAATATTACCGCTGTACAAGAGTGCGACGCCTGTGAAGCCGGGCCCTGTACAACTGCTGGTTACATAAATAATTCTCCCTGTTTGGTTGATACAGGCAGGTTTTGAAATTCGAAGCGTTGTACCACCTGGTATTTCAATTCTCCCACAGGCCGTTTAAGTAAGAGCATGCTATCGGCAATGAAACGGCCTGTAAAATGCCTGTGGCTGTATTCGAGCCATCCTTTCTCATACTGCCAGGGCAATAATTTTCTTGCGATGGTGAGATGAGGTTCCAGGATAAAATGAGGTTTGTTGTCGGCATCCAGTTTCATCAACCGCTGTGTTTCGGAACGAACCTGTTTTACGAGGCTTTGAACCGGTAGTTTTGATACTACATTTATATATATTGTATGTGAAGGGAAACTTCCATAATCTTTCAGTTCAATTTTTATGGGGTGAAAGCCCATAGCGATTGTCTTTAGCCTGTTGATGATCCGCTCTTCAAACATTTCGTACTGCACATAATTTACCAGGGTGATATGCGGCTTACTGTACAGTGCTGTTTGTGATTGATAGTTGTCGAAAAAATGCTGCTTCACCTGCATGATGCGGTTTCGTAATTCCTCATGCGGGTTAAGCACCAGTAAGTATTCGAATACCCTGTAACCGGGCAGGGTGGAGATTACAGTGTTCATAAAAAATCTTTTTTAGAAATTTTATTAACCAATTATTTTAGCATAAATTTACTAAATAATTTAGTAAAACAAAATTAATTTTATGGAAGTCGAAAAATATTTTGCTGCCGGGTATAACGGGAGCAAACGGTTTACCCAGCAGGATGTGCCTACAGCCAATGCCACCGGGTTTGGTGCAGCAGCAGATGATTATATGGAGCGGGGAATAGACCTGAATGAACAACTGATCCGCAACAAACCGGCAACTTTTTTCATGAGGGTAACCGGTAACAGCATGGTGAATGCGAGCATTCATGATGGGGATGTGGTAATTGTTGACAGGAGCATCAAGCCCCAGAGCGGCCGTATTGTAATTGCCATTGTGGATGGAGAGATGCTGATCAGGCGACTGGAGAAAACAATGAACCGCATGAGACTGATTCCTGAAACAGCAAAACTTTCGCCGATAGACGTTAGTGAATACAGTGATGTAAGCATCTGGGGAGTTGTAACCTATGTAATAAAACCAATGGCATGAAAGCAATAGTTGATTGTAACAGTTTTTATTGTTCCTGCGAACGCCTCTTCAATCCTCACCTCGATGATAAGCCTGTAGTGGTATTGAGCAATAATGATGGATGCATCATTTCCCGCAGCGATGAAGCAAAAGCAATCGGTGTGCAGATGGCCGGCCCGTATTTTATGGCAAAGCCGCTGATAGAAAAACACGGCGTAACAACTTTTTCTTCCAACTATAATTTATATGGAGACCTGAGCTGGCGTGTGATGGAAACGCTCCGTTGCATGCTGGGTGCAGCAAATGTTGAAGTGTATTCTGTAGATGAGGCTTTTTTAAACCTGGATGGCTTCAAAGACCAGGATATGAATGAGCTTGGATTGAAGCTGAGGCTTACCATTGAACAATGGACGGGCATCAAGGTTTCTGTGGGCATTGCGCCAACAAAGGTTTTATCCAAAGTGGCCAATCATCTTGCCAAGAAAAACAAAGCAGCTACACAATGTGTGGTAGTGCTCGATACGCAACAAAAAATAGAAGAAGCCTTACAGAAGACACCGGTAAAAGAGGTATGGGGTATTGGATTCCAGTATGCGCAGAAACTGGTAGAAATGCATGCGGTGTTTACTGCTTATGATCTTTCTAAAAGAACAGAAGCCTGGGCTCATACAAACCTCGGAGGTGTAACCGGTGTGAGGCTGGTAAAAGAGTTGAAAGGTGAGCCTGTTAAAAATATGGAGAAGCCTCTCACCGTGAAAAGAATGATTGCAACAACCAGGATGTTCGGGCATAATGTAAACAGCATTACGGATATTAAAGAAGCAGTAGCAACCTATGCTTCAAAAGCCGCAGAAAAACTCAGGCGGCAGAAAAGCGCTGCAAGTGTAGTGAGTGTTTTTGTGGTGGCAAAGGAACAGAACCACCATGCATCTTTTAACAGGGGCGCCAGCATCAGTGATTATGTTACGTTGCCGGTTGCTACATCATGCAGTAATGAATTGATCAAGCCTGCAGTTAAACTGGTTGACAGGCTCTATAAAAAAGGCACCTGGTATAAAAAGGCCGGTGTGATGCTGAGCGGCCTGGTGCCCGATCAAACCATACAGGCCAATATGTTTGCGCAGGAAAGAAAGAATGAGCAACGCATGTTGATGGAGATGCTGGATAATATCAACTTCAGCATGCGTGATGACGTCCTGAAATTCGCTGCCTCCGGTACAAAGCGGGATTGGAAGATGCGGATGGAGATGCGAAGCCCGAGATACACTACCCGTTGGGATGAATTATACAGTGTGAAATAGATGTGGTAAATAAAATACCCGGACCAGTAAGCATTATTTTACAGCATATGCTGTATTGAAAAATACAGGCTGTTATGCAAATTTTGTTTTGGAAAGTTTTATAAAACCAAAACAAAACACAATGAAAATCTTCTTTGTATTGATTACCTCTGTGCTGCTGGGAATTTCGGTATCAGCCAATAACATCCAGGTGTCGAACATATCTGTCAGCCAGCCCAATATTTCCTTTACCATAAGCTGGGACAACAGCTGGAATACCATGAGCAATATCAACCCGCTTTACCCCAACAACTGGGATGGGGCCTGGGTGTTCATCAAATACCAGAATAATATTGATAACCTCTGGAAACATGCAACAGTATCATCCGTAAGTGGCGATCACAGTATTACCGGTGGCGTATTGCAAATAGATGCGGTAAGTGATGGCATGGGGGTTTTTATCCGCAGAACCAATCCCGGTAACGGTTCCGTATCTGCAACTGTTACCCTAAAAATGAATGCGTTGGTGGGAACAGGATCTTTCAATTTTAAAGTATTTGGAACAGAAGTAGTGTACATACCACAATCAAATTTCCAGTTGGGAGATGGTAATGTAAGTGGCACTTCCTATCTCACCGCACAGGATATAACGGCCGTGAAGCAGTCATCAGGAGTTGCTGCAGGCACCGTGTATTCCGGCAGCCCTGCTATTCCTGCTGCATGGCCGATGGGTTATAATGCTTATTATATGATGAAGTATGAGATCACCAATGAACAATGGGTTGATTTTCTCAATACACTTAATTATGACCAGCAGGCTTCCCGCATTGAAATCGCTCCCAATTCTGCTGTAAATACGCTGGCATATACAGCATCTTCATCTACCATTGCAGATAATATCGTAAAAATATCAGCGCCCGGTTTGAACAATACGGTCCCTGCGACTTTTGGTTGCGACCTTGACGGCGATAATGTTTATAATGAAACAAATGACGGGCAGAATATGGCCATCGCCGTGATCAACAAAGCCGACATTTTTGCATTCCTTGATTGGAGTGGACTGAGGCCTATGACTGAAATGGAATTTGAGAAAGCCTGTCGTGGTACACAGAACCGTGTTGCAAACGAATTTGCCTGGGGTAGTACAGAAGTTAGTCCACATACAAGAACCCAGATGACTAATCCTGGACTGTCTAATGAAACCTGGGCTGGTACAGTTGCCAATGGACAGGTGATTGCAAGTGGAGGACCTAACGGAAACTATGGTCCGGCGAGAGCAGGAGTTTTTGCAACCAATTCAACAGGAAGAGCAACAGCAGGAGCTGGCTTTTACGGAAATATGGATCTTTCGGGCAGCACCTGGGAATTCTGTGTGATGATAGATGCAGCGGGCGTGAATTTTACCGGCGCTAACGGAAACGGATCACTTACTACAACCGGTGATGCAGATGTAACCGGATGGCCGTCGGGATCAGCTGCAACAGGAACGATATTGAAAGGAGGCAGCTGGTATGAAACAAGCGCCTACACAGTATATATAAGTGTATCTTACCGCATTGGTGCAGCTGGAACCGTAAGGAGTATCAATTCAGGCGGAAGAGGTGTAAGAACAGCTCCATAATCTTTTTCATCATTAAAATCATTGTATGAAAAAGATCATCGTTATCATGTTACTACTGGCTGGCATCAATCGTCTTCATGCCCAGAACGAATCTTACAGGGGTGGAGTAGCTGATGGACATTCATTGATTACACAGGCAGTTCCTTTTGGAAATCCGCTTTCCTTTCAGCCTTATTTTGGCGGAAGTTCTGATGGGTATAGTTCCGACAGCCTTATCACATTTGTTCCGGGAAGCAGTACACTGTTGTTTGCTCCTTACCAGGGAAGCATTGCTGATGGATATGCTGCTGACAGTATAATCAGCTTTCCACAGTATGCGTCCATCAATATGTTCTCCCCTTTCCTGGGAAGTATAGCCGATGGATATGCTTCGGACAGCAGCATTGCTTTCAACCAGCATGGTTATATTACCATGTATCAACCTTACGCCGGCGGTATTGCTGATGGCTGGGTTGGTTATCCTGTATTCGGTATTATAATTGTTCCTGTAAACCTGCTTTCATTCAGCGGTCAGCAGGCAGATCATAAACACCTGCTTTACTGGACCACGACGCAGGAGCAGAACAGTTCGCATTTTGAGATTGAAAGAAGTGGTGATGGTATTCATTTTACCGGCATCGGAACAAAACCGGCGGCAGGCAATAGCACTACCCAACGGAATTATGATTTTACAGATAATATCCCGCTGAACGGAAATAATTTTTACAGGCTCAGGATAGAGGATGCAGACGGTACCGGTAAATATTCAAATATTATCCTGCTGAAATTGCTGGATAACAATGCTACAATGGCTATTTATCCAAACCCGGCATCAAAGATTCTGCACATTACACTTGGCGGTATAACAGATAACAGTATTGTAAAAGTTTTCCTGTTTAATATGAAAGGACAACTGATTGTTTCTTCTGAACTGAAGAAAACAGTTCCTTATATGAACCTTGATGTTGAAAAGCTTCCGGCAGGCATTTATACCGTTCGATTGACCTGGAATAACGAAACTTCTGTGTGGAGGTTTGTTAAACAATAATAAACCTTACCGGTGTACCCGGTTTTTATACGCCCTATGACCTGTTAATTTTAGGGGACATGAAAAAGTGCATCATTCCAATGGTGCATTTTTTATACCCATCTGAATTTATGGGCAAGTTTGATAGCCTGGGCTTTTGAATTTACATGAAGCTTCTCATATATCTTACTGGTGTGAGTACGAACCGTAAGAGGGCTGATGAAGAGGTGTTCTGCAATTTTTTTATAATCAAATCCTTCCACAATCAGTTTAAGGATTTCAGTTTCACGTTCACTCAGTATTTCACTTTTGATACGGCTGTTTTCTTTTTTTGATGGAAACCCGATTGATCTCATCCACTGCAAAGTCTTTCTTGCTATGGCCGGGCTCATAGGAACTCCATTGTGTTCAATGGCATTGTTTATGGCTTCAATAAGTTGTGCCGGGCTGTCATCTTTCAGCAGGTACCCGCTGGCGCCAGCCTGTATAGCTTCAAATATTTTTTCATCATCATCAAAAACAGTCAGTACAAGAAATTTGATGTCAGGATATTTAATTGTTCCGATAGCGATCGTTTCAATGCCGTTCATAACTGGCATGTCGATATCCATCAGTACAAGTTGAGGAAATTCTTCCAGTCTGAGAGTTTCCATTTTTTCAAGAAACTCTTCGCCGTTGCCTGCTTCAAAAACAATATGCATGTCTCCAGCGTCAGCCAGGTTACTGCGGACTGTTTTCCTGTTTATAATCTTATCATCTGTTATTGCTAACCGGATCATTTGTACAAATTAAATTTTTTCCTTCGTATCAGTCAATGCTGCATTTGCAGTATTCCCCGATATGCTGACAGTGGTTCCTGATTCACCGCTTATTATATCGAGCTCAAACCCGGCTTCTTTTGCACGCTGCTTCATGTTGTCAAGCCCATAATGTCCAACCTGTTGCTCTTCCCTGAATCCTCTTCCGTTATCCCTGATTTCAAAATAGAGGTTGTTTTTATTTTTTATGGTCACTGTTATCAAAGAGGCTTCGGAATGTTTGCAGGCATTTTGCAGGGCTTCCTGCAGGATTCTGAAAAGATTAAGCATTACGGTAGGAGAAAGCGTTACATCCTGTTCAATTTCTTCTGTAAACCTGAAGTCTTTCTCCGGGTAATTTTTACCGATCCGGAGGGCATAATTCTTAAACCTGTCGGCAAAGGCAGTAACTGTAAGCGTTTCGGTATTCAACATCCAGATCGTTTCTCTCAGGAAACTCATGATGTTGGTGCCGTATTCTTTCAGGTCACTAACCTGTTTTTCCTGCGATTGATCGTATGGCCTGATCCTGTTTAACCCGGCAATCAACGCAGAAGTATATGCACCTATATTGTCATGCAGGTCGCGGCCGATACGAACACGTTCTCCCTGCAATTCCTTTTCCATTTTTAATGCCTGTAACTGTTTCCTGAAATTTCTTTTGCTGATAAGCATCAATATGAAACCGATAAGCAGCACAGCAAACAGTATGGCCGTTATGATAAATGTATTTGTTTTCCAGAAGGGCGCCTTGCTGTTAATATGAATGCTGAACACCGTGGCAGAGTTCAGGCTGTTGATAGCCCCTGCTGCTCTTACCTGCATCACCAGTTTCTTATATGGTAAACCATTGTATGAAATGCTGTGAATGCCCCTGGGCAATGTGATCCAATTATCATGCTGTCCCTCCAGGCGATACTGGTAAATAATATTTCCGGAAAAGAAGGCAGGAACAGAAGATATTTCAAAACTCACGGTTTTGTTGTCAGCAATTATTTCAAAAGCATTATTGTGCAATGCGATGCTCCGGCCGTTAACTTTTACGTCTGCTACCAATGCTGTTATACTGGTTTCATGAACCCTGATGTTTTTTGTATTGCAGATCAGTAATCCTTCTGAGGTTCCGAGTAATATCCTGTCGCCATCTTTATGTGCAGCACCAAAAAGATAAGCCGCATTGGGTACACCATCAGATAAAGCAAGTGTAGTAAAGGCTTTTCGGTTGCGGTTAAAAATATTAAGCCCCGAACTGGTCGTTGCCCATACCCGGTTGTTATCGTCGCATATTACATTGTAAACAACATCGCTGGATAAACCGGAATAAGTGTTGTAATGTTCATACTGCCTGTTGTTATATTTGTAAATTCCGTTCCTGATGGTGCCAATCCAGATATTTCCATCCAGGTCTTCCGTTACAGATGTTACGATTGTTCTCTTTATGAACGACTGTGAATCATCAGAACTGTTGAACCTGTGTTTCGGCTTAAATGTACTGTCAAAGACATCAAGTCCGTAGTTACTTGCAACCCATATATTGCCTTTGCTGTCTTGTGTAACTCCCATCACATAGGTGCCGGAAAGGTCATACCTTTTTACCTGTACATTTTTTAAGTCACCTGTATCATCCACCACAAAAAAACCTGCTGTGGTACACACCAGTAACTGGCCTTTTTTTGTAGTGGCCAGGTATAATATAGTTCCCTCCGGCCCGGTTTTCCTTAGAACAATTTTTGTTAGAGACCTGCCTTTGCTATCCATTGAGAAAAGTCCTTCACCCTGGAAGCCAGCCCATATACGGCTATTATTATAAGCAATGGCTGTAACCGTTTTGTTTGGAAATAATGGAACGAACCTGTTTTGAAGAGTATTGCTTTCATTATTGTTGAATGAATATATTCCACTTCTTGTTCCAATAAAGAACTGTTTGCCCGATTGGGTAATACAATTGATAACATCGTTTTGAACCGGCGCTTTCAGTAATTCATAGTTGGCAAATGACTGGTTGCTGACAGCTATTCCATTCCCGGATGTTCCCACCCATAAATTGCCTTCCAGATCTTTATAAGCTGTGAGGATAGGGCCCGGTGGCAATCCATCATTGATCATTTTGGTTTTAATGGCAGGTTCTTCCTGAATATCCGACATACCTGTTTTGTATAATCCCTTGGCATGTGATACATATATTTCATCCGGGCTAAATAAAAATATGTCTGTAGCTGCAACGGGTAAACTGATTATCTTTTCTACAGATCTTTTATGAATATCAAAGAATATGAGCCGGTTGCTGGTGCCGGGGCAATAAAAAATCATCAGGCTGTCTTTGTATGGGACGGCGCTTATAGAATATAAATTTTCTTTATCAGAGAAAGGAGAAACAGCAAGCTTTATGATTTCGCTTTTCCGAAGATCGGGTAAAAAATAAAGCTGGTTTTTTTCATCAATGGCACAGGCCATATAATATTCGTTGATAAAGCACCTTGTATTGCGGGGTAGTGACAGCTTTAACTGCTTTAGGGTATTGGCAAATGGGTCGAGTAAAAAAACCTGGTCTTTTACAACAACAACTTTATTATCCTGCTGAACATAAAAATTGAAATACGCAGCCTGGAAACTGTGTTTCTCCTGTGGATCGGTATAGTATCTTTTGAATTCCTGTGTATGCTTGTTAAAGGAGTTGAGGCCATTTCTTGTTCCTATCCAGATATTATTGAGTTTGTCTTCCTGTAGTTTCACAACGAACTGGTCGCTGATGGTTGTTGAGTCCTCATCGCTGTGCCTGTACGTGTTGAAATTTTTTCCGTCGAAATTATTCAGCCCATCCTGTGTGCCAATCCAGATCATTACCTGTTTATCCCTGAGTATGGCATGAACACTGTTCTGCGATAATCCGTCTTTTGTTCCATACAACAGAAAACGCCCCGACACCTGGCACTGTGTTGATGCCGGCACAAGGATCATTCCAAGAACTATGGAAAAAAAGCGCAGCAATTTTTTATTTAAATCTAAGTGTTTCCGAAATTATTTCAGGCAATAAAAAAGGGCAACAAATGCTGCCCTTTGGAGTAATGTATTTGTTTTTATCTTACGCCATGCATCATTTTCTTCATCATAGGGGTAAGTGCGTAAAGTACCAGTCCGGCCAATCCGCATAAAACTACGAACAACATGAAGAAGTCATATACGTCTTTTAGTTTAAATCCCATAAATTCGGGATAAGCAACTTTTATCAGGCCTTGTGATTTAATAGTTTCATATTGTGCAGGTGTGAGGACAGAATCTAATGTCATATTGATGTTGTATTCACCAGTTGGATTAGCTCTTTTAGCCCGGGCAACAATAGAATCAGATTCAGCAAAGGCTTTTTCAAGATCTATATTATTGGCTTTTGCTTTTTTCACATCAACTGCAGCCGATATTTTATCTTTTCCGATTACAAAAAGGTTACGGCCACTAATTTCTTTACCCTCCAGGGCATCTTTTAAGTTTACATCTACCTTTTGCATAGCAATATACTTGTCTGGTGATGGAGGTAATAAAGCCCCGAGTACACCTGTAAGTACATATCCACCGGCATTGCCCAAAAACCAAACTCCCATTAAGAGTGAGGCAAATCTTTTGGGTGCAAGTTTGGCAACAAGAGACAGGCCGATTGGAGATAAGCACAATTCTCCCCATGTGTGAAGCAGGTATAAAACTACCATCCAGATAATACCGATTTTTCCTGTCATACCCAATCCCTTTACCTGTGTAGCAATGATCAGGTAACCCAGTGCAATAAGCAATAATCCCCATGCTTGTTTTACCGGCGATATGGGCTCAAGATTTTTTTTGCTCATCCAGGCCCACATGATACTGAATGGTATAGCGAAAGCCATTACAAATATCCCGTTGAAACTTTGTACCATGCTTGGAGGCATCTTCCAGCCAAACAAATTGGTGTCAGTCTGGTTATCGGCAATAAATGTTAGAGAAGAACCGGCCTGCTCAAAAGCCCCCCAGAAGAACATTACAAAAAAGCACACAATATATAATACCCATATTCTGTCACGTTCAACCTTCGTAATTGTTTTATCAGAGAGTATCAGGTAACCGAGGCTTATACCAGCTGCAAATATGAAGGGGTAAAGCCATGTTTTGATCAACGAAGCTCCGGGAGTATCGAATACGAGGTGTAGTCCATATGTGGCAATAATAAGCAGCACTACAGAAATTCCGATACTTGTGGCAGTAAAGTGAGCGCTGTCTGATTCTCCCTCCGGTATATCAGATTTCTGTGGCTTCCCACCAATAGGGCTACCAGCAGGTGTGACTACGTATTTGTTTTTTAGAAAAAGAAAAGTGAGGGTTCCGATAAACATGGCCAGCGCTGCTACAAGGAAGCCCCATTTAAAAGCCCCAAGGTCTCTCACTCCATTGTGATGAACGTCACCTACAATCGGGCAAAGAATTTGTCCTAAAGTGGCACCAACATTAATACCCAGGTAAAAAAGTGTAAAGGCAGAGTCCAGTTTATTCTTTTGTTCATTAGGATAAAGGCTTCCCACCATGGATGATATATTCGGCTTAAAGAAGCCATTCCCAAAAATGAGAACAAGCAATGCAAGCCACATTATATTCTGTGCCATCCCCAAATTCGTTGCATATAATGTACCGCTGAAAAAAAGCAATAACTGTCCAATCCCCATCATGGTTCCACCTAATAAGATACAATTTCTGTTACCAAGATATTTGTCAGATATATACCCTCCTAACATAGGTGTGAGGTAACACAAACCCAGAAACCCTCCATAAATAATAGATGCTTCAGTCTCCCCCATTAATAGTGCCTCGGCAATGAAAAGAGAAAGCAGCGCTCTCATTCCATAAAAGTTGAAGCGCTCCCACATTTCCGTACCGAACAAAACCCAAAGGCCTTTAGGGTGGCCGGTTTGTTTTATTACCTGATCATTCATGTTAAGTTGATTTTAGTGCTTGATAGTTTTAGTATAATGCCTCAAAATAGGGAAATTCTTTTAAGTAAGACAAAAATGGATTGCCCATTTTTCAAAAAATAAGTTAACAAAATCTGTAATTTGATCAACCATTGATAAAAAATTTGCAATAATGAATGCCCTTCAATTTAAATTCGCTTACTATTGACCCAGCAAAATAAAATCATGAATATCCTTATTATCGGTTCAGGCGGCCGCGAACACACACTGGCATGGAAATTAAGGCAGAGCAAAATCTGTGAGGATTTGTTTATTGCACCCGGCAATGCCGGAACAGCATCAGTGGGTACGAATCTTGATATTAATGTTAATGATTTCGGACTTTTAAAAAATGCAGTATTAAAACACAGGATCGGTCTTATCATGGTGGGGCCGGAAGAACCCCTGGTAAAGGGTATTGTAGATTATTTCAAGAACGATAAGAGTACCAGCCACATTCATATCATTGGCCCGTCGCAAAATGCCTCACAATTGGAAGGAAGTAAAGCTTTTGCAAAAGCTTTTATGCAAAAGCATGGCATACCTACAGCTTCCTACAGGGAATTTACAGCAGACAATTATGATGAAGGAGCAGCATACATAAAGGGCCACCCGTTACCGGTAGTCTTAAAAGCCGATGGCCTTGCTGCAGGAAAAGGTGTATTAATATGCCACAGTCACATTGAAGCATTAGCTGAATTTGATCTTATACTGCACCGGGCAAAATTTGGCGAAGCCGGTAACAAAGTTGTGATTGAAACTTTTCTGCAGGGAATAGAAGTGAGTGTTTTTGCAGTAACCGACGGAACACATTACGCATTATTGCCCGAGGCAAAAGATTACAAAAGAGTTGGGAAAGCCGATACAGGCCTTAACACAGGGGGGATGGGAGCTGTAAGTCCATTACCTTTTTTTGACAAAAAACTCAAAGAAAGAATTGTATCAGAAATTGTCGAGCCTACCATCAATGGGCTGCGTGAGGATGATCTGGATTATAAGGGGTTTATATTTTTCGGCCTTATGATAAACCAGGGGGAACCGTATGTGATCGAATACAATTGCAGGTTAGGTGATCCTGAAACAGAAGTTGTGATACCCCGTCTGAAAAATGACCTGGCAGATGTATTTATTGCTATTGCAGAAAACAAAGTTGATCAATTGAAGATTGAAATTGATCAACGGGCAGCAGCAGCAGTTGTAGCTGTTAGTGGAGGTTACCCTGGCCCTTATGTGAAAGGAAAAATCATTGATGGTCTTGTTAATAAACCCCTGGAAGGAAGTGTGGTGTTTCATGCAGGTACAATCAGTAATGGCGATGATATTGTAACCAATGGAGGAAGAGTATTGGCTGTTACATCTTTTGGTGATAATATTACAGAAGCCGTTGAGCAATCTGTTTACATGATGGAGCAACTCCATTTTGAACACATGTATTACAGGCCGGATATCGGGTACGAATTTTATAACACACGAAATGGCTTGTAAATCTAAATATAACTAATAGGGATAACCGAATATTATCTGAAAAGAAAT
>WBZP01002772.1_pt1 | contig 19766 bp, 19 predicted proteins | sample 5204301 | NCBI WGS metagenome assembly WBZP01 (sample SAMN12412401, study PRJNA552823) | activated sludge metagenome | isolation source: activated sludge from nitrification reactor of wastewater treatment plant... | place: USA: Pennsylvania | collected 2017 | reverse complement strand
GCCGCTGCGCTGTGGCGCCTGTCGGTGGCCTCGGTTGCGCCGCCGATCTGCTGCAGTGGTCCGACGCTGATCGAATGGGGCGGCGCCCTGCGCTGGCTGCGCGGCGACCAGGGCGCCGAACAGGTCCGCAACCTGGCGGCCAGTGCCGGTGGCCACGCGACCCTGTTCCGCGGAGAGGATGCGCTGAAGACGGCTGCGGGCGCCTTCCATCCGCTGTCGCCGGTGCTGGCGAAAATTCACCGTAACCTGAAGCAGGCCTTCGATCCGGCTGGCGTGTTCAACCGCGGCCGCATGTACCCCGAATTCTGAACGTCCAGATCATGCAAACCAATCTCGCCGATTTCATCAAGGGTACGCCGGAAGGCCGCGAGGCCGATGCCATCCTGCGCACCTGCGTACACTGCGGTTTCTGTACCGCGACCTGCCCGACCTACCAGCTGCTCGGTGACGAGCTCGATGGTCCGCGCGGCCGCATCTACCTGATCAAGCAGATGCTCGAAGGCAAGGAGGTCACCGAGAAGACGCAGACGCACCTCGACCGCTGCCTGACCTGCCGCTCCTGCGAAACGACCTGTCCGTCCGGTGTGAAGTATCACCGCCTGCTCGACATCGGGCGCAAGGTGTTGAGCGAGCGCGTGCCGCGTCCGCTCGGTCAGCGCCTGGTCCGCGCCGCGCTCAAGGAAGCGTTGCCGCGCCCGTGGATCTTCCGTCCGGCAGTCGCCATCGGGCAGATGATGCGGCCGCTGCTGCCGCAGGTACTGGCTGACAAGGTGCCGACCGCTGCCGCAGGGCAGTCGCGCGGATGGCCCGAGAAGTCGGCACATCCGCGGCGCATGCTGGCGCTGGCCGGTTGCGTACAGCCGGGGCTGTCGCCGAACACCAATGCAGCGACGGCTCGCCTGCTCGACAAGCTCGGCATCACGCTGTTCGAAGCGCCCGAAGCCGGCTGTTGCGGCGCGCTGCGCTTCCATCTCGATGCGCATGTGGCGGCGCTGGCTGACATGCGCCGCAACATCGACGCCTGGTGGCCGCATGTCGAAGCCGGCGTCGAGGCGATCGTCATGACCGCCTCCGGCTGCGGGGCCCACGTCAAGGAATACGGCGTGCTGATGAAGGGCGACCCCGCGTATGCAGCGAAGGCCGAACGCATTTCGGCGCTGACGAAGGATATTTCGGAAATCCTGAGCGACGAGGCCGAACGCATCAGGCCCTTGCTCGCCGCAAAGCCGCAGGTGCCTTTGAAGCTGGCCTTCCACTCGCCATGCACGCTGCAACATGGGCAGAAGATCAAGGGCGTCGTCGAGGAGCTCCTGGTCGCGGCGGGCGTCGAATTGACGCCGGTGGCTGATTCCCATCTCTGCTGCGGTTCTGCCGGCACCTACTCGATCCTGCAGCCGGAACTCTCGAAGCAGCTGCGCGACAACAAGCTCGCCGCGCTCGATGCCGGTGGCCCCGCCGCGATCGTTACTGCTAACATTGGCTGCCAGACCCACTTGCAGTCCGGATGCAGCAAGCCGGTACGGCACTGGGTCGAGATCATCGAAGAACGCATGTAAAGGGGTACGTGATGGCCATCGACAAGGCCTTGCTGACGACGCTTTCGGAGGATGAGGGCAAAAAGGTCAGGCGCCTCGTCGAGAAGGGCATCAAGCTGCCGCCACAGCCGGCGGTCCTCGAAGAACTGCACCACCTGCTGACGCGGGGGGTTTCGGACGTGCGCATCCTCGCCCGCTCGATCAGCCAGGATCCGGGCATGGTCGCTGCGCTGTTCAAGGTCGCGCAGAGCAGTGCCTTCGCCAACCTGCAGCCACTCGAGTCGGTCGAGCACATCCTGCAGGCGATCGGCCTCAAGCAGACCTACAACATCGTGCAGGCGGTATCGCTTGCCAATGCCATGCCGGCGAAACACAACGCCAAGGCCTTCGAGGCCTTCTGGGTCCGTTCGCGGGCTGTCGCACAGATGGCCATGCTCATCGCTGAAGAACGTGTCTCCGTCTGCAACATTTTCCCTGACCAGGCCTACCTCGCCGGCATCTTCCACGACTGCGGCGTGCCGGTGCTGATGCAGCGCTTCACCACCTACTGCAAGGCGATGCACCTCGATGAACCCGGTCGCTGGGCTGATCTCGCGGAGGAGGACCAGCGCTTCAATGCCGACCATTGCGTTGTCGGCTATCTGGTCGGCCGGCACTGGAAACTGCCTGAATTCATCTGCGATGCGATTCGCTACCACCACGAAATCGAGTCGATGGGCAGCCACGCAGCGCGCACCATGGTGGCGATCCTCCAGTTGGCGATTCACCTCTATTACCTCGATGCGCACGCCGAAAATCCGGAGTGGGAGCGCGTCCGCGGCGATATCGCCGAAGAGCTCGGCCTGCATCTCGATGCGCTGCCGGAATTCATCGACGAGGTCCTCGAGCGTTACCACACGGAGCCGCACTAGCCATGGTCATGCATCTGGATGTCGGCGCCGACAGCTATCGGGCGCTGCGCGACAGCTTCACCTGGGAGGTGCCCGAGCGCTACAACATCGGGGTTGATGTCTGCGGTCGCTGGGCACATGATCGCGGCCGCTTTGCGCTCTATTTCGAGGACGATGCCGGCAACACCTCGGCGTGGACCTTCTGGGACATCCAGCGTGCCGCAAACCGGCTCTCCAACGTGCTTGGCGCCCTCGGCACCCTTTTCGGCGACCGCGTCGCCATCATCCTGCCGCAGCGTCCGCAGACCGGGATCGCGCATGTCGCGATCTACCAGATGGGCGCCGTTGCGTTGCCGCTGTCCCATCTGTTCGGGCCGGAAGCGCTCGAATACCGTCTCGGCGATGCCGGTGCGCACGTCGCCATCGTCGACGAGACGACGCTGCCCAAGTTGCTCGAGATCCGCGACCGCCTGCCGGCGCTGCGCCACATCATCGGCGTCGACATCGATCCGGCGGTGGCCGCTGCCCACGGCATCCGGGACTGGCATGCCGTGCTCGAACACGCATCGCCGCGCTACACGCCGGCTGATACCGCTGCCGACGATCCGGCCATGATCATCTACACCAGCGGTACGACCGGCAACCCGAAGGGCGCGCTGATGGCGCACCGCACGCTGATCGGAAATCTCTCCGGCTTCGTCTGTTCGCATGATTTTTACCCGCAACCGGGCGACCTGTTCTGGTCACCCGCGGATTGGGCATGGACCGGCGGTCTCTTCGACGTGCTGCTGCCGGTCTGGCGCTTCGGCCAGCCGCTGCTCGGCTACAAGGGACGTTTCGAGGCCGAGAAGGCCTTCCAGCTGATCGAGAAGTACGGCGTGAAGAACGCCTTCCTCTTCCCGACCGCGCTGAAGATGATGATGAAGGCCGTGCCGGATCCGAAGGCACGCTACGACCTCGACCTGCGAACCATCATGAGTGCCGGCGAACCGGTCGGCGAGACGGTCTGCCAGTGGGCGAAGGAAAAGCTCGGCGTGACCGTGAACGAGATGTTCGGGCAGACCGAGATGAACTACGTGATCGGCAACTGTGCCGCCCTCTGGGAACCGCGTCCGGGCGCCATGGGGCGCGCCTACCCTGGCCATGCGGTGGCGGTGATCGATGATGCCGGCAATCTCCTGCCGCCGGGAGAAATAGGCGAAATTGCCGTCAATCGGGAATGTGCCGGCCAGATGGATCCGGTCATCCTGCTCGAATACTGGAAGAAGCCGGGGGCGACGGCGGAAAAGTTCACGGCGAACGGCTGGGGGCGCACCGGTGACCTCGCGAAGTGCGACGAAGACGGCTACTTCTGGTACCAGGGGCGCGCAGACGATGTCTTCAAGAGCGGCGGCTACCGCATCGGTCCATCGGAGATCGAAAACTGTCTGCTCAGGCATCCCGCCGTCGCAAACGCTGCCGTGATCGGGGCGCCGGACGAGACTCGCGGGACCGTGGTCAAGGCTTTCATCGTGCTGCAGCCGGGGAACGTGGCCAGCGATGCGCTGGTCGCCGAACTGCAGGCGCATGTACGGCAGCAACTGGCGCCTTATGAGACGCCCAAGGCGATAGAATTCATGGATGCGCTGCCGATGACGACGACCGGCAAGGTGCAGCGGCGCGTGCTGCGTCAGCGGGAACTCGACAAGAATCAAATCTGAGTCAGGGGATGGGCATGGCCGAACAAGCAACAGGGGCAGGGCAGGATCGCCGCCGCAATACGAAACTGCGCGGGCTGTTCGATACCGCATACGTGATGATCGAGCCCTTCTTCGACCCGGCACAGGGCTGGGGCGGGCACTCGCTTGAGCACCTGGCTTTCCGCGTGTTGCGCGAAAACTTCAGCGAACTCTCAAGTGAGGAAGTGCACACCATCGTCGTTGCGGCCCACCGTGTCTATATCGAGCGCAATCCGACCAGTAGTGCGCATCTTCGTCGCCCCGAGAACTTCGGTTCGGGGCGTCAGTAGGCCCCGGTTATTCTGAAAGTGATAGACTCCCGCGCCATGGGAGGAGTTGAATGCCTATAACAATTGATGCCTGCGTCGCCCAGCATATCGGCGACCGCAAGGAGCAGCAGGACCGCGTCGGTCTTTTTCCGCACCCGAAGCGGGGGGGCGTGGCGCTTGCCGTTGTCGCCGACGGCATGGGCGGGCATGCCGGCGGTGCGCTGGCGGCCGAGCAAGTGCTCTACACAGCACGCAGCAATCTTGATCACTACGGCAAGGACGATGCGCCGCAAACGATGCTGGAAGCCAGCATCAACGAGGCGCATACCATGATCAAGGCAATGCGCATGGTGAACGAGAAGGACCCGCACAGTACCGCCGTCATGATGCTGCTGCAGCCGGGCAAGGTCAGCTGGGCGCATTGCGGCGACAGCCGCCTGTACCGCTTCCGGACCGACAAGCCCTTCTTCCGCACGATCGATCATTCCTACGTCGAGCATCTGATCGCCGAGGGCAAGATCACACCCGAGCAGGCGCTGGTGCACCCCAACCGCAACATCCTGCTCACCTCGATGGGCGGCGGCGAGCCGCCGCGCATCAGCTACGGCGAGTCGACCGACCTGCGCGGCGGTGATAGTTTCCTGCTCTGCTCGGACGGTCTCTGGGGCTACTTCAGCGATGTCGAACTGGCCGGCGTCGTCGCCGCCTTCAGTGCCCGCGAGGCGACCCGTGTGCTGATCGAACGCGCCCGCAGCCGGGCCAACGGCGAGGGCGACAACGTGTCGGTCGCCATCCTCAAGCTGGTCGAAGTACCGGCCGCCAAAAAATAACCCCGGCGTACCGGGGTCATTTTCTATTTCTTCATCACGAAGCCACCGAGCAGGGCGGCAACGGGTTTCTTCGGTTTGTGCGGGTCCGGCTTCGCGTGCGGCTTGTCGTCCGTCGGTACTTCGCCCATCGGTTCGAGTTCCTTCGGCACGTAGGGCGCGCTGAAATCGAAGCCGTCCGGTGCGATGTGGCGCGGCCGGCGTGGAGCCGGGCTGTGACGCGAGGGCTCGCGCGGTTCGCGGCGCGGCGCCGCAGCCGGTGTTGCAGGCTCCGGACGACGATGGTGCTTCTTCCTGCCGGTCGGCGGGTACTCGTAGTCGTACTCCGGCTCGAAACCGGGGATGACCACCTGATCGACGGCGATCTTGATCAGCTTCTCGATGTCGACCAGATACTGCACCTCGTCCGCCGAGACCAGCGAGACGGCCGTGCCCTTCTTGCCGGCACGGCCGGTGCGGCCGATGCGGTGCACGTAGTCTTCCGGCGTGTGCGGCAGCTCGAAGTTGATCACGTGCGGCAGTTCGTCGATGTCCAGTCCGCGCGCGGCGACGTCGGTGGCGACGAGCACTTTCACCGAGCCGTCCTTGAAGGCTTCCAGTGCCTTCAGTCGTTCCGACTGCGACTTGTCGCCGTGGATGGCGTCGGCGGCGATGCCCGACTTGGCCAGCTCGCGGGCGAGTTTTCCGGTTTCCTGCTTGGTGCGGGTGAATACCAGCACCTGATCGAATTCGTCCGACTTCAGCAGCCGGGTCAGCAGCGCGCGCTTGGCGTCGGCGGCGACCGGATGCACGCGGTGCGTGATCGTCTCCGAGACCGTATTGCGCTTCGCCACCTCGACCAGCTCCGGCGACTTCAGCATCGTGTCGGCGAGCTTCTTGATCTCGTTCGAGAAGGTCGCCGAGAAGAGCAGGCTCTGCCGCGTGTCCTTCGGCAGCAGGTTGATGATGCGCGTGACGTCGGGGATGAAGCCCATGTCCAGCATGCGGTCGGCTTCGTCCAGTACCAGCGCCTGCACGCTCTGGAAATTCAGGCACTTCTGCTCGACCAGGTCGAGCAGGCGGCCCGGCGTGGCGACGAGGAATTCGACACCCTTACGGATGGTTTCGATCTGCGGCTTGATGTCGACGCCGCCATAGACGCACAGCGTGCGGAAGGGCGTGTACTTGGCGTAGGACTGCAGGTTCTCGTGCACCTGGATCGCCAGTTCGCGGGTCGGCGCCAGGATCAGCGCCCTTACCGGATGCTTCGCCGGCGATGGGCTGGGGCTGGCGTGCGGCAGCAGGCGCTGCAGGAGCGGCAGCGTGAATGCGGCCGTCTTGCCGGTGCCGGTCTGGGCGCCGCCCATGATGTCCTTGCCGGCCATGACCAGAGGGATGGCCTTCTGCTGGATCGGCGTCGGTTCGGTATAGCCCTGTTCGGCAACAGCGCGGAGAATTTCTGGCGCAAGGCCGAGCTCGTCAAAACGCATCGGCGGCACCCTTAAACGAATTTGTAATCAATAGCATAGGCGCGGGATTATACACGACATGGAGCATTCTCGCCTGGCTGGCCTACAATCCCGGAAATTCGCACCCGGAGGCTTCCCCATGGATTACGTCACGCTCGGCCAGTCATCGCTCAAGGTTTCCCGCCTCTGCATCGGCACGATGACCTTCGGCGTCCAGAACAGCGAGGCGGAGGGCCATGCTCAGCTCGACCGCGCCTTCGCTGCCGGCATCAACTTCGTCGATACCGCCGAGATGTACGCCGTGCCTCCTTCCGCTGAAAGCTATGGCAAAACCGAGCAGATCGTCGGCACCTGGCTCAAGCGCCAGCCGCGCGACAAGGTCATCCTCGCCACCAAGGCGACCGGGCCGGGCAGGTCGCTGTCCTGGATCCGCGGCGGCCCGACCGGCGTCGATGCCGAAAACCTGACCGCGGCACTCGACGGTTCGCTGAAACGGCTGCAGACGGACTACGTCGACCTCTATCAGCTGCACTGGCCCGCCCGTAACCAGCCGATGTTCGGGCAATGGCAGTACGAGCCGGACAATGAGCGCGGCGGCACCGACATCCGCGAGACGCTGGAAGTTCTGGCCGGCTTCGTCAGGGCCGGCAAGGTGCGTCACGTCGGTGTCTCCAACGAGCATCCGTGGGGCGTCATGCGCTTCACGCAGCTGGCCGAGGCGCACGGCCTGCCGCGCATCGTGTCGACGCAGAACGCCTACAACCTGCTCAACCGGACCTACGACACCGCCCTGGCCGAAGTCTGCCACCGCGAGCAGGTGAGCCTGCTGGCCTACTCGCCGCTCGGCTTCGGCTTCCTCTCCGGCAAGTATCTGGACAACCCGGGCGCCACCGGGCGCGTCACGCAGTTTTCCGGCTTCGCCCAGCGCTACTCGAAACCCAACGTCGAGCCTGCCGTACGTGCCTATGCGGCGCTCGCGCGTGAGCACGGGCTCACGCCGTCGCAGCTGGCGCTGGCCTGGTGCTACCGTCGCTGGTGCGTGGCGAGCACCATCATCGGTGCGACGACCATGGTGCAGCTGGAGGAGAACCTCGGCGCGTGGGACGTGCGGCTGTCGGAGGAAGTCCTGGCCGCCGTGGATGCGATCCATTTGCGCTATACGAATCCTGCGCCCTGAAAAACAGCGGGGCGCCTTCGGCGCCCCTCTTTTTCGTTATTGCCGGCACTCGTCCGTTAGCGGCTACTTGGCCGATTTTTCGGATTTCTCGGCGGTCTTGCCTTCCGCCTTCTCGCCCTTCGCGGCCTTGTCGGTTTTTTCCGCCTTTTCCGCCGGCACCTCGACCTTGGTGACGCGGCGCGCGCCCGGGGGTTCGGGCGGCGGCAACTGCGGCTCGACTTCCTCGATCTTGTTGGTGCGCATGTAGGCATCCATCTCCTGCCAGCCGGCGAAGATGGCGGCCTTCTGCAGCCAGTGGTAGATCGCGTAGCAATCCTCGATGGCGCGTCCGGAGTGGCGGCAGGCACCACCGACGGCCTTGCCCTCGGCTTCCTGTCTGGCCGTCTTGGCAGCCGGGTCTTCGCCGAGCACCTGGCGCTGGATCTGGTCGCAGGCTGTCAGGCTGAAGATGAGGGGCAGGGCGAGCAGGAACTTCTTCATCATCACTCTCAGTTAGCGAAGGCGGCGATGCCCGTCTGGGCACGGCCGAGGATCAGGGCGTGGACATCGTGCGTACCCTCGTAGGTGTTCACGACTTCCAGGTTGAGCATGTGGCGGACGACGCCGAATTCGTCGGAGATGCCGTTGCCGCCGTGCATGTCGCGTGCCAGTCGGGCGATGTCGAGCGCCTTGCCGCAGTTGTTGCGCTTCATGATCGAGGTCATTTCGGGCGCATCCTTGCCCTCGTCCTTGAGGCGTCCGAGGCGCAGTGCGCCCTGCAGGCCGAGCGCGATTTCCGTCTGCATGTCGGCGAGCTTCTTCTGGATCAGCTGGTTGGCGGCGAGCGGGCGGTCGAACTGCTTGCGGTCGAGCGTGTATTGCCGTGCCGCGTGCCAGCAGAACTCGGCGGCGCCCATGGCGCCCCAGGCGATGCCGTAGCGGGCCGAGTTGAGACACATGAACGGGCCTTTGAGGCCTTTTACGCCCGGTAGCAGGTTGTCGTCCGGCACGAACACCTCGTCCATCACGATCTCGCCGGTGATCGAGGCCCTGAGGCCCATCTTGCCGTGGATGTCCGGGGTGGACAGGCCCTTCATGCCCTTCTCGAGCAGGAAGCCGCGGATCTCGCCGGAATCGTCCTTGGCCCAGACCACCATCACGTCGGCGATCGGCGAATTGGTGATCCACATCTTGCTGCCGGAAAGCGAATAGCCGCCGGCCACCTTCTTCGCCCGCGTTACCATCGAGCCGGGGTCGGAGCCGTGGTCGGGTTCGGTCAGGCCGAAGCAGCCGATCAGCTCGCCCTTCGCCATGCCCGGCAGCCAGCGCTGTTTCTGCGCCTCCGAACCGAAGGCCGAAATCGGGTACATCGCGAGCGAGGACTGCACGCTCATCATCGAACGGTAGCCCGAATCGACGCGCTCGATTTCACGCGCGACGAGGCCATAGACGACGTAGGAACTGCCGGCGCAGCCGTAACCCTGAATGGTGGTGCCGAGCAGCCCCAGTTCGCCCATCTCGCGGAAGATGGCAGGGTCGGTCTTCTCGTGGCGGAAGGCTTCGAGCACGCGCGGTTGCAGGCGCTCCTGCGCCCAGCTGCGGGCGGCGTCGCGCACCATGCGCTCTTCGTCGGTGAGCTGCTCGTCGAGCAGCAGCGGGTCTTCCCAGTTGAATCGGCTCATTGTCGGTGGTTGTGCATGATTATCGTTGATCCCGCATTGTAACCACACTCAACCGGCTCGGGCCGCTCAGTCACGGTCGCGCCGGTCGCCGCCGCTGCGTCGCTCGTCGCCCCGGTAGATGGAGCTGTTGCCGTGCCGGCGATCACTGCCGCGGCCGATGGCCGGTTTGGCGTGGGCATGGTGCTCTTCGATCCGGTGCTGGATTTCGGCAGTGATCTTCTGCAACTGGTCGTCAGGCAAGGTCTCGGTCAGTGCCAGGATCTTCTCGCGTGTCGCCTCGTCCGTGCGGCGGATCGCGTTGAAGAGCAGCCAAAGTGCCAGCGCGTTGATGACGACCCACATCACCTCCATGTGCAACAGCGGCAGGTAGAAGGGGCGCTTCGAGCGATCGCCGAAGATGAAGTAGAAGCTGTCGAAGGTCGAGCCGGCGGCTTTCTGCAGCGACTGGTAGGGTTCGAAGGGCGGAAAGAGGATGATCAGCAGCAGATTGATCGCCACGAAGATGCCGATGCCTTCGGCGTGGCGGAAGCTGGGAACGTCGTCGTGATGCACCTTGGTCTGCAGCACCAGCCATGCCGCAAGGGCGTTGGCGCCGACGAACATGAGCTGGATGCTGAGCAGGGCGCCGTTGACCGGCTTGCCGTCGAGCAGCGCGAGGATCGGGTAGAAGCCGTCGAAGCTGTCCGGCATTCCCTTCGCAAGCGGGCGGCTGTTGAACGGGGGGAACAGGAGCATGACCAGCACGTCGATGACGGCGACGATGATCACCAGTCGCTGATATTTGTTCATCCGTTCGGAACCTCTATCTTGGGCGCCTTCCCGTTCGGCCCGGGACAGCATGCGCGCATCATTATCGGAGCTTGCCGACAGGCTGGCAAGGCGGGGGCGCTATAATCGGCCCCTTGTTTGATTCTGACAGATGCGAGGTTTTCATGTCGTTCCGGATTGTTTCTGTACGCCGTGCCCTGGCGGCACTCGCGATTTCCGCCGCCGTACCGGCCCTGGCGGTGACCGAGATCGAGCTCTATCACCAGCTCGACGTCACCCGTAGCGAACGCCTCGGCGATCTCGTCGAACAATTCAACGAGCAGAACAAGGAATACAAGGTATCGCTTGTCCAGAAGGCCCTCAACGGCGCTCCGGCACCGCTCAACCTGGCGACGCCGGCAACCATCCTCGCGTTCTCGCAGAATCAGGGGAATTTCCGCCCCGTGCACCGCGTGATGGCGGAAGCGAAGGAGAAATTCGACGGCAAGGCGATCGCGCCCGAACTGCGCGTGCGCGTCGCCGACGACAAGGGCAACCTCATCGCGCTGCCGCTCGCTATGTCGACCCCGGTGCTCTACTACAACAAGGCGGCCTTCAAGAAGGCCGGCCTCGATCCGAACAAGCCGCCGAAGACCTGGTGGGAAGTGCAGGACATGGCCGGCAAGCTGCGCGACGCTGGCCTGCGCTGCCCCTACACCACCTCGTGGTTGTCGTGGATCCATATCGACAACACCGCGGCGCTCAATGCCGGCGAGATTGCCGATGCCAAGGGTGGCTTCACCTTCAACAGCCTTGTCCAGGTCAAGCATGTCGCGCTGCTGGCGAGCTGGTACAAGACCAGCTATTTCAAGTACTACGGCCGTCGCGACGAGGCCGATCGCCACTTCTCCGCCGGCGAATGCGGCATGCTTACCTCGGGTTCCGAACTGGCCGCGACACTGCGCGATTCGACCGGCCTCGATGTCGGCGTTGCCCCCTTGCCCTACTACGACGATGTGCACGGCGCGCCGCAGCATACGCTGGTCGACGGCGCTTCGCTGTGGATCGGCGAGGGCCGGAAGCCCGCCGAATACAAGGCTGCTGCTGCCTTCATCCAGTTCCTGCTGACGCCGGAAATCCAGGTCGAGATCACCCGCATGGGCGGCTTCCTCCCGATGACGCCGGTGGCGCGCGCCGTTGCCAACAGCAAGCTGCTCGCCGGCGATCTCGCCGGCATGAACGTGGCCTATTCGCAGGTGAAGAAGGAGGGCGCGACGCACCCGGTCCGTGTCTCCCAGATCGAGCCGGTGCGCATCATCGTCGACGAGGAACTGGAAGCCGTCTGGGCCGGCAAGAAGACGGCCAAGGAGGCGCTTGACACCGCCGTTGCACGCGGCAATGTCCTGGCGCTGACGAACGGATCGGCGGCGAATACGGCCAGTGCAAAACCTGCCGCGAAACCGGCTGCCAAAAAGAAGTGATCCGGGCGTGATCGTACTGCCGCGGCTGATCGCGCATCGCTGCGGCGGCAACCGGGCGCCGGAGAATACGCTCGCCGGCCTCCATGAGGCGGCGCGTGCCGGCTGCCGGGCAGTCGAGTTCGACGTCATGCTCTCCGCGGACGGCACGCCAGTGCTGATCCACGACGAGACCCTCGAGCGCACCACCAACGGCGTCGGCCGCGTCTGCGAGACGCCCGACGCCGTTCTCTTTTCTCTGGATGCCGGCGCTGGCGAGCGCATCCCGACGCTGGCGGAGGCTGCGGTCCTGTGCCAGCGCTACGGGCTGCTCGCGAACATCGAGATCAAGCCGGCAACAGGTCACGAGGTGGCAACCGGTGCATCCGTCGCCCGCTTCGTGCAGGAACGCTGGCAGGGGCTTCCGCCGCTGCTTTCCTCCTTCTCCGCCGAGGCCCTGCAGGCCGCATGGCGCGTGGTGCCGGCCCTGCAGTACGGTCTCCTCTTCGAAACAGTGCCCGCCGACTGGCAGCGCCAGCGGGACGCGATCGGCGCCGTGACCCTGCATTGCGCGGCTGGCCGGGTGACTGACGCGGTACTTGCCGAGGCGGCGGCGGCCGGGGTGCCGGTCCTCTGCTACACCGTGAACGAGGCCGGGGCCGCCCAGGCGTTGTTCGCGCGCGGCGTCAGCAGCGTGTTCTCCGACCGGATCGATCTGCTCGCCTGAAACAACTGCTTACGAAGTGTTACCGCTTCGCGCTTGGTTCGGCCCGAGGGCTCGATTAATCTGCAATCACGCTGAACACACAGCTGATACCGACCGACTGATACAGGAGACTGAACAATGAAAACCCGTACCCTCATCGCCGCCGTTGCCCTGGTTGCCCCGATGCTGGCCGCCGCCCAGACTACCTCGACGCCGCGCGTCGACCAGCGCCAGGCCAACCAGGAAGCCCGCATCCAGCAGGGCAGCCAATCCGGCGCGCTGACCCAGAAGGAAACAGCCAAGCTCGAGAAGGGCCAGACCCACGTGCAGAACGTGGAGAACAAGGCCATGGCTGACGGCACCGTGACGAAGAAGGAAGCCGGCCGCATCGAGCATGCGCAGGATCAGCAGAGCAAGAAGATCTACCGCGAGAAGCATGATCGCCAGCACGACTACAACCACGACGGCAAGAACGATCGCCGCCAGCGCAAGCAGCACTGAGCGAACACCTTTCCGGACAGGGCCCGCCCGCTGGCGACAGCGCGGCGGGCCTTGTTTTTCCTGTAAAATCGACGCTTTGCACCTTGCCGCCCGCGCCGGGCCAACCTACAGGTTTCAGACGATGAAAAGCGCCGAGATCCGCCAGCAGTTCCTCAAGTTCTTCGAATCCAAGGGCCACCAGATCGTGGCCTCCAGCTCGCTCGTGCCGCACGAGGACCCGACGCTGCTGTTCACCAACGCCGGCATGAACCAGTTCAAGGACGTCTTCCTCGGCTTCGACAAGCGTCCCTACAGCCGCGCCACCACCTCGCAGAAATGCGTGCGCGCCGGCGGCAAGCACAACGACCTCGAAAACGTCGGCTACACCGCGCGCCACCACACCTTCTTCGAGATGCTCGGCAACTTCTCGTTTGGCGACTACTTCAAGCGCGACGCGATCAAGTACGCCTGGGAACTGCTGACCGAGGTCTACAAGCTGCCGAAGGACAAGCTGATGGTCACGGTCTATGCCGAGGACGACGAGGCCTTCGACATCTGGACCAAGGAAGTCGGCGTGCCGGTCGACAAGGTCGTGCGCATCGGCGACAACAAGGGTGCCCGCTACGCCTCCGACAACTTCTGGATGATGGGTGATACCGGCCCCTGCGGCCCTTGCACCGAGATCTTCTACGACCACGGCGAGCAGCACTGGGGCGGCCCCCCGGGATCGCCGGACGAGGACGGTGACCGCTTCATCGAGATCTGGAACAACGTGTTCATGCAGTTCAACCGCGACGAGGCCGGCGTCATGCACCCGCTGCCGAAGCCCTCGGTCGACACCGGCATGGGCCTCGAGCGCATCGCCGCCGTGCTGCAGCACGTGCATGCGAACTACGAGATCGACCTGTTCCAGAACCTGATCAAGGCCGCCGTTCGCGAAACGAATTCGAAGGATGCCGACGGCCCGTCGCTGCGCGTGCTGGCCGACCACATCCGCGCCTGCTCCTTCCTCATTGCCGACGGCGTCATCCCCGGCAACGAAGGCCGTGGCTTCGTCCTGCGCCGCATCATCCGCCGCGCCATCCGCCACGGCTGGAAGCTCGGCGTGCGCCAGCCCTTCTTCCACAAGATGGTGCCGGACCTCGTCGCCGAGATGGGCGAGGCCTACCCGGAACTCAAGTCCGAGCAGTCGCGCGTGATGGACATGCTCAAGCTGGAGGAGGAGCGCTTCTTCGCCACCATCGAGCACGGCATGGCCATCCTCGACGGCGAACTGGCCGAGATGGCGAAGACCGGCTCCAAGGTGTTCAACGGCGAGACCGCCTTCAAGCTGCACGACACCTACGGCTTCCCGCTCGACCTCACGGCCGACATCTGCCGCGAACACAAGATCACCGTCGACTCCGCTGCCTTCGATGCCGCCATGACGCGGCAAAAGGAGCAGGCCCGTGCCGCCGGCAAGTTCAAGATGGCCGCGCAGCTCGAATACGAAGGCCCCAACACCACCTTCCACGGCTACGACATGCTCGAAGCCAGGGGCAACGTGCTGGCGCTGTACAAGGACGGCGTCGCCGTCAATGAACTGAACGAAGGCGAGATGGGCGTCGTCGTGCTCGACGAGACCCCGTTCTACGCCGAATCCGGCGGCCAGGTCGGTGATCGCGGCGTGCTGCAGTCGGTGCACGGCATCTTCGCCGTCGAAGACACGCACAAGGTGCAGGCCGCCGTCTTCGGCCACCACGGCGTCTTGAAGACCGGCAAGATCACCGTCGGCAACGGCGTCACCGCCAAGGTCGACATCGCCGCCCGTGCCCGCACCACGCGCCATCACTCGGCCACGCACCTGATGCACAAGGCGCTGCGCGAGATCCTCGGCGGCCACGTGCAGCAGAAGGGCTCGCAGGTCGATCCGGAGAAGACCCGCTTCGACTTCGTGCACAACCAGCCGATGACCGAGGCCGAAATCCGCAAGGTCGAAGCCATCGTCAACGCCGAGATCCTCGCCAACGCCGCCACCGAGGCGCGCGTGATGAAGATCGAGGATGCGCAGAAATCCGGCGCGATGATGCTCTTCGGCGAGAAGTACGGCGACGAGGTGCGCGTGCTTTCCATCGGCTCGTCGAAGGAGCTGTGCGGCGGCACCCACGTCGCGCGTACCGGCGACATCGGCCTCCTGAAGATCGTCGGCGAGAGCGGCGTTGCCGCCGGCGTGCGCCGTGTCGAAGCTGTCTGCGGCGATGTCGCGCTGGCCTGGCTCGACGCGCAGCAGGACACGCTCGCCGCCGTCACCGGCGCGCTCAAGGCGCAGCCGCAGGAAGTCGTCGCCAAGGTGGGCCAGATGGTCGATCAGGTGAAGTCGCTGGAAAAGGAACTGGCGCGACTGAAGTCGAAGCTCGCGTCCAGCCAGGGTGACGACCTCGCCGCGCAGGCGGCCGACGTCAAGGGCATCAAGGTGCTGGCGGCGGTGCTCGAAGGCGCCGATGTCGCCACGCTGCGCGAGACCATGGACAAGCTGAAGGACAAGCTGAAGACCGCGGCCATCGTGCTGGCCGCCGTCGATGGCGACAAGGTCAGCCTGATCGCCGGCGTCACCGCCGACACCATTGGCAAGGTCAAGGCCGGCGAACTGGTCAATGCCGTCGCCCAGCAGGTCGGTGGCAAGGGCGGTGGCCGTCCGGACATGGCGCAGGCTGGCGGCACCAACCCGGCGGCGCTGCCGGCGGCGCTGGCCTCGGTCAAGGGCTGGGTCGAAGCAAAAATCTAGATCGAGTATCTGAGGGTTTCGACTGCGGGGCGCTCCAGGCGCCCCGTTTCTTTTGTTGGCATTATTGACAACAAAACGTTTTGCGGCCAAGCTGACGAGAATGAAGGCCAAGCTGATCACCCGATTCCGCGATGTAGCAGATGACGACTCACTGATCGAGATGGTTGTCTGGCATGTGCCTGAACCTGTCCCACCTTCGGGGCATTGCTACAAGTATCGGTTGGTCTATGTCGTAGGCAGCCAGCGAATGATTGGTTTCGACAACGAGCGTGGCAAGGGCGATCACCGTCATGTCGGCGACGCCGAATTGCCTTATGTTTTTCAGGACGTCGATCGCTTGATCGACGATTTTATCGAGGAGGTCGAGCGATGGAAGCGAGAACACTGACCATCACCATGCAGCCGGACTGGAAAGCCGCCTTGCGTGCATCGGCACAAAAGGCATTCAAGGCCACTTCCTCACAGGGTGATCGGCTCAATTTCGAGTCGGCTGCTGCATTCTTCGGCAAGTTGACCGAACGCCGCTGGGCGATGATTCATGCACTGCAGGGCGCAGGCGAAGTGCCGGTGCGGGAACTGGCACGTCGCGTCGACCGCGATGTGAAGCGGGTGCACGAAGATGCGAGCGTGCTGATTTCACTCGGTTTGATCGAACGCACGGAACGCGGCGGACTGCTCTGTTCCTATGACGATATCCATGTTGACATGCATTTGCGCCACGCGGCGTAACCGGAGCCTGAATTGATCACTCGTCTAGTCGCAACAATGCTTGTGTCCATGCTTTGCTGTCACTCCTTGGCGCATGCGGCCGAGCTTGACCGCACGCCCGTGGCCGCCACGACGGCACAGGGCGATGCCGTGCGCCTCTACCCCAACGGCCGCTGGGAATTCGTCGATGCCGCCAAGGCGGCGAAAGCGAAGGAAGTCGCCGCCGCCTACCCCGAGAACAACACCCGCCCGGTCGATGCCCAGGGTGGTGCCTTCGGTGTCGGCCGCACGGTCATGCCCGGCGACAAGGACTACAACCGCGGTTCGCTCTCCGGCAAGGGGCGATGAGCCCACGCTGGTTGCCGGCGTTTTTGCTTCTGGCTTCCGCCGCCCATTCGGCGGAAGCGCTCTTCGAGTCGGATTCCAAACGCTTCGGCAACCCGAAGATGGACATCGTCGTCGCCGAAGTTGAACGGCGAGCGCGCGTCTCGGTGCTCGACATCCGCATCAAGGCCGTCGGCTCCTCGGTCGGCTCGTCCTTCTTCCTCCTCTGCAGCGTGCGCGACCTCGCCCGTCAGCGCGGCAACTTCCGCTACGTCAGCAAGGTCGAGACGAATGCCCAGGGCCGCATGCTGATCGGCTTCCTGCAGCATGCCGGCGAGCCGGCAGCGAATCTGGGGCAGGAATTTGCCGAAGCGGGCACTGCTGCAACCGAGATCGATCTGGAACAGTTCGCACCGATCTGTGACCGGATGAATTGAAGCGTTCGCTCAGCTTTGGTACAGATAACGCTGGAAGCCCACAAACGCTTTGCGTACCGTTTCCGGTGTCCCGAGATCGGCGAAGGCATCGGCAATCGCATTGTTGTATTTGAGCTTCAACAGCGGCCCCAGCTTTGCTTCATCCAGTTCTTCCACGCCGGCGCTGACGTAATGAGCGAGAACGAAGCCCAGGAAGGCCTGCTGCCTGTCGCCGAACTCCGTGCTGATCGCAGCCTTTGCCCGCGCCGCCCGTTCCTCGCGAGTTAGCGGGGAATCGGCATAGGCGACAAAGGCCAGCACATCGAAGATGTCGCTTTTCTCGGCGTCGATGATCTTCTGCATTTCCGCCAGCTGATCCTTGCCGAAGCCCTTCTCGGCCAGCCCGTCCAGCAGCTTGCGGCGGGTGTCAGGCGCACTCCAGATCGCCCGCAGCTCATCTTCGTCCCGGAAGAATTCCGGCAGCTTGCCGAACAGGGCTTCCATGAACTGCGCCGCCGACATCGGCGTACCGTCTGGATGCCAGAAACTGGTCGCCGCCATGAACTGGATCTGTCGCTCCTTGCCATCGGCAAGTTTCACCTTCGCCTTCTTCTTGCAGGTGCAGGGCCGATTGCCGCATTGCGGGCATGGCTCCTTCGGGCAGGTGCACGGCTGGTTGCCACAGACGTAACAGGCCGGGGGCGGCTCCTTGGCACACACGCAGGGCGTGCGCAGACAGGTCTTGCAGATTTCCACCGGCTCGGGCGGTAGCGGTTCGCCATCCCATTCCGGATCGCTGAAATGATGGTGTGCCTTCACGAAGTCGTAGATCGTGAAGTAGTCCTTGCCGTCGTACAGGCGGGTGCCGCGGCCGATGATCTGCTTGAACTCGATCATCGAATTGACCGGGCGCATCAGCACGATGTTGCGCACATTGCGCGCATCGACGCCGGTGGACAGCTTCTGCGACGTGGTCAGGATGGTCGGAATGTTCTTCTCGTTGTCCTGGAAGGCGCGCAGCGCCTCGTCGCCTAGCTTGCCGTCCTCGGCCGTCACCCGCTGGCAATAGTCCGGATTGCTGCTCTTCTTGCCCTGATTGATCAGGTCGCGCACCAGCATGGCATGGGCCTGCGTGGCGCAGAAGACGATGGTCTTTTCCTTCTGGTCGATATCGGCCATGAAGATTTCAACGCGCTTCTTCTCGCGGGCAACGATCTCGATGCTGCGGTTGAAATCCGGCTCCTCGTAACGCTTGCCGGCCTCGATCTCCCCTTCCACCAGCGTGTCGTCCGGCGTGAAGACGTATTCATCCAAGGTGGTGGCGATCTGCTTCAGGCGGAATGGCGTCAGGAAACCGTCGTTGATGCCTTCCTTGAGCGAGTAGATGAACACCGGTTCGCCGAAATAGGCATAGGTGTCCGCGTTCTCCTGCCGCTTCGGCGTCGCGGTCAGGCCCAGCTGCACGGCCGGCGCGAAATATTCGAGGATGCCGCGCCAGTTGCTTTCGTCGTTGGCGCCGCCGCGGTGGCATTCGTCGATGACGATGAAGTCGAAGAAGTCCGGCGGGTACTCGCCGAAGTAGGGCGACGGGTGGCCCTCCCTGGGCGGCCCGCTCATGAAGGTCTGGAAGATGGTGAAGAAGATCGAGCCGTTCTTCGGCACCTTGCCCTTCTTGCGGATGTCCTCCGGCGCGATGCGCACCAGCGCATCCTCCGGGAAAGCGGAGAAGGCGTTGAAGGCCTGATCGGCCAGCGTGTTGCGGTCGGCAAGGAAGAGGATACGCGGGCGCCGCGAGCCTTCCAGACCGCTTTCGCCTGCGCTTTTCCAGTCGTTGAGGTTCCAGCGGCTGTGGAACAGTTTCCACGCCAGCTGGAAGGCAATGAAGGTCTTGCCTGTCCCGGTGGCCAGCGTCAGCAGGATGCGCTCGCGCCCTTCGGCCAGCGCCGTCAGCACCCGCTCGATGGCGATGTCCTGATAGTAGCGGCCCTGGAAATAGCCGCCCCTGTCCTCGAACGGAACGCTGGCGAAGCGGTCGCGCCAGGCATTCTGCGTGGCGAAGGTGGCTTGCCACAGCGCCTCCGGGCCGGGGAACGCTGGCAATTCGCCCTCGACACCGGTGTGCATGTCGATGCCGTAGACGCCCTTGCCGTTCGTCGCATAGGTGAAGCGGATCGACAGCTTGCCGGCGTAGTCCTTGGCCTGGCCGACGCCCTCGGTCAGCGCCTTGTCGGCTGACTTGGCCTCGACGACAGCCAGCTTGGTGTTGCGGTATTCCAGAACGTAGTCGGCCGAGAGCGCCTTGCCCCGCCTGCCCGCACCTTCGAGTCGACCTAGCGTGATCGGGTACTCGCGCCGGATGCGGCTACCCTCCAGCACCCCCCATCCGGCAGCGGCCAGCAGCGGGTCGATCAGTTCGGCACGGGTTTCGGCTTCGTTCATGCCTTGCGGTCCTTCGTTATGGCTTTGGCTGCATTGCTGGCGACAGGCAATTTCAACCGGTGACAAGTTGTTACCGGTTGACTGTCTTCTTTGCGCAGCCACCTCCAACGTATTCCAGAAAATCCGGGCTATTCCGAGTTCCTTCATAGGCAGATCTGGTTTGCATTAAAACACTTAACATATTGATATGCATGTATTTT
>WBZP01002770.1_pt1 | contig 19775 bp, 16 predicted proteins | sample 5204301 | NCBI WGS metagenome assembly WBZP01 (sample SAMN12412401, study PRJNA552823) | activated sludge metagenome | isolation source: activated sludge from nitrification reactor of wastewater treatment plant... | place: USA: Pennsylvania | collected 2017 | reverse complement strand
GCTGGCGCTTTCTCAAGCGGCTACTGGTCAATAACCGAGAGCTGCGCGTGACTCTCTGCCCTGATTCTCTGCTCGACCTCTGGCCAGGTAACTAACACAAACTGTCCGGTAGCTAAATTCTCGATCGAAACTAGCCCTGATTACCGACGCGTAATCTCTACCACCCCACACTCCGCCACGCCGGGTGAATCGGCGCCGGCGGCGTCGACGAGGCGCACCTCGACGCGGTAGGGGCCGGGTGCGGCCGCCGGGTTCAGCTGGATCGCCACCTCTTCACGCACAAACTCATCTTCGGCCCAGGTAGCGGGCGGCTGGCGCTCCCACAGGCCGCCGGGCCGCTGCAGCTGCTCGCCCCACACGCCCGCCTCGTTCACCAACCGCAGACGGCTCTGCCAGCCCGGCGCGGGGTCGCCGTTGCGCTGCCACCAAAGCCGCACCGTTGCCCAACCGGGGCCGGGGTGCAGGCCGTCGTTGCGCGCGGTCAGTTCGGGTGTGGTCACTTCGCACGCGGCCAAACGAAGCCCCGGCGCCAGTTCGGCGTTGGGGGTGACGGCGCCGGGCGCGAGCGCGGGCAAGGCAGGGAAGCGGCTGCGGATCGTGTAGGCGGTGAGCTTAACGCCGGGCGGGTAGGCTTCGGTGTAGAGCGGGTAGTGCTCTGCCAGCCAGCCCTCCACCAGGCGGCTGTCGTCGACGCCGTCGAGGTGGCTCTGCAGGAGGAAGAGCGTGTCGTAGCCCTCGTTCTCCACGCCCTGCAGCGGGGGGGCGATCACGGTCTCGAGCTGATCGGGCGAGAGCGTGCCACCAAAGGGATGGAAGAGGGGCAGCTCGTCGAAGGTAAAGCGCTGGCGCAGGTACCACTCGGCGGGCAGGTGCGTGTAGTCAACGTGGGTGATGACGGTGCTGCGCAGGCCGGGCGCGTGCTCCACCTGGCCTGCGATCCAGGCCGCCGCCTCGCGCCACTGCTCGCGCGCCTTGGCCGGCGTCCAGAGCACCGGCAGCGCCGCCAACAGCACGAGCGCGGCCAGCGCGATCGGCGTCCAGCGCACGAGAGAACGGGTGCGGCCGCCGGCTGTGCGCGTAAAGGTGGCAAGCCAGTCGCCGCCTACCAGCGCGCCGCGCGCCGCCGCCCAGAGCGCGAAGGGCGCCACAAAGAGGAAGTAGCGGTCCTCGCCAAAGACACTCTCGTTGCCGGCCAGCATCAGGTTGCCCAACAGCACGGGCATGCCTACCCAGAGCGCCAGCCATCCCTGCTCGAGCCACGACGGGAAGGGGGTAGCGGCCCGCTGCCGTGCCGGGCGGGGGAGCACAACGCCGGCGACGATCAGCAGGCCAAAGCTCACCAGCAGCGCGCCCTCGAGCCAGGCGGGCCAACCCGGGCGCCAGAAGCTCCACGCGCGCAGCAGCCGCTCGAGCGTGGCGAGCAGCCCGGCAAAGGGCGCCGCACCCACGTTCTCGGCGCTGTTCACCTCCCAGGCGTTGCGCGCCAGCGGCAGAAAGAGCAGGCCGACCAGCGCAAAGGCGGCCACGCCCTCCACCAGGCGGCGCAGCGCGAAGGGGGCGCGCCGCTCGGCGGCCCAGAGCAGCAGCAGCGATAGCCCCGCCGCCGGCAGCAGCAGCGCACTGAAGAGATAGCTGTAGAGCGCGCCCAGCAGGCAGAGCGCCATGGCGAGCCAGAGCGCCAGCCGCCGGAGCGGGCGCTCGCTGCGCCACGCCGCCGGCAGCGCGACGGCCGCCCAGACCAGCGCCGTCGCCGCCGGCTGGAACATGCGCAGCTCCTGGCTGTACCAGACCAAGGCCGGCGCCAGCGCAGCCAGCCCACCGGCCGCCAGCGCCACGCGCCGCCCGCTCAGCCGGCGCGCCGCAACCATCAGCCCGGCCACCGTCAGCACGCCCAGCAGCGCGCCCGAGGCGCGCAGCCACGCGTCGGCCTGGCCGCGCCCGAACAGATCGAGCAGGTCGCGCCAGAGGTGCAGCAAAAGGAAGTAGAGCGGTGGGTGCTTCTCCTCGACCAGTTCGAAGGTCTTCTGCCAGGTGTAGCCCATGCCCGAACCGGCCCAGCGCAGGCTCACCGCCTCGTCGAACCAGATCGAGTGATAGCCCAGCCGCCAGAAGCGGGAGAGCGCGGCCACGAGAAGCACGGCGGCTTCGGGCCACCAGCCGGGCAGGCGTCCGGTGCCCGGACGGGCCGGCTCGACCGGCGTCATGCGCGAGCGAGCGCTCATCGGCGCGCCCCGCCGGCCTTGCGCGCTGCCGTTTCGAGGTAGAGCGCCGCCGTCTCGCGCGCGCAGCGCGGCCACGAAAAGCGCGCAGCGTTGGCCATACCGTCTGCAACCATCTGCGCGCGCAGCGCGGGCTGGGTGAGCAGCAGGCGCACGGCTGCCGCCAGCGCCTCGTCGTCGGTTGGGGGCACAAGCAGCGCCGCGCCGCCGGCGACCTCGGGCAGGCTACTCACATTGCTGCAGACTACCGGCGCGCCGCAGGCCATCGCCTCGAGCACGGGGAAGCCGAAGCCCTCGTACAAGCTGGGCAGCAGCACGCAGTCGGCGCCGGTGTAGAGCGCCGGCAGGTCGGCGCCGGGCACGTAGCCGGCAAAGTGCACGTCGTCGCGCAGCCCCAACTGGTCCACCAGCGCCATGATCGGCGCAAAGAGCCAGCCGCGGCCGCCCACCACCAGCAGCCGGTGCGGAAAGCCCTCGTCGCGCAGGCGGCGCAGCGCGCGCAGGGCGGCGGCGTGGTTCTTGCGCGGCTCGAGCGTGCCCACCATCAGCAGCCAGGGCCGCTCGGGGCTGTAGCGTTCGCGCACGCGCGCCACTTCGCTTGCCGGCGCGGGCGCAAACGCGGCGTCGACTCCCTCGTGGATCACGCTCACCTTTTGCGGCGCGACGCCGTAGAGCTCCACCAGGTCGCGGCGCGTGTGCGCGCTGACGGCGATCACGACGTCGGCTGCGCGCACAAAGCGGGGCAGGGCGGCGCGCAAAAAGGCCACGTTGCGGCGCGTGTGGTGCTCGGGATAGCGCTCAAAGATCAGGTCGTGCACGGTGAGCACGGTGGCGACGCCGGCCGGCACGCGCGGCAACAGGTGCTCGCCGGCGTGGAAGAGGCGCGGCTGCCCGGGCGGCGCGATTGCAGCGAGTGCGCGCGTCACGCCGGCGTGGGGGCGGCGCGCTACCTGCCCGGCCAGCGCCGCAAGTCGCCACTCGAGCTGCCCGGCCGCCACCGTTTGCGTCGGCGCGCCCTCCAGCGCGGCGGGCAGATGATGGCCGCTGTGTGCATTGTAGAAGAGGTTGAGGGCTACGTTGTCGGCGCATTCGGCGCGCAGGCCGGCGGCCAGGCGCTCGACGTAGCGCGCCAGGCCGGCGCCCTGGTGTACGGCCGGGCCAACATCCAGCAGAACGGGAAGAGCCATGGGGCAGCGGGGCCGCGCTACACAGCCTGGCCGCGGGCGAGCACGGCCTGCAGTCGGCTGGCGATCATCTCCATGGCCACGCGGTTGTTGCCCCCTTCGGGCACAATCACGTGGGCATAGCGCTTGCTCGGCTCGACAAATTCAAGGTGCATGGGGCGCACGGTGGCCATGTACTGCTTAACGATCGAATCGAGCGAGCGGCCGCGCTCCACCATGTCGCGGCGCAAGCGGCGGATGAAGCGGATATCGGCGTCGGTGTCGACGTAGATGCGCATGTCGAGCAGCTCGCGCAGCGCCTTTTCGGCGAAGATCAGGATGCCCTCGACGAGCACGATGCGCGTGGGCTGCACGGTTTCGGTGAAGGTGGTGCGGGAGTGGGTGGAGAAGTCGTAGATCGGCACCTCGATCGGCCGGCCGCTGCGCAGTTGCTCCAGATGCTCGACGAGCAGACTCGTGCTCAGGCTGTCGGGGTGGTCATAGTTGACCACGGCGCGCGCTTCAGGCGTCAGGTGACTGTGGTCGTTGTAGTAGGAATCGTGCTGGATGTAGGAGATGTTCTCGCCGCCAACCAGGTCGCGCATGCGGCGGCTGACGGTGGTCTTGCCGCTGCCGCTGCCCCCTGCCACTCCAATCATGAAAGGCGTGTGCGTAAGCATGGCGTGCGCTGGGGTCTGATGGGGCGGCGGGAGGGATCTCTGGGGCGGAAGGGCGCACAGGGTGGCGCTTGCAACGCTGGGTCAGGCGGGCAGCGGCGGGGTAAAGCGGCCGTCGGCGGCCGTCCAGCCGCCATCCACAAAGAGCACCGAACCGGTAACGTACGAGCTGGCGTCCGAGGCAAGGTAGAGGATGGCGCCCACCATCTCGTCGGGCTGGGCCCAGCGGCGCAGGATGCCCTTGTCGGCGTAGGCCTGATACCAGGCCGGGTGCTCGCGAATCGGCGCCGTCAGCGGCGTTTCGACTACGCCGGGCGCAATGCAGTTGGCGCGCACGCCGCGTGCGCCCAGCTCGGCGGCCAGTGTGCGCACCATCTGCACGGCGCCGGCCTTGGTGGCCGCATAGACGCCCTGCCCCGGCTCCACCACCAGCGAGCGGATGCTGGAGAAGACGATGATGCTGCCGCTGCCCTGCACGGCCATCACGCGCCCGGCTTCGCGCAGCAGGGTAAAGGTGCCGGCCAGGTTCAGCGCCACCACCTGCTGGAACTCGGCGTCGCTGATCTGGAGCATGGGCTTACGCACGTTGATGCTCGGCGTGCTCACCAGGATGTCGAAGCGGGGCAGCGAGGCGAAGAGCGCCTGCACCGCGGCGCTGTCGCGCATGTCGAGCGTGGCCGACTGGGCAAGACCGCCCTCGGCCTGGATCGCGTCGGCAGTCTCGGCCGCGGCGTCGGCGTTCACGTCGGCGCAGAGCACATGCGCGCCGAACGCCGCCAGCCCCTGTGCGCCGGCGCGGCCGATGCCGCTGCCCGCGCCCACCACAACCGCGGTGCGCCCTGTCAGGTCAAACAACTCTCGGTAGCCCATGGGGTGGAGTGTACACCATCAGCGCGTCGAATGGCGAGAGGGGCAACAACGCACAGCCTCAAAAGTACACGGAAACAACGAAGTACACGGAAAAAACGGAAACAGCGGAAACAGCGGGAAGGGCTACCGCACAAGTCGGCAGAATCTCCGCCCGGCGCGCTGTTGCGCTTCCCGTTGTTTCCGCTGTTTCCGTTTTTTCCGTGTACTTCGTTGTTTCTGTGTACTTTTTACGCTGTTTCCGTGTACTCTTGCTGAAGTTCGGGCTGGAGACTGGGCGCGGGCGGGCGCAGGTCGCCGACCATGGCCACGGGCGGCACGGGCGGCATTTCGCCCACAAAGCCCCACGCCCGCGAGATGATGTAGAGCGGGCGCCCCTTGGCCTCGTCAAAGATGCGGCCGATGTACTCGCCGATGATGCCGAGGAAGATCAGCTGGATGCCGCCCAGGAAGAGCACCGCGACCAGCGTGGTGGCCTGGCCCTGGAACGCACTGCTGCCCGAGAGACGGGCGATGATTGCGATGAGAATGCCGAGCAGGCTGATGCCAGCCAGCGTGAAGCCCACGTAGGTGGCCAGTTGAATGGGCAAAAAGCTGAAGCTGGTGATGGCTGCCACGGCCAGCCGCACCATCTTGCGCAGCGGATACTTGGTTTCGCCCGCAAAGCGTTCGGCGCGCTCGTACTCGACGCCGACCTGCTTGAAGCCAACCCACGCGCTCAGCCCGCGCATAAAGCGGTGCTTCTCGCGCAGGTGGCGCATGGTGAGCACCACACGCCGGTCCATCAGCCGGAAGTCCCCGGTGTCGACCGGAATGTCGACGTCGGTGATCGAGTGCAGCAGGCGGTAGAAGAAGGCCGCCGTCCAGAGCTTGAAGCGGGTTTCGCCCTCGCGCTTGGTGCGCTTGGCATAGACGACCTCGTAACCCTCGCGCCACTTCTCCACCATGCGCAGCACGGTGTCGGGCGGGTCCTGCAGGTCGGCATCCATCACGATTACGGCGTCGCCCTCGGCAAAGTCGGCGCCGGCGGTGATCGCGACCTGGTGGCCGAAGTTGCGGCTGAAGTTGAGGACCTTGACGCGCGGGTCCTCGGCGTTGAGCGCGATCAGTTGTTCGAGCGAACGGTCGCGGCTGCCGTCGTTGACGCAGATCAGCTCCCAGCTTTCGCCGGTCTGCTCCATCGTCTCGACCACGCGCTTGTAGAGCTCGGGGATAACGAGCTCCTCGTTCCAGATCGGGACCACGAGCGAGAGGCGCGGCCGCGGCGGCAGCAGGGCTGCCTGAGCGGTGGCGACCACAGCCTCGGCGCTCGCGCCCATCGGCACAGCGCTTGCGCCTAAGGGCTCAGCGGGATAGGTGACCAGTTGTGGGTGCGGGGCGAGGGATGCCATGGCCTGATCGTAATCGAATCGTAGGCTGCAACGCAAACGCGCGTTGTGGTGGCGGCGCGTTCCGCCGGCGCGCGGCAATCCTCAGGCCGGCGCGCGGCGAACATGCTGTATCGCGGCGGGTGAATTGACGCTCTCCAGCGCCGATGCTAGACTTGCGCTGAGCAGTTGCCGGTTTGCGCCACCCGACTTCACTCTGCAAAGGCGCACGGTCGGCGCGACCGCTCACCCTCACCCACCTGCCGACCCATGAACCGATTGCTGAGCGCATGAACCAAGCCGTCACACCTCCCAAGCAGCGGGGCCGCCTGTCAGCGATTGCCGGCACCGACCTTGCCGGCAGCGTCCCCACCTTCCCTGGCCTGCCCGGCGAACGGCTGGCCGAGAGCCTGCCGATTGTGGACCTGCGCGCCAAGCGGCTGCTCTTCAACCGGCTGCGCGCCCCGGGCCAGGTGCACATCTACAGCGCCGAATGTGTGGCCGGCGAGCGGCTGCGCGTGCAGATGTATGTGCCCGTGCTGCCGCTGGGGGGCGCCGTGGTGCCTGCCTTCGCCATTGTGGCCCAGAGCCTGCCCTACAGCGCCGACGTGCGCCGCTTGCCCATCGACCTGCCGGCCGGCTTCAGCGCCGTCGTCGCCCCGCCCCCCTCCGACCTGGTGCACCCCGTCGAGGATATCCTCACCCGCGTGCGCTACTACCCAGGCCCGGTGATCGACACGCGCACGCTGGTGGGCGGCCGCTGCTACGTCATCGTCTGGAGCCCGAACAACCACGTCGGCAAATACGTTCTGCAGGTGGGCCAACGCTGGCCCACGCGCGTGGGGTATTGGCTGCGCCTGCCTTCGATCTGGTGGCAGATTCGCGGCTGGTTTGGCCATAGTCGAGCGGCGGCGCTCTATGCCGCCGGCGGCGCGCTGGCTGCGGCTGCAACCGCAGCGCTGGTTGTGCGTAGAGTTCTACGCGCAGCGCGCGCAGACTGAGCCCGGCGCCCAGCCTGAACCGAACGCGCGTACCGACACTGGACGCCAGGCAGATGCGCCTGCGCGGCGTATCTGTTGCAGAGGGACTCAACTTCGAATGCGAATTATCCTTTATCTAGGCAAGGGCGGCGTGGGCAAGACGACCACCGCCGCCGCTTCGGCGCTGCGCTGCGCCGAACTTGGCTACCGCACCCTGGTAGTGAGCACCGACATCGCGCACAGCTTGGCCGACAGTCTGGATCGCCCGCTGCGCGACGAGCCGGTGGAGATCGTCCCCAACCTCTTCGGCCAGGAGATCAACGTCGTCGAAGAGGTGCGCAAGCACTGGGGCGAGATGCAGGGCTATGTGGGTGGCATGCTGCGCAAGCAGGGCATGAGCAAGGCCGTGGCCGAAGAGATGGCCATCATCCCCGGCATGGAAGAGGTGGTGAGCCTGCTCCACATCAACCAGCAGGCCGAGACGGGCCAGTTTGACGTGGTGGTGGTTGACGCCGCACCCACGGGCGAGACCATCCGCCTGCTCACCGTGCCCGAGAGCTTCCAGTGGTACATGGGCCGCCTTTCGGGCTGGAACGACCCGACGATGCGCATCGCCGGCGCGCTCGTGCGCCGCTTCCTGCCCGACAAGGATGTCTTCGGCGGGCTCAACAACCTCGTCGCCGGCGTCAAGCGGCTGCAAAAGGTGCTCACCGACCCCAAGATCACCTCCTACCGCGTGGTGCTGAACCCCGAAAAGATGGTGATCAAGGAGGGGGCGCGCGCCGTCACCTACCTTTCGCTCTTCGATTACCCGGTTGATTCGGTGGTGGTGAACCGCATCCTGCCCGGCGTCGAGACCGACGGCCGCGGCGGCGCCAACGTGGTTGCCCCCAGCTCCGATTCCTACCTGCGCCACCTGCAGGAGATTCAGGCTCGCTACCTGGGCGACATCGAGCGCGAGTTCTACCCGCTGCCGATCATGCGCTCGCCCTGGTTTGATCAGGAGATGGTGGGCGTGGAACGGCTGCGCCAGCTCTCGCACGCGCTCTATGGCGAGCTGGACCCGAGCAAGGTCTTCTTTGTGGGCCAGACGCAGCACATCGACGAAGAGGGCGACGACTTCATCCTGCGCCTGCCGCTGCCGAACGTGGAGCTGGAGAAGGTCGCGCTCAAGAAGCGCGGTGACGAGCTCTTTGTGAGCATTGGCAACTTCAAGCGCGAGTTGCTGCTGCCCACGGTGCTGGCGCAGCGCACGGCCAGCGGTGCCAGCTTTGCCAACGGCCTGCTCTCGGTGCGCTTCCCGCCCCTGACTGCCGGCGCCAGCACCGACGCCGACACCGAGACGGCGGCGCCGGGTGGCAATGGCGGCATTGGCGACAGCGCCGGTAACGGTGCGACGCAAAACGGCGGCGCGACGACGAATGGCGGCGCCGGCGTGGTCAGTCAGGTTAACCCGGCGCAACTGCCGTAACCTGCGGCCGGCCGGATGGTCGCGACGAGAGAAAGGCTGCGGGCGTGCCCTGGTGGCTGAGGCTCCTGCTCGTCCTTGTGATTCTGGTTGTCGCACTGGCCATCCTGTGGCGATTCATCGTCGTGGGCATGCGCCGGTACATGAGGCGTCAGAGCATTTGCACGGCCACAATCGAGATTCAGCCAGGCTACAGCGGAAGCGTCTCGTTCGACCCAGGCCTGCCTGAATCTGCTGCGCAGCGGTTTATCCTTGCGCTTGGCTATCTGGTCCGTTCTCTCTACTGGTTGGGTGATGGGAATCTCGAGAGCGAAGTGGTCTTTGGCCTCCTCGTCATGCTTGGGCGGCCACCGGGCAGAGGCAGCGACAGGGTTTACCTGAAGGAGCTCGCCACCGGCTTTGCTGACTATCGGCGCGTTTTCGCCGAGATGTGGCCGGTGCGGCCCGGGCAAGAGGCAAGCCAGTACCTGGTCTACCTGCTGCCGAAGGCCGAGAGCGCGTGGGTGCACTCGCTGGACGCGGACGCCGACTCTCCATTCAACCACCCGCTCGCTGTCATGCTGCTTCTGGAGCAGATCATCCAGTCGCTGACAAAGGCAGAGCTGCGACGCTTTCGCACGGCTGCCTGGCTCCTTTTGGAGGCGTACAATGAGACCGGGTTCGGTGACAAGCGCCACCAGCAGACTGTCGAGCACGTTGTGCAGCTAGTGCTTGAATTCGACGAAAAGAATGCGCCTGCCGACAAGGCCGCATCCACCTATCCTCCAATAGAGTTGACCACCGAATAGGTCCGTTATGGCAAACAACCCCATCGTCCGCTTCCTGGGCAATGGTATTTCCATGGCGGCGGGGAGCGTGGTGGGCGCCGAAGTGACGCTGCGCCTCGACGCCCGCCGCCGCCCCTCGCCCACGCCGCACCAGATCGCGGCGCTGCTCGAACACCCCGTGCGGCTGCGCTATCGCAACCCTGGCGAGTTGCTTGGCCTGCTCGGCATCACCTCCGGCATGACGGTGCTCGAGCTGGGCTGCGGCACGGGTCTCTTTACCGAGGAGATGGCGCGCCTGGTGGGCGGCGGCGGCACGGTGCATGCCGTGGACCTGCAGCTGCCCATGGTGAAGGCGACGCGCGAGCGGCTGCAGGAACGCGGGTTGGCCGAGCGCTGCCATGTGCACCACGCCGGCGCCTACGCCCTGCCACTTGAAGATCAAAGCATCGACGTCGCCGTGGCGATTGCCGTGCTGGGCGAGATTCCCGACCGGCTGCACGCCCTGCTCGAACTGCAGCGCGTGATCAAGTCCGGCGGGCGGCTGGCTGTGAGCGAGGAGCTGCTGCACCCTGCCTACATGACCGCCGCTGGCGTGCGCCGTCTGGCCGAGGACGCCGGCTTTCAGGTGGAAGCGACCACAGGCAACTTCTTCGCCTTCACTATGGCGCTCGTGCGCCCCTGAAGCATCTCCCTATATGATTCGGCGGCGCGCCCAAATGTAGGGCGCGCCGCTCCTGTTTCCGCCTGCTGCTCACACGCTGCCCACCCGCTGCCCATACCGAGCTGACCCATGACAACATCCCAAGCGCTGCCGGCGCTGCCCTATGCAACGGCCGAGCTGCCCGGCATTGGCGGCGTGCTGCGCGCCGACCCCAGCGCCTTCGTGGTCGAAGAGCTGCCGCTCTACGAAGCGGCCGGCGAGGGCACGCACCTCTACGTGCGCCTGACCAAGGAGCGGCAGACCACGCGCGAGCTGGTCGACGCGCTCGAACGGCTCTTCAATCTGCCGCGCGGCAGCGTGGGCTACGCCGGGCTCAAGGACAAGGACGCCCGCACCACACAGACGCTGAGCATCCCGGTCAACGCTGCGCCGCCCGGCATTGAGGCCGACATGGCGGCGCGCATCGCCGGCGCGCTGCCGGTGACCGTAGAGAGCGTCGTGCTGCATCGCAACAAGCTGCGCACCGGCCATCTGTTGGGCAACCGCTTCCGCATCCTTGTCAGCCAGATTGCGCTGCCTCCCGCAGAGGCGCTGGCGCGTGCCGAAGCGATCGCGGCGCAGCTGCGCGTTGTGGGCGCGCCCAACTTCTTCGGCCCGCAGCGCTTCGGCGGCCACGGCGACAACGCCGAGGTGGGGCTGGAGCTGCTGCTGGGCAAGCGGCGTCTGCGCGACCAGTGGCTGCGCCGCTTCCTGATCTCGAGCTATCAGAGCCGGCTCTGCAACCAGGTGCTGGCGCTGCGTATGCAGCGCGGCGCCTATACCCGTCTGCTCAGCGGCGACGTTGCCAAGAAGCACGCCACCGGCGGCCTCTTCGATGTGGAGGAGATCGCCGTCGAGCAACAGCGCTTCGCCGCGCAGGAGATCAGCTTCACGCTGCCGCTCTATGGCGCCAAGATGCGGCGCGCCCGCGACGAGGCCGGCGCGCTCGAGGCTGAAGTTGAGGCTGAAACCGGGCTTACAGATTCGCACTGGAAAGCTGCTAGGATCGAAGGGACACGGCGCATGGGTCGTCTCTTGCTCTCCGACCTGACCATCGAAGCGTTCTCCCCCGCAAGTGGGGCCGATGACGAAGCTGGACAAGAGGGCACCTCTGCGCTGACGCTCTCCTTTTCGCTCGCCAAGGGTGGATTTGCCACCTCAGTGCTGCGCGAGTTCATGAAGTCCGATAGCGAGCCGCTGCCGGCTCAGGAAGTAGATGTCGAGTCGTGAAACAGACAGAGAGACCGAGCGACGGGCTGAAGGCTTCGGCCCCGCGTGGGGGCGCTGCTTCGAAGCAACCGATGATCGAACTGCCCCTCTTTCCCCTCAAGAATGTGGTGCTCTTCCCCACCATGCAGCTGCCGCTGCACATCTTCGAACTGCGCTACCGCGAGATGATCGCCGAGTGCATCGAGCAGAAGCGCCAGTTTGGCGTGGTGCTGATCGATGAGGGGCGCGAGGTGGGCGCCACGGCCACACCGCACAGAATCGGCACGGCGACGACGATCACGCGCGCCACCCATCTTGAAGACGGGCGCATGAACATCCACACCGTGGGCACGCAGCGCTTCCGCATTCTCGAGCTGAACCACGAGCGCAACTTCCTGCAGGGCATGGTGCGCCCCTACCCGCTGGTGAACGGCGCCACGGCGCTGGCCGTGGACCTGGCGCACAAGGTTCGCCCGCGCGTGGTCGAGTATGTGGAGCTGCTCTCGGCCGCCAGCGAGCAGAAACTGCGCCTGGACCGGCTGCCCGAAGACCCCACACAGCTGGCGCTGATGGTGGCGATTGCACTCCAGATCAACGCCGGCGACAAGCAGAAGCTGCTCGAGAAGGTCTCGGTGCCCGACATGCTGGCCTACGAGCTGCACCTGCTCTCGCGCGAGTCTCTCTTCACGCGCCACATGGCGGCGACGCAGCGCGAGGTAATGAAGCTGAACCAGGGGCCGACGGGGTACATCTTCCCCAACTAGACAATACGTAGACGGAACACAACAGCCAGAGTACACGGAAACGACGGAAACGACAGGAAAAGCCAACTGCGGGGCCGGTGCGTCACGGCAGCACCTAGGCGGCAAAGTGGCCCTGCAGTTGCTTTTTCCTGTCCTTTCCGTCGTTTCCGTGTACTTTTTCTGCTGTGTCCTTGCTGGTTTTGGCGGCTGGGGGCGGCTCGACTATACTGCAGCGACGTATGGGGGTTTAGCTCAGCTGGCTAGAGCGCTACGTTGACATCGTAGAGGTCACTGGTTCAAGTCCAGTAACTCCCACTCGCCTGCGCCGCTTGTAGCGGGTGCAGGCACGCGCTTACGCATATATGCAAAGCGATGACCGGAACGAGTAGGGGCGTTCAGGCCGCACAGAGAGCGATGGCCCAGGCTGCAAGCCATCGCCGGCACAGCACCCCGAAGACCCTCCGCGAGCGGTTGCCCGAAGCAGAGTAGGGTAACCCGGCCGGCCCCGTTACAGGCTTCAAGTGGCCCGACCCTGCACGCTGGCAATGTGCCCGCCTGCAGCGCGGCGCAACGTGGGTGGAACCGCGAGCCAACGCCTCGTCCCAACGGACGGGGCGTTTTTGCGTTCTGCCGGCCGGCGTTGGGGAGCATTACGAAGGGAGAGGGAGCCATGCGCAGCGAATTTTCCCATCTGCCCGCCTTTCTGGCGGTCCTCGACGCGCTGCCCGGCGAACGCGAGCGCGTGGCCGAGCTAGCCTGCGCCATCCAGCAGCTGCCGGCGCCCACCTTCGCCGAAGGGCCGCGCGCCGAGTGGGTGCTGCAGCGTTTTGCCGAGCTTGGCCTCTGCGACGTGGTGCAGGACGAAGTGGCCAACGTCTACGCGCGTTTGCCGGCGCGTCCCGGCGCAACTGCCCAGCCGGCGCTCCTGATCAGCGCCCACCTCGACACCGTCTTCCCTGCCGGCACCGACCTGACGCTGCAGCGCGACAGCCAGCGCCACCGGCTGGCCGGGCCCGGCATCGGCGACAACTCGCTGGGCGTGGCGGCGCTGCTGCACCTGGCCGGTCTCTTCCAGCGCTGCGGCAGCCCGGTGGATATCTGGTTTGTCGCCAACACGGGCGAAGAGGGGCTGGGCGACCTGCGCGGCATGCGCGCCGCCATCGACCGCCTGAGCGGGCAGGTTGGCGCCTGCATCGTGCTCGAGGGCATGGGGCTAGGGCGGATTGTGCACCAGGCGCTGGGCTCGCGCCGCTACCGCATCTCGGTCTCGGCCCCCGGCGGCCACTCGTGGAGCGCGTTCGGTTCGCCCAGCGCCGTGCACACCCTGGTGCAGGTGGCCGAACGGCTGACTCGTCTCGACGTGCCGCTTCAGCCGCGCACAACCTGGAACATTGGGCGCATTGGCGGCGGTACGTCGATCAACTCGATTGCAGAAGCGGCGTGGCTGGAGCTGGACCTGCGCAGCGAGCAGGGCGCCGCGCTCGAACGCACCATCGACCAGGTGACACACAGCGTGCGCCGCTTCCAGACGCCGGCGCTGCGCGAGCGGGGTGTGCAGGTGCGGATGGAGGTCATCGGCGACCGGCCCACGGGCGAGATCGGCGCACAGCATCCGCTGGTGTTGGCCGGCGAACGTTCGCTGCTGGCCGCCGGCGTGGCGGTAGAGGCGGGCGAACGCATGAGCAGCACCGACGCCAACATCCCGCTCAGCCGCGGGCTGCCGGCCGTCTGTATCGGCATTACGCGCGGCGCCAACGCTCACCGCCTGGACGAGTGGATCAACACGCTGGAGCTGGGGCGGGGGATGCAGCATGCCGCGCTGCTGGGCATGTGGGCGGCCGAATGGCTGGCGCGCGGGGCAACACCGTAACGCCGCAATCCGAAGGAACGGCGCTGGCGGTCAGTCGGCGATGCGCAGCAGGGCGTCGAGCAGGCGGCCGACCAGCGTGCGCTGCTGCGGCTCCTCTTCCTCGAACAGCTCGGCGATCTCTGGGTCGAGCAGGGGCGAGGTGAGGCGCACGCGGGCGCGACAGAGCAGGAACTCGGCCCACGGCGCCTGGGCCATGCGCACGCCGAAGCTCAGGTCGCCTTCGGGCTCGCGCCGGCGTTCGAAGATCGGGATGCCATGCTCGCGCAGCAGCTTTTCGACGTCACGCCCGCGCATTGCGCGTTCGGGCGTGAAGCTGAAGCGGTGCAGCGGCCCGTTGGCGGCGCGCAGCATCAGGTCGTCGAGCAGGTGGTTGATTCCAGGCATGATCTCACACTGTGAACTTGAAGCAATAGAACAAGTGTGCTAATCGCGCCAGTGTAGCACGGGCCCGCAGGGACTCGCAACTTCAAGAAATGGCCACGCGCGCCGGTGCGTGCGTGCAAGCGACCGTATACACGAGCAGAAAGGGGAGGACCCCATGAGCAGTGAATCAGCAGTGCCCGAGGCTCAGGCGCCGTCCGCAGCGGCTGTCTCCGCAGCGGCTGCCGAAGCCGAGGAGAAGAAGGTGCGCGAGCAGCTCTACCGCATCCGCCACAGCGCCGCGCACGTGATGGCGCAGGCGGTGCGCGAGCGCTTCCCCAATGCTCTGATCGCGATTGGCCCGCCTATCGACACGGGCTTCTACTACGACTTTGACCTGGGCAAGGATGAGCACGGCAAGCCGCGCACCTTTACGCCCGACGACCTGGAGGCGATCGAAAAGGGCATGCGCCGCATCATCGCCGGCAAGTTCCCCTTCGTCTATCGCCAGGTGAGCGCCGACGAGGCGCGTGCCCTCTTCGCCGGCCAGCCCTACAAGCTCGAACTGATCGAGGGGCTGGCCAAGGGCGGCATCGACGAGAACGGCAACGAGACGGCCGCACCGCCGGTGATCAGTACCTACCGCCAGGACAGCTTCGAGGACCTTTGCCGCGGCCCGCACGTGGAGCACACGGGGCAGATTGTGCAAGACGCCTTCAAGCTGATGACGGTGGCGGGCGCCTACTGGCGCGGCGACGAGCACAACCCCATGCTCCAGCGCATCTATGGCACGGCCTGGCGCAACAAGAACGAACTCAAGCATCACCTCGACATGATCGAGGAGGCGAAGAAGCGCGACCATCGCAAGCTGGGGCGCGAGCTCGAAATCTTCATCTTCGACGACGAGGTGGGGCCGGGGCTGCCGCTCTGGCTGCCCAACGGCGGCGTGATCATCGAGGAGCTGGAGAAGCTGGCGCTCGAGATGGAGAAGGCGGCGGGCTACGACCACGTGCGCACGCCCCACCTGACGAAGGAGGACCTCTTCCTGCGCAGCGGCCACCTGCCCTACTACGCCGAGAGCATGTACCCGCCCATGGAGCTTGAGGGGATTCGCTATTATGTGAAGCCCATGAACTGCCCCATGCACCACAAGATCTTCGGCGCCAAGTCGCGCAGTTACCGCGACTTGCCCGTGCGTCTGGCCGAGTACGGCACGGTCTACCGTTTCGAGAAGAGCGGCGAGCTCTTTGGGCTGATGCGCGTGCGCTCGATGCAGATGAACGACGCCCACATCTACTGCAGCGAGGAGCAGTTCGAGCAGGAGTTTCTGGGCGTGGTTGACCTCTATCTCAAGTACTTCAAGCTCTTCGGCGTGGAGCGTTATGTGATGCGGCTGAGCACGCACCACGCCCGCGGCCTGGGCAAGAAGTATGTGGACAACGAGCGGCTCTGGATCAAGACAGAGGAGATGGTGCGGCGGGCGATGGACAACGGCGGCGTGCCCTATGTGGAGGTGGCCGACGAGGCTGCGTTCTACGGCCCCAAGATCGATGTGCAGATCTGGAGCGCAATTGGGCGCGAGTTCTCGCTGGCCACAAACCAGGTGGACTTTGCCGTTCCCGCCCGCTTTGACCTCGCCTTCACCAACGCCGAGGGCAAGGAAGATGTGCCGCTCTGCATCCACCGCGCACCGCTCAGCACGCACGAGCGCATGATCGGCTTCCTGATCGAGCACTACGCCGGCGCCTTCCCCGTCTGGCTGGCGCCGCAGCAGGTGGCGGTGATTCCGATCACCAGTGACCACAACGGCTATGCCGATGCCGTGGCCAGGCGGCTGAAGGGCGCCAATGTGCGCGCCGCCGCCGACCTGGGCAACGAGCGCATGAACGCCAAGATTCGCCAGGCGCAGCTCATGAAGGTGCCCTACATGCTGGTGCTGGGCGATCAGGAGGTGGCGAACGAGACGGTGAGCCTGCGCAAGCGCGACGGCAGCCGCATCAACGACCTGCCGCTGGCGGAGTTCGAGGCGCTGGTGAGCGAGAAGATCCGCACGCGCGACGCCGCGCTGTAGGGGCCGAATATGCTAAAAGAGTCAGGGGAGCGTGGATTTCCGGGCGCCTTTAGCTCCGTTCGAGAAGGTGCCTCAGCCTGCTACAATCCAAGGAACTGATTCTACCGGTATCGATGAATAGAACAACGGAGGCGACAAGTGGCTAACCCCATACTTCGCGTGTACCTGGATCATCACATTCGTCGCGACAACCTGCTTTATCGGCGGCAAGAAACCCCGCAAGACCTAGTTGTAGGAAGCGCCAACTGGCTAGGTATTGAACAGCTTCGCGACAAGAAGCATCTGCTTCGCAAGCCAGACTTTCAGCGTGCAACATGGGCTTGGTCGCCAGAAGACTGCGTATCACTGCTTAAGTGCGTACTGGACCAGCAGGTCATTCCAAGCGTCATTCTTTGGCTTAGTCCCGAACGACATTGGTACGTGCTTGACGGCGGCCACAGGCTGTCTGTTGTCTTGGCATGGATAGAAGACGACTGGGGTGACAGGCGAACCCACGATGAGTACAGGGACGAGCGCTTGAGGCAGTTTAGTGCAAAGGCGGGCAGACAGGTAAGGGAACTCCTGAAGAAGAATGACATCGCACCCTTCCAGGAGTACTTGGATGCGGAACGCCGGTACGTGGAAGTCACTGCAGAACGTGGGAGGCCTGAGAAACTGCTAAGCGCCCGTGAACAACAGTTCTCGCTACTAGTCAGACAGTGGCAGTCAGAGTCTATAGGGTTTCCGCTTCTCTGGGTGAAGGGCGATTATGAGCGAGCCGAGCAGTCTTTTATCAACATTAACAAGTCGGGACGCCGCTTGTCACCGTGGGAAACCACCCTCGTAGAACACAGGAACTCTAGTTTCGCACGTGCAGTAATGTCCATATCTCACGTAACGGACAAGGAACACTGTTGGCCCAGTGATGATCCTGCCGTCCAAAGCGATCCGTATTCGCGTAGTCAAATAGCGGAAATTCTAGAGTTGGTCGAAGATCTGCATGCCCTGTTGTTCGAACCTGCCTATGAGACGCCTATCCGAAGGCCCGATCAGCCGCTCCTCGCGCCGCCTTACAGTCGACCAGAGATGAAGCCCGGCTGGCTTTCTGAGTTGCTAACAATTGCAGAGGGCAACAAAGGCCAAGCTACTGAGACGCGGAAGTTGCTCAAGCGTGATAGCCGAGCGCCAGTGCGTGATATGGTGGCACAAGGCAACTTGCTGTTACGAAATGCAAAGGATGTAGTCGACAACATACTTGGTCTGTCACCACGCTCGTTGGGGCTACAGCCACTCGTGTATTTCTACAACCAATATGGGACTTATGTTCGCAGTTTGTTGTACGGCATGGTGTTCTGGCTGAATCGAGGTTCTGAGGCCGATATACTGGCGCGCAAAAAGGTGTTCACACTACACCGGGGTTCCTTTGAAGCTGTGTTATTGGACAAGAAGGATGCAATCATCGCGCGCATAGGCAGGCGTATCGGTTCCGGCCCCGAAGTCACGTTACCAACAGCGCTCTACTTTAATGGCCTTCTTGAACTTCTCATTGAGTATCGCGACGAGGTCAACTTGATGGAGTTTCAGCAAGCCCACGATCGACTGCTGGAAGACTTAGGTGCCCAAAAGGAGGCAGGAGAGGAACAGTCAGACAAAGAGAGCACCCAGCGGGCGTTTCGGGGTAAAGCTAAGGCTGGAGTTGTGGTCCGAGACTTCCTAAAGTCCTTCCTCATTTGCGACATCTGTGGGGGACGATACTATCCAGATAGTTCAACTCAAGTAGATCACCGAGTCGAGTACAGTAAGGGGGGACGCACGACGGTCGAAAACGGACGATTGCTCCACAACTTCTGCAATAACAATCGCAAGACGCTTGAAGAATTGGCCGTCGGAAGCATTACGGTGGTGTTGCCGCGCTTTGACGATCCCCGTACTTCCGAGAAGGTGGAGCAACTTGAATTCTTGTTCTTGACTGATGACCTGACCGAGGACCCTGGCAGCGAGTACTATGAGGGAAGCGATGAGTCGGAACTTGATGAGCTAGACCTGCTTGTTGAAGATGGGCTAGACCCCGAAAGCTCCGATGCCGACTAGCGAACTCGTAGTCCTAATCCGGTTGCTGGTTGCTGAGCAGAGAAGCTGCTTCAGCGATTGCTTGCCTACTGATGTCGATTCCGAGCAACCTACTTGGCGCCGAATGGTCTAGCGCATAACTCAGTGCTGTGCCGCTACCGCAGAAGGGATCGAGGAGGACGCCTCCAGATGGAAGCGTTGCTCCAAGTGGAATGCGGACCAGCTCTGGCGGAAAGACCGCAATGTGCTTCTTGAAAGTAGGAGCCGAACTGACCTTCCAAACGGACGCAGGCGCTTTGGTCGCACAGTTGCCCCTTGACGGTTCTGCAACCGCAGACATACAGAAGTAGTACCGACGGCTCCGAACGAAATGAAAGACGTACTCGTGGCTCGAAGCGCAACGATCATCAACAGGGTCCGGTGTAGGGTTTGTCTTGTACCAGACGTTGTCATTGCGAAGAATCCAGCCATCTGTCTGCATTGCGATTGCGAACCTATGTGGAATTAGGAGGAGTTGCTTTGGAACACACAACGGCTTCGGGCCGACTCTGTCTTGTGGACGCAAGAAGCGTCGATAGCGACCTTTTAGGTCGTTTCCTTGGGACTTACCTTTTCCACTCCAGTAAGTGTCACCAAGATTGACCCATAGACTCCCTGAGACCTTAAGCAATCGCCTGCACTCCCTAAAGGTTTCGACTAGGCGCGACACGTATTGGTCAGGGTTGTCCTCGAGCCCGAGTTGTCCTGCCACCCCATAATCGCGTTGGCCATAGTAAGGGGGCGAGGTCACTATGCAGTCGACACTTTGTGAGGGCAAGTGTTGCATCACTCGCACGGCATCCCCAAGATAAAGTGCTACGATCCCGTGCCTGAAGAATGGCTCGGAAGCGACCGCATCAAACACCGCAGTAGTCATTTTGTCTAGGATTCTGGGCACGTGGTTCGGGTGAAACTCGACCCCGAAGTCCTGCCTGATCAAGGCAATCACGTTCTGGCGCGTCCACCTATCGCCCGCAAGGCCGTGGGATGATGGTGGTAACTGAAGCGCGTCATATAGTGCATAGAGTTCGCCTAGGCCCAAGCGTTCCTTCGGACCTCGGGCGTTTGGTAGATTCATCACAAGCCTTCCCAAGTTCGTCTAAAGTGATACCACGATGGGAACTGCATTGTGTAGACGCTGAGCGAGCAGCCGGTCAGCGTGGGCTTGCAGGCGGGTGCGGCAGCGGCGTTTGACTTCGTCGACCCGGTCAGCAAGTGAGGCGATG
>WBZP01002769.1_pt1 | contig 19776 bp, 22 predicted proteins | sample 5204301 | NCBI WGS metagenome assembly WBZP01 (sample SAMN12412401, study PRJNA552823) | activated sludge metagenome | isolation source: activated sludge from nitrification reactor of wastewater treatment plant... | place: USA: Pennsylvania | collected 2017 | reverse complement strand
GCCCGAGCCGGGCCAGGCCGAGATCGACGTCGTCCAGGCCGCCGGCGCTGGTGGCGACCAGGCCGACCCCGATCACCCGGTCGGCGAACAGGTCCGGACGGCGCCCGGCCAGCGACATCACGGTCATCCCGCCCATCGAGTGCCCGATCAGGATCAGCGGCCCGGTCGGGGCGACCGCCTCGATCACGCTCTCCAGGTCGGCGCCCAGCTGGTCGATCGTGTTGTGCTCCGGCGGGCCGACGCCGGAGCGGCCGTGGCCGCGCTGGTCCCAGAACACCAGCCGGAACGGGCCGCCGCGCAGCGCCTTGCGCTGGAAGTGCCAGGAGTCCATCGACAGGGCGTAGCCGTGGCTGACGACGATGGTCACCCGCGGCTCGGACGGTTCGAGTTCGACCTCGACGTGCAGCGGTGTCCCGTCGCTGGCCCGGACGACCTGACCCGGCACGTGCAGGCCGCCGTACTCCTCCTCGTCCTGGCCGGGGCGGCCGAACGGCGGCCGCAGCGGCAGCCCCACGGCCACCCGTTCGGCGGCCACGCCGAGCGCCGCGCCCACACCCGCGGCGGCCAGCCCGGCCCCCAGGGACAGCAAGCTGACCTTGGCGCGCTCGGACCGGTCGCTCACGATCCGAGTCTGGCAGCCACCGACCGCTCGCGCCGCCCGTCGCCGCAGGTGGTGAGCCTCACCACGCGCCGTCCCGCAGAGTCCGGACGGCGTGCGGCAGGGTCCGGACGGCGTGCGGCAGCGTCCGGACGGCATGCGGCAGCGCCGCGGCCACGTCGAGGGCGGTGATCGGGCCGCCGCCGGGGTCGCCGGCGGGGCCATCGGTGGGGCCATCGGTGGGGCCGGCGGCGATCCGGGCGGCCCGGCCGTGCACCAGCGCGGCGAGCGAGGCGGCGTCGAACGGGTCGAGCCCGGCCGCCAGCAGGGCCCCGGCGACCCCGGCCAGCACGTCGCCGGCCCCGGCGGTCGCCAGCCACGGCGTCGCGTCGGCCTGGGTGCGCACCCGCTCGGGCCGCTCGGTGGCGGCATCAGCGGGCTGCACGATCACCGTCGTGGCGCCCTTGAGCAGCACGGTCACCCCGGTCAGTGCCGCGGCCCGGCGCGCCCACACCAGCGGCGCCGCCTCGATCTGGGCCCGGGTGGTGTCCTCGCCCCAGGTGGTCAGCAGGGTGGCCAGCTCCCCGGCGTGCGGGGTGATCACCGCACCTCCCGCCGGGGCGGGCCGGCGCAGCAGTTCCAGCGCGCCGGCGTCGAGCAGGACGGGCAGCCGGTCCTCCCGGGCGGCCACCAGCGCGGCCCGGGCCTCGACGAACTGACCGTCCCGCGAGGCGCCCTCGGCGGTGACGCCGCTGCCGATCAGCCACGCCTGCACCCGCCCGCGCCCGGCCACCACCTCGGGCCGGCGGGCCAGCACCGCGGCGGTCACCTCGGGCGGCCCGACGTAGCGCACCATGCCCACCCCGGCCCGGACGGCGCCGCTCACCGCGAGCACGGCGGCCCCCGGGAACGCCGTCGACCCTGCCACCACGCCCAGCACGCCGCGGGTGTACTTGTGGTCGCCGCGCCGGGGCACCGGCCACAGTGCCGCCGCGTCGGCGTCCTCGAGCCGTTCGACGGCGGGGGTCATCGACAGCAGCGGTCCGCGTTCCCGGTCGACCTGGTCGGCATCCAGCAGGCCGATGTCGACCAGCACGATCCGCCCGCACACCGCGTCGGCGGGTGGGGCCAGGTGACACGGCTTGTGCGCCCCGAACGTCACCGTGACATCGGCGACCACGTGCCGCCGGACGCCGCGCAGCGGCCCCTCGGCGTCCGGCTCGGGCAGTTCGCCGGTGTCCGGGTCGACCCCGCTCGGCAGGTCGACCGCGACCACCACCGCCCGTGGCGAAGCGGCGTGCAGGACCCGCGCGGCGTCGTCCCGCAGCCCCTTGGTGCCCCCCAGCCCGACGATGCCGTCGATCAGCAGGTCGGCCCGGCCCAGCGCGGCGGCCGTCGCGGCCCCGTCCTCCGGGAAGACCGTGCGCCCGCCCGCGGCGCGCAGCGCGGCCAGCCCGGCGGCGTGGACCTTCGCCACCGGCGCGAGCAGCACCGCGTCGACCCGCGCCCCCCGCCGCGCCAGCCGCTCGCCCGCGAAGAGCGCGTCGCCCCCGTTGTTGCCGGCGCCGACGAGCAGCGCCACGCGCCGTCCGGAGACCCCGCCGCAACGCGCCCGCAGCTCACCTGCGCACACGGCGGCGAGCCCCGCGGCCGCGCGCTGCATCAGCGCGCCGTCCGGCACCTCCGCCAGGCGCACCGCCTCGGCGGCCCGGTTGTGCGCGACCGTCCACGCCCGCAGCATGCTCAGCCCCTCCCCGGAGTCCTTCCGAGCACGCTGGTCCGTTCGAGCACGCCGTCCCCTTCCAGCACGCTGGTCCGTTCGAGCCCGACGTCCCCCTCGAGCACGACGAACGCCGTGGCCACCCCGCCGTCGTGCGAGATCGACAGATGGGTCCGCGTGACCCCCCGCTCGGCGGCCCGCGCGGCCACCGTGCCGGTCAGCTCGAACCGGGGCGGCGCCCCGGTCAGCCCCTCCCCCGCGGCCTCCCGGACGACGACCGCGTCGTGCCAGGCCATCCCCACCGGGGCGCCGAGTGCCTTGGCCAGGGCCTCCTTGGCGGCGAAGCACCCGGCCAGACTCTCCGGGCGCCGCGGGCCGGGGGCGCCGTCCGGCCGGGCGCGTTCGGACGGCGCGAACAGTCGCTCGCGCAGCGCCGGGGTGCGCTCGAGGGTGCGGGTGAACCGGGCGATGTCGACCACGTCGACCCCGATCCCGACGATCACGTGGCGGCCCTACTCGACGGTGACCGACTTGGCCAGGTTGCGGGGCTGGTCGACGTCCAGGCCCTTGGCGCCCGCCAGTTCGCAGGCGAACACCTGCAGCGGGACCACGGCCACCAGCGGCTGCAGCAGGGTCGGGCAGGCGGGCACCCGGATCACCTCGGAGGCGTACGGGACGACGTCGTCGTCGCCCTCCTCGGCGATCACGATCGTCCGGGCGCCTCGAGCGTTGATCTCCTGGATGTTGCTGACCACCTTGCCGTGCAGCGAGTGCGGCTCGGTCGGCGAGGGCACGATCACGAACACCGGCTGGCCCGGCTCGATCAGCGCGATCGGGCCGTGCTTGAGCTCGCCCGCGGCGAACCCCTCAGCGTGGATGTAGGCGAGTTCCTTGAGCTTGAGCGCGCCCTCCATCGCCACCGGGAAGCCGACGTGGCGGCCCAGGAAGAGCACCGAGCGGGTGTCCGCCATCCAGCGGGCCATCTGGCGCACCTGGTCGAGCCCCTGCAGCACCTTGGCGATCTTGTCGGGCATCGCCTGCAGCTGGGCGAGCACCTCGGCCACCTCGGCCCGGCTCTTGGTGCCGCGCAGCTCGGCCAGGTAGAGGCCGAGGATGTAGCAGGCGGTGATCTGGGCGAGGAACGCCTTGGTCGAGGCCACCGCGACCTCGGGGCCGGCGTGGGTGTACAGCGCGGCGTCCGATTCGCGCGGGATGGTCGAGCCGTGGGTGTTGCAGACCGCGATCACCCGGGCGCCCAGCTCGCGGGCGTGGCGCACCGCCATGATCGTGTCCATCGTCTCGCCGGACTGCGAGATGGCGACCACGAGCGTCGTCGCGCTGACGACCGGGTCGCGGTAGCGGAACTCGTGGGCGAGCTCGACCTCCACCGGGATGCGGCACCAGTGCTCGATGGCGTACTTGGCGACCTGGCCCGCGTAGGACGCCGTGCCGCACGCGATCACGACGATCTTGTCGATCCCGCGGAGCACGTCCTCGTCGATGCGCAGCTCGTCCAGGACCAGCCGGCCGGTCACGTCGGTGCGGCCGAGCAGCGTGTCGGCGACCGCGTGCGGCTGCTCGTTGATCTCCTTGGTCATGAAGTTCGGGTAGCCGCCCTTCTCGGCGGCCGAGGCGTCCCAGTCGACGTGGTAGCGCCGGCCCTGCACCGGGGTGCCGGCGAAGTCGGTGATCTCGACGACCTCGGGGGTGATCGTGACCACCTGGTCCTGGCCGAGCTCGATCGCCTCGCGGGTGTGCGCGATGAACGCGGCGACGTCGCTGCCCAGGTAGTTCGCGCCGTCCCCGACGCCGACCACCAGCGGGGAGTTGCGGCGCGCGGCGACCAGGGTGTTCGGCACGTCGGCGTGCACGGCGAGCAGCGTGAAGGCCCCCTCGAGCCGGGCCACCACGGCCCGCATGGCGGCGCTCAGGTCGCCCGGGCCGCCGTCGGCGCGGGTCGCGGCGAACGCGCGACCGAGCAGGTGGGCGGCGACCTCGGTGTCGGTCTGACTGGCGAACTCCACGCCCTCGGCCTGCAGCTCGGCCTTGAGCGCGGCGAAGTTCTCGATGATCCCGTTGTGGACGACGGCCACGTCGCCGCCGACGCCCAGGTGCGGGTGGGCGTTGTCGTCGGTCGGGCCGCCGTGGGTGGCCCAGCGGGTGTGCCCGATGCCGGTCACCGACGCCGGCAGCGGGTCGTCGTCGAGGGCGTCGACGAGGCGGGCCAGCTTGCCCGAACGCTTGACGGCGACCAGCCCCTGCGGGGTCTGCAGCGCCACCCCTGCGGAGTCGTACCCGCGGTACTCGAGCCGGCGCAGCCCGCCGAGGACGACGTCGATCGCCTGCAGGTCATCGCTGCCGGTGGCGCGCCCGGCGTAGCCCACGATTCCGCACATGGGCGCCAGCCTAGATTGTCGGCCGGTCCCGGCCCGGCAGCCGGGCGGGCCGCCACGGACGCCGCGTTCACACGGCGTAGCCCCTGGGTGGACGGCGCGTGGCCGACCACCCGTTCGGCGCGGATCACGGCGTGATCGACCCCACCGGAAGGGTGCACCGGCCAGAATGACCGCCGTGTCCCCCTTCGTGGAACTCGACCGGTCGGCCTGGGCCCGGCTGCGCGACAGCACGCCGCTGACCCTGACCGCCGACGACCTGGCCGCCCTGGCGGGGCTGGGCGACCGGATCGACCTGGGCGAGGTGGCGGACGTCTACCTGCCGCTGTCGCGGCTGATCGACCTGCACATCGGGGCCACCCGGGGGCTGCACGCGGCGACGTCGACCTTCCTCGGTGAGCCCACCCCGATGACCCCGTTCGTGATCGGGCTGGCCGGGTCGGTGGCGGTCGGCAAGTCGACCACGGCCCGGATCCTGCGCGAGCTGATCTCGCACTGGCCCGGCACCCCGGACGTCGCGCTGGTCACCACCGACGGGTTCCTGCACCCCAACGCCGAGCTGGAGCGGCGGGGACTGTTGCAGCGCAAGGGGTTCCCCGAGTCCTACGACCGGCGGGCGCTGCTCCGCTTCGTCGCAGCGGTGAAGTCGGGGCAGGAGGAGGTGCGGGCGCCGGTCTACTCGCACCTGTCCTACGACATCGTGCCCGGCGAGCAGATCGTCGTCCGGCGCCCCGACGTACTGATCATCGAGGGGCTGAACGTGCTGCAGCCGGCGCCGCTGCGCCCCGACCGCCGGCTCGGGCACCCCACGCGCCGGGCCGCCCTCGCGGTCAGCGACCTGTTCGACTTCTCGATCTACGTGCACGCCCGCCGGGAGCACATCCGCGACTGGTACGTCGCCCGGTTCCTGCGGCTGCGCCAGACCGCGTTCAGCAACCCCGACTCCTACTTCCACCGCTACGCCGCGCTCAGCGACGAGGAGGCGATCCACCGGGCGATGCGGCTGTGGGAGCAGATCAACGAGCCGAACCTGGTGCTGAACATCCGCCCCACCCGCGAGCGGGCCCGGCTGGTGCTGACCAAGGGCCCCGACCACGCCGTCACCGGGGTCAAGCTCCGCAAGGTCTGACCCCCACCCCACTTCCGCCGAGAGTCGGCGACGCGCCCCCGCCACGCCGAGTTCACGGGCGACACACCGACTCTCGGCGAGAACCCGGAGCCGGCTAGAGCGAGAGCCGGTCCTTGACCACGACGGCGAGGTCGTCGGCGATCCGCCGGGCCTGGTCGGCCGTCTGCGCCTCGACCATCACCCGCACCAGCGGCTCGGTGCCCGAGGCCCGCAGCAGCACCCGGCCCGACTCGTCCAGTTCGGCCTCGGCCGCCGCGATCGCCGCGGCCAGCTCGGCGTCCATCGACGGGCCCCCCGCCCGGGACTTGTCGACGCCCTTGACGTTCACCAGCACCTGGGGCAGCCGGTCCATCACCGCGGCCAGGTCGGCCAGCGAGGTCCCGGTCTGGGCCACCCGGGAGAGCAGGTGCAGCGCAGTCAGCAGCCCGTCCCCGGTGGTCGCGTGCTCGAGCATCACCACGTGGCCCGACTGCTCCCCGCCGAGGGAGTAGCCGCCGCGGCGCATCTCCTCGAGCACGTACCGGTCACCCACCCCGGTCTGGACGACGGTCACGCCCTCCCGGCGCATCGCCAGCAGCAGGCCGAGATTGCTCATCACCGTGGCGACCAGGGTGTCGTGCCGCAGCGCCCCGCGCTCACGGAAGGCCAGTGCCAGGATCGCCATGATCTGGTCGCCGTCGACGTCGCGACCCAGGTGGTCGATCGCCAGGCACCGGTCGGCGTCCCCGTCGTGCGCGATGCCCGCGTCCGCCTCGTGGGCGATCACGGCGTCCCGCAGGTGCTCGAGGTGGGTCGACCCGTACCCGTCGTTGATGTTGCGCCCGTCGGGCTCGGCGCCGATCACGATCACGTCGGCCCCCGCGGCCCGCAGCGCCCGGGGGGCCGCCGCGCTCGCGGCGCCGTGGGCGCAGTCGACCACGACGCGCAGGCCGTCGAGCCGGTGCGGCAGCGTGGTGAGCAGCTTGTCGACGTAGCGGTCGACCGCCTCGGGCATCGGCCGCACCCGGCCGACGCCGGCGCCGGTGGGGCGCTGCCAGTCCTCGCCCATCCGCTGCTCGATCGCGTCCTCCACCTCGTCGGGCAGCTTGTGCCCGCCCTTGGCGAAGAACTTGATCCCGTTGTCGGGCATCGGGTTGTGGCTGGCCGAGAGCATGACGCCGAGGTCGGCGTCCAGATCGGCGACCAGGCCGGCCACCGCGGGGGTCGGCACCACCCCGGCGTCGAGCACGTCGACCCCGGCGCTGGCCAGCCCCGCGACCACGGCGCAGGAGAGGAACTCTCCCGACGCGCGCGGATCACGGCCGACCACGGCACGCGGCCGGTGACCGGCGAACGCACCGACCTCGCCGAGCACGTGCGCGGCGGCGACCGCAAGGTCGAGCGCCAGCTCGGCGGTGATGTCCCGGTTCGCCAATCCGCGCACGCCGTCGGTCCCGAACAGGCGTCCCATCTGCAGGGGGCTCCGGGGCCGGGTCAGCGCTTGCTGTACTGAGGCGCCTTGCGAGCCTTCTTGAGCCCGGCCTTCTTGCGCTCCTTCACCCGCGCGTCGCGGGTGAGGAAGCCGGCCTTCTTCAAGGTGGCGCGGTTCGCGTCGACGTCGATGCCGTTGAGCGCACGGGCGATGCCCAGCCGCAGCGCACCGGCCTGGCCGGAGGAGCCGCCGCCGTGGATGCGGGCGATCACGTCGAAGCGGCCCTCGAGCTCGGTCACCCGGAACGGCTCGTTGACGAGCTGCTGGTGCACCTTGTTCGGGAAGTAGTCCTCGAGCGTGCGGCCGTTGACCTTCCACAGGCCGGTGCCGGGCACCAGGCGGACCCGGGCGATGGCCTCCTTGCGACGACCGGTGGCCGCGCCGGGCGCGGTGATGCTCGACCCACCCCCGCGCGTCTGCGGCGTGCTCGTGCTGTAGCTGCTGGGGGCGTCCTCACCGTCGACGGTGTCGGCGGCGTCGAGCACGTCGGTCGTCTCGGGGCTGATCTCGGCCACTCTTCTGGGGTCCTTCGTGTCGGGGCGCGGTGAGCGCTTCGGGTACGGCGACGCGACTACTGCGCGACCTGGGTGATCTCGAAGGGCGCGGGCTTCTGCGCCGTGTGCGGGTGGTTCGGACCCGCGTAAACCTTGAGCTTGCTCAGCTGCTGACGCCCGAGGGTGTTCTTCGGCAGCATGCCGCGCACGGCCTTCTCCACGGCCCGCTCCGGGTGCTTGTCCAGGAGCTCGGTGTAGCCGACGGTCGTCAGACCGCCCGGGTAGCCGGAGTGCCGGTAGGCCTTCTTCGTCTCCCGCTTGGTGCCGGTCAGGGCGACCTTGTCGGCGTTGATGATGATGACGAAGTCGCCGGTGTCGACGTGCGGGGCGAAGATCGGCTTGTGCTTGCCGCGCAGCAGCGTCGCCGCTTGGGTGGCGAGACGACCGAGCACCACGTCGGTGGCGTCGATGACGTGCCAGCGGCGCTCGACCTCGGCGGCCTTGGGGGTGTACGTGCGCACGGTCGTAACCTTCGTCCTTGGTTCGGGTGGGGGCACTGTGGACGACCGACCCGGTGAACCGGGTGGGGCGACAGGCCGCAACGACTCGTCAGGGTACCTTCCGCCGTGACGGAGGGTCAAAACGGGTGATCATGAAGCCGTCCCGGGCGCGCCCGACCACCCCACCGGGACGGCGCCACGGCCCCACCGGGTGCGGCCGGTACGCTCGCGTGGCATGACGATCCCTGACGCGGCAGCACTCGGTGCCGAGAAGTACCTCGCCCTGACCACCTACCGTCGCTCCGGCGAGGGGGTCTCGACGCCGGTCTGGGTGGTGCCCGTCAGCGACGGCCGGGTGGGGTTCTGGACGGCGGACGGCACCGGTAAGACCAAGCGCATCCGCGCCACCCCGCGGGTCACCGTCCAGGCCAGCGACGCCCGCGGCCGGGTGAAGCCGGCCAGCACCCCGGTCGAGGGAACGGCCGAGCTGGTGCACTCCGGCCCCCTCTTCGAGGAGGTCCAGGGCAAGGTCCGGGCCAAGTACGGGATCATGGTCACGATCAGCAGGGTGATGGGCCTGGTGATGGGCCAGCGCAAGGCGGGGCAGACCTACGGCGACACCGTGGTGCTGATCCGCCCGGGCGGCTGACGCAGCCGCAGCACCAGGGCCAGCAGCACGATGAACGCCACCGCCTGGACGGCGCCCGCGTAGACCGCGGCGACCGTCGTCCCGATCTCGTACAGACGGCCGATCACCGACGCGCCGACCATCCAGGCCAGCCCGTAGACCGCCGTGAACGTGCCGTACCCGGCCCCGCGTCGTCCGGGTGGCACCAGGTCGGCGAGGGCCGAGCGCATGGTCGCGTCGTGCATGCCGATCACCGCCCCCCACAGCAGTGCCCCGACCGTCAGCGCGCCCACCCCCCGCGAGAAGGAGAGCCACGGGATGGCGGTCGCCAGCCCCGGCATGACCAGCAGCCCGGCCAGGCCCACCCGGTCGTAGAGGCGCCCGAAGACCTGAGCCGACAGCGCCGCCGTCGCCATCCCCCCGGCGTACATCACCGGCACCCAGACCGCGCCGACCAGGTGCTCCGCACTGACGTGGTACGCCAGGGACCCCCAGGTGGCGAAGCCGAGCATGCTCACCGCCACGAACGCGCAGTAGTGCCAGAAGGTCGCGCCGAGGCCGCCGGCCAGCCGCAGCCGCTTCCCCTCGGCCACCTGCGCCTGGGGCTCCCAGGCGAGCGGATCGGGCGCCTGGGCGCGCAGCCTGCCCAACTGGGCCACGGCCAACACGGCGGGCAGCGCCAGCACGGCGAACCCCCAGCGGTAGTCGTGCCACAGCGCCACCGCCCCGGCCACCAGCAGCGGGCCGGACATCGCCCCGGTCTTGTCGAGCAGTTCGTGCAGGCCGAACGCCTTGCCCCGGCCCACCTGGGCGGAGGCGTGGGAGAGCATGATGTCGCGGGCGGGGGTGCGCACGGCCTTGCCGACCCGCTCGCCGGTGTAGAGCACGGCGGCCACCGACAGCGACGGCGCCAGCGCCATCAGCGGCACGCAGACCCCGGTCATCACGTACCCCACCAGGGTCTGCCGCCACGGGCTCGCCGCCCGGTCGGCGACGCGCCCGGAGAGCAGCCGCAGCACCAGCGCCGACGCCTCACCGACACCCGTGATCAGGCCGACCGCCGCGGCCGAGGCGCCCAGAGCCCCCAGGTACGGCCCGACGATCGAGCGCGCCCCCTCGTAGACGATGTCCGCGAGCGCCGAGACCAGACCGAAGCCGACGACGAAACGCAGCGCACTGATCCGGTTACCGCCCACGTGATCCACGCCCCGATCGTGCCACCCCTCGCCCGGGCAACGATCGCGCGGCGACAATGCCGGGATGACGATTCGATCGACCTACCTGGACGCCGCGGCCGCCGCCGTGCGCGCCGTCACCCAGGCGACGGTGGCGCAGCGCTGGGACGACGCGAGCGCGCTGGAGCGGATGACGCTCGGTGAGCTGGCCGCCCACCTGGTGCGCTCGCTCGGTCAGGTCAGCGCCTTCCTCGACGCGCCCCCGCCCGCGGAACCCGGTGCGGGGGAAGCGATCCGGCCGGTGCCCGCGGAGGAGTACTACGGCGATCTGCACGGGTTCGACGACCTCGACTCGCCCCTGAACGTGGGCGTGCGTGACCGCAGTGCGGACGGCGCGGCCGCCGGCCCGGCCGCCCTCGCCGCCGACGCGGCCGGGCAGCTCGACGCCCTGCGCCGCCGCCTCGCCGAGCCCGGCGCCGGCCCCGAGGCGGTACCCGCCGATCGGCTGCTCACCGTGTTCGGCGGCCGGACGATGGCCGTGGACGAGTACCTGCGCACCCGCCTGGTCGAGTTCGCCGTCCACCTCGACGACCTGGCCGCCTCGGGGGTGCCGGTCGACGTCCCGGACGGCACCCTGGACGCCGCGGTGGAGGTGCTGGTCGGGGTGGCCCGCTACCGGCACGGTGACCTCGCCGTGCTGCGGGCCCTGGCCCGGCGCGAGCGGGACGGCGCGGCCGCCCTGCGGGTGATCTGAGCGCCACCCACGCGGGCGCTGCGCGCCCGTGGGAGGTGCGGCCCGGGAGTGTGTCGGGAATCACCGCCGGCGCCCGGGCCGTGTCTCCGAGGCCACAACCCGGACACCCCCACGGCCCGGCACCCGGTGCCACACTCCCCAAACATGGTCGACCTCGCCACGCCGTCCACCACGGACGAACAGCACGAAGGGCACGCCCGCAAGGGCCTCGGCGCACTCGCCTTCGGCGCGCTGGGGGTGGTGTTCGGCGACATCGGCACCAGCCCGCTGTACTCGGTGCAGACGATCTTCTCGATCGACCACGGCCAGGTCACCCCGAACCGCACCGACGTGTTCGGCGTGATCTCCCTGGTGTTCTGGTCGATCACCCTGATCGTCTCGATCAAGTACGTGGTGTTCGTCCTGCGCGCCGACAACGACGGCGAGGGTGGGGAGATGTCGCTCGCCGCGCTGACCCGGCGGGTGGTGCCCACGGGCGGTCGCCGGTTCACCCTGGTGATGGTGCTCGGCGTCTGCGGCGCGGCCCTGTTCTACGGCGACAGCGTGATCACACCGGCGATCTCGGTGATGTCCGCGGTGGAGGGGCTCGCCGTCCCGGCCCCCGGGCTGTCGGGCGCGGTGGTGCCGATCGGGGCCGTGATCATCACCGGCCTGTTCCTGGTGCAGCGCTTCGGCACGGACGTCGTCGGCAAGCTCTTCGGGCCGGTGATGGCGGTCTGGTTCCTCACGCTGGCCGCCCTCGGCCTCAACCAGGTGGTCCGCGACCCCGAGATCATCCTCGGCCTCTCCCCCACCTACGCCGCGGCGTTCATCGTGCAGGACCCGTTCATCGCGTTCATCGCGATGGGCGCGGTCGTCCTGTCGATCACCGGCGCCGAGGCGCTCTACGCCGACATGGGCCACTTCGGGGCCCGGCCGATCCGCCTGGCCTGGTTCGCCGTCGTGTTCCCCGCCCTCGTGCTGAACTACCTCGGCCAGGGCGGCATGATCCTGCGGGACCCGACCACGATCGAGAACCCGTTCTTCCTGATGGCGCCGGCCTGGGCCCGGCTGCCGCTGGTCGTGCTGGCCACGATGGCCACCGTGATCGCCTCGCAGGCGGTGATCTCCGGGGCCTTCTCGGTCTCCCGGATGGCCGAGCGCCTGGGCTACCTGCCCCGGTTGACCGTGCGGCACACCTCGCAGCACGAGCGGGGCCAGATCTACGCGCCCGCCGTGAACTGGATCCTCTACATCGGCGTGATGGTGCTGCTGCTGGCCTTCCGCTCCTCGGCCCACCTGGCCACCGCCTACGGCCTGGCCGTGACCTGCACCTTCCTGCTGACCACGACCCTGTTCCTGGTCTACGCCAAGGCCGGCTGGGGCTGGTCGACCCCGCGCCTGCTGCTGCTGGGTCTGCCGCTGTACTACCTGGAGCTGACCTTCCTGGTCGCCAACCTGACCAAGGTGGTCCGTGGCGGCTGGCTGCCGCTGACCATCGCGCTCACCGTCGCCACGGTGATGCTGACCTGGAACCGCGGCCGGGTGCTGGTCACCTCCCGGCGGGCCCAGATGGAGGGCCCGATCACCCCGTTCCTGCAGTGGCTGCACACCGGGGCGGTCACCCGGGTGCCGGGCACGGCCGTCTTCCTGCACCCGGACAAGACCACCGCGCCGCTGGCCTTCCGGGAGAACGCCGACTTCAACCACATCGTCCACGAGCGGGTGTTCATCGTCAGCACCGCGGCGGAGAACGTGCCGCACGTGCCCGAGGAGCGCCGGGTCGACATCGACCACCTCGGCGACGAGGACGACGCGATCATGCACATCACGTTGCACTTCGGGTTCCAGGACGACCAGGACGTGCCCGCCGGGCTGCGGACGGCGCGCGCCCAGGGCGTCGACATCGACCCGGACTCGGCGTTCTACTTCCTCTCCCGGATCAACGTGCAGCGGGGCTCCGGTGAGGGGATGAGTTCCTGGCGCAAGCGGCTGTACGTCGGGCTCAACCACAATGCGGCCGACCCGGCGAGCTACTTCTGCCTGCCGGACGACCGCACCGTGGTGATGGGGGCGAACCTGGCCCTGTGACCCGCCGGGGTCTCAGTCGAGCAGCTCGTAGCGCACGCCGACGGCCTCGTAGGTCGCCGCCGCCCGGACATCCGTCGTGACCAGGGTGAGCCGATTGTGGCGCGCCGTGGCCGCGACCAGCGCGTCGTACACGGCACCACCGGCGAGGTTCGCCCGGGCGAGCGCCGCCACGAGTCGCTGGCACTCCTCGCCCGGAAAGCCCACGGGGCGCAGGTCGAGGCCGGCCAGGGCTTCGGCCACGAGGGCGACCGGACGTCGATGCGGGGGCGGCAGCCGGGTGAGAACGCTGTAGCACTCCAGCAGGACGTGGGCGGGAATGACGTGAACGCTCTCCTCGACGGCACGCAGGGCGACCTCGTGCCGGGGGTGCCAGCTCGACATGGCCGCGACCAGCACGCTCGTGTCACACGTGCGGGCGCCGCGGTCGGTCACCGACGGGTCGCCTCGATCGTGTCCCGCACGATCTCGTCGGTCAGTGGCGGGAGGTCCCCCTCGGGGACGATCACGGGCACGCGGCCCCGCATCTCGACATGGGCCGCGACGGGCACGACGTCGATCACGATCTGACCAGCGCTATACACCACGTCGACCGCCTGCCCCGGGGTGAGTCCCATCGCGTCACGGATCTGCTTGGGGACGACGATCCGGCCCCCGGCATCAATGGTCGTCCTCATGGCAGGAGACTACCATTCTCCTGCCATCGTCCCTACCATTCTCAATGGCCGTCCTCTATTGCCATACCTACCTGCCATGCCGGCCTACCATCCACCGCCTCCCCAGCCACCCGGACGGCGCGTGCCTGCCGGGCCCGGTCGGCCAGCCGGGCATCGTCCGGGTAGCCGACCTGCTCGAGCACCAGGCCGTGCGGCGGCACCACGGTGACCCCGGGGTCACGCCGCCGGCCGGCGAGAACCGTTGCGAGCCAGTCGGTTCCGCGCCGGCCCGAGCCGACGGCGAGTGCGCCACCGACCAGCGCGCGGACCATCGAGTGGCAGAACGCGTCGGCCACCACGGTCGCGGTGACCAGCTCGCCGTCCGCGGTGTCCTCGATCGCCCACGAGTAGGCGAGCAGGGTGCGGATCGTCGTGGCCCCCTCGCGCTTGCGGCAGAACGCGGCGAAGTCGTTGAGCCCCACCAGGTCTGCGCACGCGGCGTTCATCGCGGCCACGTCCAGCGGCCCCCGGACGGCGAGCACGTCGTACCGCCGCAGCGGCGCTGCCCCGGCCGGGTCGGTGCAGATCCGGTAGGCGTACCGGCGCCAGACGGCCGAGAACCGGGCGTCGAACCCGGCGGGGGCCGGCGAGACCCGGTGCACCCGGACGTCGTCCGGCAGCAGTGCGCGCAGCCCCCGGACGATCACCTGCTCGGGCGCGGACGTCGAGCGGCCCGGCAGGGCCGCCCACGCGCCGTCCGGGACGTCGAGGTGGCAGACCTGCCCCCGGGCGTGCACGCCGGCGTCGGTACGCCCGGCCACCACCAGGTCACCGGTCAGGTCCGGCAGGCGCAGCAGCCGGCCCAAAGCCGCACCGAGCACGCCCTGCACGGTGCGGCGCCCGGGTTGGACGGCCCAGCCGGAGAAGGCGGTGCCGTCGTAGCCCAGGTCGATCCGCAGCCGGAGCGGGGTCGTGCCCGGTGTCGGGGGGGTGCTGGTCAGTCGTCGATCGCTTCGGTCAGTCGTCGGACTTGGCGCCGCCGGGGGCGACGAAGCCCGCGGCCTCGGCGGCCTCGGCGGTGCGGAACCAGACCTCGGCAACGGTCTTGTCGTACCAGGGCGACTCGGGGGTGTGGTACTTCATCGAGTCCTTGTTGCCCTTGACCGGGTAGCCGTCCGGCATGGCGCCGTCCTCGGTCGCCTCGCGGGAGTCGGCGCCGTAGGGCCCCTCGGCGGCGGCCTCGACGACCGTCTCCTCGGGCTCGGCGGCGACCGGCTCGGCGGCCTCGGGAGCGGCCTTCGCCGCCGACTCCTTGACGGCCCGCTTGGTGGCCGCCTCGGCCTCCTTGACGGTCGCCTTCTTGGCGGTGACCGGCTCCATCACCAGCTCGATCACGGCCATTGGGGCGTTGTCGCCCTTCCGGTTCCCGATCTTGGTGATCCGGGTGTAGCCACCCTGGCGCTCCGCCATCGCCGGGGCGATCTCGGTGAACAGGAAGTGCACGACCGAGGTGTCGCGGACGACCGTGAGCACCCGGCGCCGGGCGGCGAGGTCACCGCGCTTGGCGAAGGTGATCAGGCGCTCGGCCAGCGGGCGCACCCGCTTGGCCTTGGCCTCGGTGGTGGTGATGCTGCGGTGCTCGAACAGCTGGGTGGCCAGGTTCGACAGCAGCAGCCGCTCGTGGGCCGGACCGCCGCCCAGACGCGGGCCCTTGGTGGGCGTGGGCATGTCGCTATCTCCTCAGTGGATGGGGGCGGAACTCAGAGCTGCTCGTCCTCGGCGAAGGACATGTCGTCGTCCGCACCGAAGCTGTCGACGACCAGCGCCGGGTCGAACCCGGGCGGGGAGTCCTTGAGCGCCAGGCCCATGCCGTGCAGCTTGGCCTTGACCTCGTCGATCGACTTGGCGCCGAAGTTGCGGATGTCGAGCAGGTCGGCCTCGCTGCGTGCGACGAGCTCGCCCACCGTGTGGATGCCCTCGCGCTTGAGGCAGTTGTAGGAGCGGACGGTGAGGTCGAGCTCCTCGATCGGCAGGGCCAGGTCGGCGGCCAGCGCGGCGTCCGACGGCGAGGGCCCCATGTCGATGCCCTCGGCCTCGACGTTGAGCTCGCGGGCCAGGCCGAACAGCTCGACCAGGGTCTTGCCGGCGGAGGCCATCGCGTCGCGCGGCTGGGTCGACGGCTTGGTCTCGACGTCGACGATCAGCCGGTCGAAGTCGGTGCGCTGCTCGACGCGGGTCGCCTCGACCTTGTAGGTGACCTTGAGCACCGGCGAGTAGATCGAGTCGACCGGGATGCGGCCGATCTCGGCGTCGCCGGACTTGTTCTGCTGCGCCGACACGTAGCCGCGGCCGCGCTCGACGGTCAGCTCCATCTCGAGCTTGCCCTTGGCGTTCAGGGTGGCGATGTGCAGGTCGGGGTTGTGCACCTCGACGCCGGCCGGCGGGGCGATGTCGGCCGCGGTCACAGTGCCGGGGCCCTGCTTGCGCAGGTACATCACCACGGGCTCGTCGTGCTCGCTGGAGACGACGAGCTGCTTGATGTTGAGGATCAGCTCGGTGACGTCCTCCTTCACCCCGGGCACGGTGGTGAACTCGTGCAGCACCCCGTCGATGCGGATGCTGGTGACGGCGGCACCGGGGATGCTCGACAGCAGCGTGCGGCGCAGGCTGTTGCCGAGGGTGTAGCCGAAACCGGGCTCGAGCGGCTCGATGACGAACCGGGAGCGCGCGTCGCCGACGACCTCTTCGGTCAGGGTCGGCCTCTGGGCGATGAGCATGGAGGTGTGTCCTTTCGGCGCCCACTATTTGACGCCAGTCGGGGGTGTTCGGTGAGGCAGCCGGACGCCGAGACGCGCCACCGGGGCGAGCCCCGGCGTCCGGGTCGTTCGGTTACTTCGAGTAGAGCTCGACGATCAACTGCTCCTGCACCTGGGTGTCGATGACCTGCCGCGCGGGCAGGGCGTGCACCAGGATGCGCATCTTGTTCGGGATCACCTCGAGCCAGGCGGGCACGGTGCGCTCGCCGGCCTCGGCGCGGGCGATCACGAACGGGGTCAGCTCGGCCGACCCGGCGCGGACGGCCACGATGTCGCTCTCGCTGACCCGGTAGCTCGGGATGTCGACCTTGACGCCGTTGACCGTGAAGTGGCCGTGCCGCACCAGCTGGCGGGCCATGTCGCGGCTCTTGGCGAAGCCCGCCCGATACACGACGTTGTCGAGGCGGGACTCGAGGATGCGCAGCAGGTTCTCGCCGGTCTTGCCCTGCTTGCGGTTGGCCTCTTCGTAGTAGCCGCGGAACTGCTTCTCGAGCACGCCGTAGATGCGGGCGGCCTTCTGCTTCTCGCGCATCTGGAGCAGGTACTCGCTCTCCTTGGTGCGCGCGCGACCGTGCTCACCCGGAGGGTAGGGCCGGATCTCGATGGGGCACTTGGGGGAGTCGCACTTGGCTCCCTTGAGGAACAACTTGGTCTTCTCGCGGCGGCAGCGCTTGCAGTCCGCGCCCGTGTAACGCGCCATTCGGTGGTCTCCTGAAAGCTTTCGGCTGGTCTGGGTTCTGCGTGGGGACCGTCGGGCCGCCGGGGTCACCCGGCGGCCACGTCGAGGTCAGACGCGGCGGCGCTTCGGCGGGCGGCAGCCGTTGTGCGGGGTCGGGGTGACGTCCTGGATCGAGCCGACCTCGAGGCCGGTCGCCTGCAGCGACCGGATCGCGGTCTCGCGACCCGAGCCCGGGCCCTTCACGAAGACGTCGACCTTGCGCATGCCGTGCTCCTGCGCCCGGCGGGCGGCCGCCTCGGCGGCCATCTGCGCGGCGAACGGCGTCGACTTGCGCGAGCCCTTGAAGCCCACCTGCCCGGCGGAGGCCCACGAGATCACCGCACCGGTCGGGTCGGTGATCGAGACGATCGTGTTGTTGAACGTGCTCTTGATGTGGGCGTGGCCGTGGGAGACGTTCTTCTTCTCCTTGCGGCGCGGCTTGCGCGCTGCGGCACCGGTCTTCTTCTGGGGGGGCATTACTTCTTCCCTGCCTTCTTCTTGCCGGCCACGGTGCGCTTCGGGCCCTTACGGGTGCGGGCGTTGGTCTTGGTGCGCTGGCCGCGCACGGGCAGGCCCTTGCGGTGGCGCAGGCCTTCGTAGCAACCGATCTCCACCTTGCGGCGGATGTCGGCGGCGACCTCGCGCCGCAGGTCACCCTCGACCTTGTAGTTGGCCTCGAGGTGGTCGCGCAGCTTGACCAGGGACTCGTCGTCCAGGTCCTTCACGCGCAGGTCGGGGCTGACGCCGGTGGCGTCGAGCGTCTCCTTGGCGCGGGTGCGACCCACGCCGTAGATGTAGGTGAGCGCAACCTCGAGCCGCTTCTCGCGGGGGAGGTCGACGCCGACGAGACGGGCCATCGTTCTCTTTCCGTGTCGCAGAGGTCTGGGGCAGCACCGGTCCCGCCGACGGCGGGTCCCCGGCCTCTGGGTCCGGGGGTGGCGTCCGCGGTCCTCGTCACGAGGGCCGCGGGGTCGGGTACTGCGGGGGTGGTGCGAGGTCGTGCGGGTGATCAGCCCTGGCGCTGCTTGTGGCGCTGGTTGTCGCAGATCACCATGACCCGCCCGTGACGGCGGATCACCTTGCACTTGTCGCAGATCTTCTTGACGCTCGGCTTGACCTTCATCGCCTGTGCTTCCGGGCAGGACGCCGCGACGCCCCGCGAGGGGGCCGTGACGTTCGTGGGCGGGTTACTTGTAGCGGTAGACGATGCGACCGCGGGAGAGGTCGTAAGGGCTGAGCTCCACCACGACCCGGTCCTCGGGGAGGATCCGGATGTAGTGCTGGCGCATCTTGCCGGAGATGTGGGCGAGAACCTTGTGGCCGTTGCTGAGCTCGACGCGGAACATGGCGTTCGGCAGAGCTTCGACCACGGTGCCCTCGATCTCGATGACCCCGTCCTTCTTTGGCATGTCCTCCGCAATCCTTCGGGCCGTTTCTACACGTCTCACGCGGTGACGGAGCCCGATCGGATTCGCCAGACCAGCCGCGGGGCGATTCCAGGGCAAAGATGCACGTGAGCCGACTCGGGAGTCTACGCCAGCACCTGGGAAGACACGAAATCGAAGATCCACTGTGGGTGCCGACCCCACCCGCCGGCGCCGCCCTCGTTCTCGTCATCCGCCGGCCGGCGACGGTTCGACCGCCTCGGCCGCCCCGACAAGCACCAGGTCGGGGCCGGTCAGCCACCCGCACCGGACGGCGCCCGGCCGGGTCGGGGCCCAGCGCGCGTCGTCCAGCAGGGCAGGAGGCACCAGCCCACCGACCCCCGCGCCGTCCACCGAGATCACGCCGCCGACCCGGGCGGCGGGCACGCTCGCCGAGGGCGGGGCGGTCACCACCACGACCCCCGCACCCGGGTGGGCGCCACCCGGCACGGCACCGGGAGTAGAGGCGGAGGGCGTCCCCGCGGGGACGTCCGGGGATCCGCCGGTGGTCATCGACACCCAGAGCAGCACCCCGGCGGCGATCACCGCGAGCGCCAGCCCGACCAGCGCCCCGGTCAGCGCAGCCCGCACGGCACTCCCCCTCCCGAGACCGCTCCGGCGCTACTCCCCCAGCGGGGCGAAGCGCGATTCGACCCCGGCGGCCGCGGCCAGCGCTCCCAGCTCGGCCTCACCGCCGTCGCGCGCGGTCAGCACCCACAACCCGCCGTCGTGGACGGCGACCGTGTGCTCCCAGTGGGCCGCGCGCCGGCCGTCCTCGGTGACCACGGTCCAGCCGTCGTCCAGGGTGCGGGTCTCGGCCTCGCCGGCGGTGAGCATCGGCTCGATCGCCAGGCAGATCCCCGGTCGCAGCCGCGGGCCTTTGTCCTTGGTGCGGTAGTTGAGCACGTGCGGGTCCTGGTGCATGGCGGTGCCGATGCCGTGGCCGCCGTAGTCCTGCACCAGCCCGTACCGCCCGGCCACGTGGTCCTCGATCGCGGCGCCGACCACGTTGAGCCGCTCCCCCACGCCCAGCGCGGCGATGCCGTGCCAGAGCGCGGTGCGGGTCACCTCGACCAGCTCCCGATCGGCGGCCGCACCGTCGCCACCGACGATCGTCGAGAACGCGGCGTCACCGTGCCAGCCGCCGACGATCGCCCCGCAGTCCACCGAGACGATGTCCCCCGCCTCGAGCCGCAGGTCCCCGGGGATGCCGTGGACGACCTGCTCGTTCAC
>WBZP01002767.1_pt1 | contig 19783 bp, 20 predicted proteins | sample 5204301 | NCBI WGS metagenome assembly WBZP01 (sample SAMN12412401, study PRJNA552823) | activated sludge metagenome | isolation source: activated sludge from nitrification reactor of wastewater treatment plant... | place: USA: Pennsylvania | collected 2017 | reverse complement strand
GCACCGACCGAAGAGAAGCCGGCACCGGTAACTGAACCACCCAGCGAATCGAACGCGCCCAAGTACCATGTGTTTGTGGAGATCGGGGTTGCCTGAGCCGACCCAAAGCTGAGCAGCCCAAGCACTATAGCTACCAGCAGCAATTTAATCTGAACCGTAAATACTCGCACTTCGCTCTCCTATTTGACTATCTGGGGAATTGAAACAAAAAACCAAAGAATTCTTCCATCACAGGCTCTACTTGGGATGCCGATGTTGCATAAGCAGGAGCCGTGCCACTGTTTGCGTTTCCAATGAATATCAATAGGTCATTTGCTTTTAGAACGTCTCGAATTCGCCCCAAGGTCACCGACTGTAAAAAGAATCGACACTCTCTTGCGTGGTGCGCCGGCAAGTTTTGATCCAATATGCGAAACGCAGCAGTCAGGTAATCTGTTCGGCGCTTGCGCCGCAGCCAACCGATTCATGGCGAGCTTTTGGCTGCAAGTTTTGAAGACCACATTTTTCAGTTTCGGAATGAGCTTGCGGCCTTTGTGCCCAGGCATTCAAGCTGAAATATGACCGACCTTTTAAGCCAGAGAGTCGGCCGACCGGCAAGAAGCCCCGATGGCAAGTTCAGGATCAGTTAGCTGTCGTTCTTCGCACTCGAATATTGGGGACGCTATGCCCGTTTGTGGCCAAGCCCTGCCGGAGATGATATCCGGATAGCCGACATTCCGTCCAGTGTCAGCATTCAATGAACTCATCAGACTGAATTCGGCTTGCTGACAACGGCATAGGCGATGGCCGGTTCACTCAGGTTTCTGCCGCCCGGCTTTAGCTGGGTCGGATGACAGGACCATCCTCATGGGAAATGGTCGAGGTTCGCGATTCTCTGCCGGAATTGCAGCGATAGTTGCCGTCGGGTTCAGAACGTTGTCGAGCAGCCCTCGGCCACGAACGGCAGAATCAAAATTTGTAGAACTTCTCGTTCAACCAGGCGGTAATGTCCTCCACTTCCTGGTCGGTAAGCGCCGGCGCGTAGTAGGTTCCCCAGCGCTTCACGTCCTTCCTCAAGGCTTTGAGCGACACAATCTTGCGCTTGCCCGGCGCATAGAGGCCGGTGCCGTGGCAGTCCAGACACTTGGCGTGCAGCTTCTCGCCGCGCACCGGGTCACCGGTGAGGGCGTGGGCAGGCACAGCCAACAGCCATAGTGGCAGCAGATAGAGACGCAAACGGTTCATCGCTCGGCCTCTTGGCCACGCACAATACCTTTGTCGTCGAGTTGCTTGCCGCGCTGCTTTGCGCGTTTCTGAATACGCTCACGGTGCCGCTGGCGGTACCCGCCACGCGCCTCGTCGTTGGGCGCCTGCTGCAGATTACGACGATAGGTGTCGCGCTCCTTAGGTGTCATAAGTTCAGCACCGTAGATGTATTGATGCTCCTCGGCGACCACAGGTGGTACGAGTAGAAAGGTGCATAGGAGCAGGCGCAGAAAGTAATGCATCGATAACCCTCTCTTCGTTCTGAATCGCTGAAATTATACGGGATTGGGTGTTCTTGGCTGGTAGCAAGACGGCTGGGCACTGGCGTGCTCTGGTGAGACGGCTCAATCCTCGGCAGCGGTGGTTGTTGACATCGAACGTCCCCTGAGGACCGCTTGCTGTCCGATTTTACTTTCTGGCACAACGCTGGACGCACTCCAGATACTGATTGGCGTCGATCGCCGATCCATCGCGCTGGGCGCGCCAGAGCGTTTCGCCCAGGCACTCCAGGATGGCGTGTTCGGCTTCGTGCACATCGAGGCGCTTGCGTAGCGCGTGATACGCCGCGCGTATGCCAGGCGGTTGATCGATGCTGATCTGATCGGCGATGGCCAGGTGTAAAGAGAGGTGGAGGAAGGGGTTCATCTGACCCCCTTCGGGCGTGAATTCCTGTTCCACGGCGGCGTCCCGGTTTTCCAGCAACGCGTGGTACTCGGGGTGCTGTTCGATCAGGTCGGCCGCGGTGGCTTCGGCGCCTTCGAGTAGCCGATGCTCCCGGTGCTTGCGCCAGGAATCGCAAAAGAATAAGCGAACCTGTTCACGCGATGGGTTGAACATGTTCCTCCTTCACTCGCGTGCTGACCAGTGCGGTGACGACGGCGTTCTGCATGAGGCGATTCACCGAGTCTCCGCTGACGGCGGTTGATGGAGCGATCTGGCCGGTGCCGTAGGTACCCAGTACGGGGAGGACGGGAAAACGCTCGCGAAAAACATCCAGATCGCCGTCCTCGCCACCATAGAAATAAGGGCCGCGGCCGATGCACGAAAACATCAGGGCACAGCGGGGCTGGGCAGACCCTTCAAGCTTCTTGGCCAGCCGTTCAACCGTTTGCCGCATATCGGCCATTGCACCGTCAGGTTGACGAATGGCCCAGGCCAGAAATTGCCCCGGCACGACGCGTTCGGCCAGCGTCAGCGAGTTGTCGGCGTTGGCGGTCACGATGGCGATCGGTCGAAAGTGACCATCGGCCAGCGCGGTGTTGGCCTGGCCTTCATTTTCGAACAGCACCGCATTGACATGATGCAGCAGCCCGGCGTGGTTGCGTAGATGGGTTGGCAACATCCGGTTCAGGCTCTTTAGCGCCGTTTGGCCGCCAATTTGCTCCACATCGAAACCCTTGCTGCTGTCGACCGGTAAAGCTTTGCCCAGCAGTTTCAAACCGCTGGAAACGGCGATGTCCAGGGTGGCGCCCAGGAGTTGCGTGCTGCAACGTTGGGGTTCGGTGAGGCGGCATTGTTGCCAGACGAGGGCGTCGGCGCAGCCGGTACTGCCGGAAAAACACCCGCCAAAACGGACGCCGTCGTTGCCCCATTCGGGAGGGAAATTGCCCCCGGCATAACTGAGCACGGGGTGTTGACCCACCTCAGCATGCCCCAGCGAGAGGTCGCCACCTAATACCATGACGGCCGCCGCAGGGCGATCCAGTGCCCAGCCGGACTCGGTGAAAATCCCCGAAGCGATGCCGCCGGCGACCTGGGTGCACTGCGCGACGCGTGCCACTGCGGTGATGGTTTGCTGGGCATGACGCGCGAACTCGGGTGTCAGGAAAAGCAAAACGCCGTTGGCATGAGTCGCTCCGGCTCTTTCGAGAGCCTGCCGGACGGCGTCTTCGGCAAGTCGGGGCAGCGCGTCATTGTCGGAAACGAGTGCGGTGGCAACGGTCATGGGGCGCTAACCATCAGGGACTTCTCTTCATATTCGCAAAGGTCGGCGATGACGCAACGTGGGCATTCCGGGCGGCGTGCCTTGCAGGTGTAACGGCCATGCAGGATCAGCCAGTGATGGGCGTTCTGCTTGTCGTTGTCGGGTACCGATTTTAACAGCTTGAGTTCGACGGCAAGCGGCGTCTTGCCGATGGCCAGTTTTGTCCGGTTGGCGACGCGGAATATATGCGTGTCGACGGCGATGGTTGGTTCGCCAAAGGCGGTATTGAGTACCACGTTGGCCGTTTTCCGTCCGACGCCGGGCAGCGCGTCGAGCGCATCGCGGTCGTTCGGAACCTCGCCGTCGTGGTGTTCAACGAGCCGGCGGCAGGTGGCGACGATGTTCCTCGCCTTGGTCGAAAAGAGGCCGATACGCTTGATGTATTCAGCCAACCCCTCTTCACCGAGCGCGAGGATGGCCTGCGGTGTCGGGGCATCGGCAAAGAGACGCCGTGTTGCGAGATTGACGCTTTTGTCGGTGGCTTGGGCCGAAAGAATGACCGCGACAAGAAGCTGAAAAGTCGTGGCGTATTCCAGTTCGGTGGTGGGTGCCGGATTGGCGGCGCGCAGTCGCGCAAAGATTTCGGCGCGCTTGTTCGCATTCATGGCGGCTGCCGGTGCGCGATCAGTGGCCCGCCGCGATGACAGAGTCGGGTATGCGGCGGCTTTCGCGAGACGCGGCACGCGCTTCGATCCAGTTTTTCCAGGCAATCAGACAACCGAGCAGAATGAACGCGCCGGGAGGAAGGACGGCGAGCAGCAGACCGGGGTAGTCTTTGGGCAGCAGTTGCAACGCGTGCAGGCCGGGGAAGACCATGTCGATGCCCGAGAACAGCGTGCCATTGCCGATCAGTTCGCGCAGGCCGCCGAGCAAGGCCAGCGTCCATAACATGCCGACGCCCATGAAAATGCCGTCGAACATGGATTGTAGCGGAGGGTTCTTGTTGGCAAAGGCTTCGACGCGTGCCAGCACGATGCAGTTGGTGACGATCAGCGGGATGAAGATGCCCAGCACCAGATAGAGTTCATGCAGATTGGCGTTGAACAGCAGGTCGATCGTCGTGACCAGCGCCGCCACGATCAAAATGAAAACCGGGATGCGGATTTCGTGCGGTATGAAGTTGCGTAAGCTGGCGACGGCCAGTCCCGCGATGGCCATGACGATGATCGTCGCCAGCGATAGCATCACGCCGTTGACCAGATTGGTGGTAACCGCCAGCAATGGGCATAAACCGAGAATCTGGATCAGGCTGGTATTTTGCTTCCAGGCGCCATTGGCGGCAATCTGGCGAAATTCTTCACGGGTCATCATTTTCTTACCTCATCAGCTACGTTTTGCCGAGACGCGAAAAACCGCTCGTGGTTCGCCGCGACATAAAGCGCGGCTTTACGAACGGCCTTGATCACCGCACGCGGGGTGACGGTGGCGCCAGCCATCGAGTCGAAGCGCCCGCCGTCTTTCTTGACCTTCCATTGCGGCGCGTCGATCGCCGTCGGCGTCAGGCCGTCGAACTGGGCGATCCAGGGGCGATCCTTGTTCTTGTCTTTCTTCGGCTCGATATAATCGCCTAACCCCGGCGTTTCCTTGTGTTGCGTCACGCGTACGCCGATCACAGCCCCGTCGGCACCCACGGCGATCATCAGTCGAATCTTTCCAGCGTAGCCATCGGGCGCGACCGCTTCGAGCACCACGGCGCTGGGCTTGCCGTTCTTGCTCGCGCGATAGGCGATCGAGTCTTCGTCCAGCCCCAGCGAGTCGGTCGCTGCGATGCGCACGGTATTGTTCAGCAAGTCGTTATCGTAGTGGCTGCCGGGCAGAACCTCGCCGATCAATTTCATTTTCTCTTCGACGGCGGCGGCCTGAATGGTTGGAAGCGTCCATAAATAGGCGCTTGCCAGCAGCGCGGTAAAGATGACGACGAATAGAAACAGGATGATCGCCGTACGTGCCGCCATGCGTGTCGCGGTCAGCGGTTTTGCCTGGCGCATCATTTGTTCTTCATGCCGAAAATGGGGGGCTGCGTATAGAGATCGATCAGCGGTACGCAGATGTTCAAGAGCAGCACGGCAAACGCCACGCCGTCCGGGTAGCCGCCGAATACACGTATGACATAGGCCAGGGCACCGGCGCCAAAGCCGAAAATAAGTTTGCCGCGCGGTGTCGTACAGCCCGATACCGGGTCGGTGACGATGAAGAAAGCGCCGAGCATGGCGCCGCCCGAAAAGAGATGAAAAATCGGGCTGGCGAATCCTGCCGGGTTCACTACCCAGAGCGCGCCCGAGAGCACGCCGATGCCGGCAAGAAAGGCGAAGGGCGCGTGCCAACTGATGATCCGGCGTTGCCAAAGCCACAAGCCGCCGAGCAGGTAGGCCACGCCAACCCATTCCCAGCCTCTGCCGGCAAAATGGCCAAAGGTGCGCGCGTCGGCCAGTATGTTTGGTACGGCCTGAGTTCCCTCCGCCAGCTTGAGCGCCGTTTTCAGGGCGTCGAGCGGGGTGGCGCCGCTCATTGCGTCGAGGCGCGGGGCGGTCCCCATGACGAGCGCCAGGTGCTCGGCAAAGCCGCCCGGCAGGTCGACCGGCGGCCACTGCGACATCAGCGCGGGAAACGAGACGATGCACACGGCAAAGGCGATCATGGCCGGATTGAACGGGTTCTGGCCGAGTCCGCCGTAGAGGTGTTTGGCCACGACGATGGCAAACAACGCGCCGACGACGATCAGCCACCACGGCGAGAGTGGCGGAAAAGCCAGGGCGATCAGCCAGGCGGTGACGATTGCGCTTCCATCGCCAAGGAAAAGGGCCAGGGGCTTGTTGAGCAGCTTGAGCATGCCGGCCTCGGCGAGCACGCAGGCAATCGTGGCGATGGCGATCTGTAACAGAACGATCGGCCCGAGCAGCCAGACGTATACGGCAATCCCCGGCAGCAGCGCGGCAAGGACCTGGAGCATGATGCGCTGGACGCTGACGTCCTGGATCAGATAGGGCGGGGTGGTGAAGTTCATGGATTCGCAAACCTCTTTCAACACAGAGAGCACGGAGACACGAAGATCACGGAGGAAAAACGGAGAAAGCAGTTATTGGTCATTGCTCTTTGTCCTCTGTGGCTCCGTGTTCTCTGTGTCGAGAGCGGTTTGCTGTGCTTGCAACGGAGCTCTGCGCGCTTCGATCTCGGCAATCTCCTTGCGTTGGGCGATGCTCAGTCCGTCGGTATTCTTCGGCTGCACGCTTTCGCGTTGCTGTCGGGCGCGTTCCATGGCTGCGGCGATCGCGGCTTTTTTGGCTGCGGCAGGGTCGGCATCGACGGGCGCATCGACGCCGGAAGTGGCGCTTGCTGGAGTCGCGTTGTCCGCCGGCTCGGGCTTCTTTGCCGCCGCTTTGGCCGCTGCGGCCTTGGCCAGACGTTCGGCTTTCTCGGCCTTCTCGCGCTCTTCGCGCTCGTTGCGCAATTCGAAGCGGGCTTTTGCGGCATCGGCCATGGCTTTCTCCCGCTCGCGCGACCAGATCTCGCTCTTGGCAAAGCGGAAGTACTGCACCAGCGGAATGTGCGACGGACAAACATAACTGCAACAGCCGCATTCGATGCAGTCGAAGATATTGTATTCCTGTGTCTTGCCAAAGTTTCGGGCGCGCGCAAACCAGTACATCTCGAAAGGCTGCAGTTCGTGCGGACAGGCTTCGGCGCAGGCGCCGCAGCGGATGCACGGCATTTCGGGCGCGGGTGGCGGAAACAAGCGCGCTGAACTGGCGATGATGCAGTTGGTGGCCTTGATGATCGGCGCATCAAGGCCGGGCATTTCGAAACCCATCATCGGGCCGCCCATCAGGTAGCCATTGGTGTCGGGCCGGGCTTGCCCGAGCGCGACGAAATCCCTGAGCGGCGTTCCGAGCAGCACGTCCCAGTTGCGCGCCTGTTCGACATTGCCGGTCAGCGTGACGATGCGCGAGAGCACCGGTTCGCCGTGGGCGATGGCGCGCCAAGCGGTGTAGGCGGTCGCCACGTTGAAGCATTGCACGCCCATTTCGGGCGAACGTTTGCTGGCCGGAACTTCCTTGCCGGTCAGCACGCGGATCAACTGCTTGGCGCCCCCGGCCGGGTAACGCGTCGGGACGGTGATGACCTCGAAGTTTTCGCCCAGCCTTTCAACCGCCGCTTTCATCGCTGCAGCGGCTTCCGGTTTGTTGTCCTCAATGCCGATCAGCACGCGTTTCGGTTGCAACAGGTCGCGAAAGATCCCCGAACCGCGAACGATATCGTCGGCTCGTTCGCGCATCAGCAGATCGTCGCAGGTCATGTACGGTTCGCATTCGGCACCGTTGATCACCAGTTCTTCCATGGCGACCGCTTTGGCCGCGCTGAGTTTGGCATGGCTGGGGAACACAGCGCCACCGAGGCCAACGACGCCAGCATCACGCAGGACTTCGCGGACGCGCTCGGGTTCGAGTGCCTGGTAGTCGAGGGGTTGACGCTCGATCCATTGGTCCTGGCCGTCGGGCTCGATGACGACCGAGAGCGTCGGCAAGCCGGAGGGATGCGCGGCGACGCGCTCCTCGATGGCCCGTACTGTACCGGAAGTGGGCGCATGGACGGCCGACGAAAGCCATTGGTCGGCGCTGCCGATCAACTGTCCCTTGAGCACGCGGTCGCCGGCTTCGACCAGTGGATTGGGCATGCCGCCAATGCTTTGGTGCAGCGGGACAACCAATAGCCGGGGCAGCGGCGCCGTGCCGATCGGTGCCTGTACCGAAGGGGCCTTGTTGGTATCGGGCTTGACGCCACCCTTGAAGCTGAAGAGCTGCTGCAGCATGCGGGTATCCGTATCCCTGGCGCTCAGGCAACGCGCTTGATTTCGATGACCGGATATTTCCATTTCCAGTTTTCGAGGGTTTCGTGGAGGGTTTCCATGCGAATGCATTCCACCGGGCAGGGTTTGACGCACAACTCGCAGCCGGTACACAGCGATTCGACAATGGTATGCATCTGCTTGGCGGCGCCGACGATGGCATCCACCGGGCAGGCCTGGATGCACAGGGTACAGCCGATACACGTCTGCTCGTCGATGATGGCCACCTGCTTGGGTTTTTCTTGCGCTTCGAGCGGCTTGACTTCGCGTCCGAGCAGGTCGGCGAGCTTGCGCACGCCTTCCATGCCGCCGGGCGGGCAGAGGTTGATCTCGACTTCGCCTTCGGCGATGGCTTCGGCATACGGCTTGCATCCCGGGAATCCGCACTGGCCGCATTGCGTCTGCGGAAGGATGGCTTCGATCTTTTCGACCAGGGGATTGCCTTCGACCTTGAACTTGATCGAGGCGAAACCGAGTGCCGCGCCAAGGATGACCGCGCCAAGGGCCATGACGAGTATGGCCGTAATCATTACTGGTATTTGTCCAGGCCGGCAAAGCCCATGAAGGCGAGCGACATCAGTCCGGCAGTGACCATGGCGATGGCCACTCCACGGAAATGAACCGGAACATCGGCGCCTTCGACGCGTTCGCGAATACCGGCGAACAAGACCAGCACCAGCGAAAAACCGACAGCGCTTGCGGCGCCGAAGAAGAGCGATTCGATGAAATTGTGTTTATTGCTAACGTTAAGCAAGGGAACACCGAGGACGGCGCAGTTGGTCGTGATCAGCGGCAGATAGATGCCAAGCACTTGATGCAGCAACGGACTGGTCTTCTGAATGACCATCTCGGTCAGCTGAACGATCGCGGCAATGGTGACGATAAAGGAGAGTGTGCGCAAGTACTCCAGCCCGAAGGGCATCAGCATGAAGTGGTCGATGATGTAGCTGGCGCCCGTCGCCATGGTGAGGACAAAGGTCGTTGCGGCGCCCATGCCGAAGGCCGTCTCCAGCTTCTTGGAAACGCCCATGAAAGGGCACAGACCAAGGATCTTCACCAGAACGACGTTGTTGACCAGAACAGCGCCGATGATGATGAATAGATAGTGGGTCATGGCTCGAATGGCAATGCGGGAAAGGGCGGCAAGCACGGCAGCAAGCGCTGCAAAGCCTTGAAATTATCCCCTATCGGCGGACAGCGTTCAACCCTGTTGACTGTAGCGCTATCGGGCAACGGTCGGTGCGTTCGGGCGGTTTGAATTGGCCAGGGCCGCCGCAGCTTCGGCGATCAAGGCCGGACCGCGATAGATGAAGCCCGAATAAAGCTGAACCAGGCTCGCGCCAGCCTCCCGTTTGGCCAGCGCATCGTCGCCGGTCATGATGCCGCCGACGCCGATGATCGGTATTTCGCCGGCCAGGGCGACGGCGAGCTTATTCAGCACGGCTGTGGCGCGCTTGAACAGCGGGGCGCCCGACAGCCCCCCGGCTTCACTGGCGTTCACCTTGCCCTCAACCCCGTCGCGAGACAGCGTGGTGTTGGTGGCGATTACGCCGTCCATGCGATGCAGGCGCAGAAGGTCGGCGATCGACTGAATCTGTGCGTCTTCAAGATCCGGCGCGATTTTCAGCACCAGCGGGACATACTTGCCATGCTTTTCCGCCAGACGGTTCTGTGCCGCCTTCAGGCCGCCGAGCAGCGCATCGAGCGCCGCGTCGTTCTGCAAATCGCGCAGATTCTTGGTGTTCGGGCTGGAAATATTGACGGTGACATAGCTGGCGGCTTGATACACCCGCTCCAGGCAGATCAGGTAGTCGTCCACTGCGTTTTCGATGGGCGTGTCGAAGTTCTTGCCGATGTTGATGCCGAGGATGCCGCCGCGCTGCGGGAACTGCGCGTCCGAAATGTTGGATAGCAGTTGATCGACACCATCGTTGTTGAAGCCCAGGCGGTTGATGATGGCCTGTTTCTGGACAATGCGGAACATCCGTGGCTTGGGGTTGCCCGGTTGCGGGCGCGGCGTCACGGTACCGATCTCGATAAAGCCGAAACCGAGGGCGGCCAGCGCGTCGACGTGTTCTCCATTCTTGTCCAGGCCGGCGGCCAGGCCGACCGGATTGCGGAACTTCAGCCCCATGACCTCGACCGGGTCGGGCGGAGGCGGCGAGGCCAGCAGGCAGGCGATCCCCGCCCGGTTGAGGAAGTCGACGCCGGACATCCCCAGATCGTGGGCCATCTCGGGGTCGAGCGAAAAGAAGACATTGCGCAGCAGCGAATAAATCATCGGCCGATTTTACCCGAAGCGGCGGCTGCGCAGGTTTTTTGGGCGCAGCACTTCTGGAACGACGGGATCGATCCCACGATTGATTAGAGCAATGGCTTACGCCGGAGAGTGGTTCTGGAGCCACTCGCGCAAGGCGGCATCCACACGGGTCTGCCAGCCTTCGCCGCTTGCACGAAATTGCTCAACGACCTCTCTCGACAAGCGGATGGTGATGCGCTCTTTGGTCGGTGTTTTCTGAGGACCACGTACGCCGAGTTTTTTTCTGAAGGATGCGGGTAATGCCTCAGCGGTTGGCTTGAATTTCGCCATGTCTTCGGCCGTCAGTTCGCGGACTTCACCGTCCGCGTCAATCAGGGGTTTGCGACTTGCCATATTGATTTGCCTCTCTCGTATTTGCCTTGCGGAAGCTGATTACCCGAATGCCCATTTCGGTCTCGGTAAAGCACAGCACATGCAACCGGCGATCCAAGTAACACAGCGCGATGTAACGAGTTTCGCCATATGCCTTCCGGGTGTCGGGAAATACCAGCGCCGTGTTGAAATCGACTTCTGCCGCTCGTTCGAATGAGAGTTGACGCTCTCTGATGTTTCGCTCGTTCTTGAGCGGGTCAAAGTCGACTTTCATAGATCAGAAGTGTATGCACAAATAGATAGCACGTCAATGTTTATTGTATGTACAAACACGTTGACCTGCTCACAAAACTCTGGTGGCGATCACCAACAAACATACGTCTGAATTGAGTGGTTGCGCGCGACCCGCCGGCCGCATGGCGGAACGCGGGGTCAGCGGGTGCCGCTCTGGCCGGCGCATTGCCAAGCCGATCACGCTTGCCGATAATGCGCTACGGTTGTTCGTGCCGAGCACGCCCTTGTGCAAACCCCCTTTGATGAAGGATCCACTGCCATGTCCAAGCCCCGCCTCGTTTACTTTGACTTCGCCGGTAGCCGCGGCGAAGAGTGCCGCATCGCCCTGCATCTTGCGGGTGTCGATTTCGACGATGTGCGCATCCCGACCGCGGATTGGCCGAAACTCAAACCGCAGACCCCTTTTGGTTCGCTGCCGGTTTTCGAACCGGCCGGCAAGCCGCCGCTTGCGCAGTCGAACGCGATTCTGGTCTACATCGGCCGGCAGCATGGCCTGCACCCGAAAGATGACCTGGAGGCGGCGTACCACGAGGCACTGATGTGCTACGTCGAGGATCTGCGCTCCATCGTGGGGCCAACGCTCCGCATTACCGATGAAGCCCAGAAGCGCTCCGCCCGCGAGGCGCTGGCAAGCAACGACCTGCCGACATGGGGCGCAAACGTCGAGCGGTTGCTCGGCGAATCGTCCTTTGTGGGCGGCGACAAGCTAAATGTTGTCGACCTCAAGCTGTACATGATCGTGCGCTGGTTGACGTCGGGAACAGTCGACTATGTGCCAACGACGGTGTTTGACCACTGTCCGAAGCTGCAACGGGTCTTCCGCAGCGTTAGCGAGCACGCGGGCGTGAAAGCCTGGTTGGCACGCGCAACGCGCTAGATTCCTTGGGTCGGCCGGTATTCTGTCAGCATGCCGCTCGTGTCGCTGCCTGACAGATCGCGTCGGCGAAGGTCGCCGACAGCGCCACCGGGAAATCGTGTCCCATGCCATCGACAACGCGCAGTTCCGCCTCGGGAATGTGGTTGGCGACATCCTCGCCGCAGGCCAGATTGATCAGCGGATCGTCCTTCCCATGGAGAACGACGGTCGGGCAGGCGATGCGCTTCAGCAGCGCTCGTCGATCGCCGTTGGCGATGAGGGCGCCGAGTTGCCTGGCCACGCCCTGCGGATTGAAGCTGCGGTCATACTCCTGGCCGAACAGTAACTCCAGGTCTTCCTCCGCCGTCGGATACGCCGGGCTGGCCACCGACCGGTGGCGCGCGATGGCATCCTGAACAACGCTTTGGCGATCCTGAGTCACGGGCAGCGGGGCGAACAGCGACATGGCGGCGGCAGAAGTGGGTGGTGGCAGCATCGGGTTGCCGCTCGACGACATGATGCTGGTCAGCGAATGCGTGCGTTCCGGGTAGCGGGCGGCGATGATTTGGGCAATCGCTCCGCCCATCGAGGCGCCGACCAGGTGCGCCTGTTCGATCTCAAGCGCATCGAGCAGGCCAATACTATCGGCGGCCATCGTTTCCAGGGTATAGGGCAGGGCAAACGGTGAAGCGCCGCGCAGAAGGGCACTGAAATCGGGTAGCGCCAGCCCATCGCAGCGCGTCGACAATCCAGAGTCACGGTTATCGAAGCGGATGACGCGATAGCCTCGGTGCACCAACAGGTCGCAGAGTTCGATATTCCAGCGCGTCAATTGCGCGCCAAGCCCCATGATCAAGAGAACGGTAGGAGCGCTGGCCGAACCGAACGATTCGTAGAACAGCTCGATGGTGTTGGCAGAAATGCGTGGCATAGGGGTCAGAATCTCATGAAGTCATCGGCCCGGGGCCGGGAAAACCGATGCGTTGCGCTTTGGCATCGACCGGTCGCCCGATGCGGGAACGGCCCATTTTCCCTCGATCGCTTCAATCGGGTAGTGTTACGATCAGTTGCATTGACCTTTTTAACACATCGTCGTCCTAGAACGAAACTTCGGGCTATCAATTTCCATCAATGACGTCCAACACGCAATGGAGTTTGGGTACCAAATTAACCTTGGTGGTGGCGCCCTTCCTGGTGTTTGTGCTGATCTCGACAGCCGCGACGCTGTGGGTGTCCTGGCAACTCGACGGGGGTGCCGCCGCGATCAACGAAGCGGGGCGCATGCGCATGCAAACCTACCGCATGGCTCTATCCGTCAGCCTGGAGCAGACCAGTGAGTTGACCCAGCAGATTGCGCAATTCGAACAAAGCGTGGCCGTATTGCGCATGGGCGATCCGGACCGACCGCTTTTCGTGCCGTGGGACAATGTCGTTCGCGACAAGTTCGAAACGGTCGTTGGACACTGGGCAGGCTATCGCGACCATTGGCTGGACGGCAGTCACACGCAACTCGATGCGTTGCGCATCGAGACCGGCGCATTTGTTTCGGATATCGACGCGCTGGTGATCAGCATCGAATCGCACATGGCGCTTTGGACGTCCTTGCTGTATCTGCTGCAGATGTCGGTGTTGGGCATGGCCATTCTGGTTGCCGCGATACTGATCTATACCGGGTACGTATTCGTTCTGGAGCCGGTGGGCCAGCTCAAGCTGGCTATCGAAAAAATCCAGCAGGGCGATTTCGATTCGCGCGTCAATCATGTCAGCAGCGATGAATTTGGCATGCTGGCCATGGGGTTTAACGGCATGGCCGACAATCTGCAATCGATGTACCGCAATCTCGAACACAAAGTGACTGAAAAGACCAGTGAGCTCGAAGAAAAAAAAGAGCGGCTGGAAGGCCTGTATGAAGTCACCACCTTGGTCGCGAACGCGACCACGCTTGACGATCTGAGCCAGGGTTTCGTCAAGAGCATGGCCCGTATTGCCAGAGCCGATGGCGTTACGATTCGCTGGTCGGATCAGGACAACCAGCATTATCTGATGCTGGCAGCGCTCGGCATGCCCCAGTCCCTTGTCGATGCCGAGCAATGCATCGACAAGGGAAGCTGTTATTGCGGGGAAATCGGCTCAGAAGCAAGATTGCGCGTCGTCCCGATACAGGGCGAGCCGGAAAATTCGAAACTGCTATGCGCAAAAGCCGGCTTTAAAACCGTGATCAATGTTCCGATCCGCTTGCATGAGCGGCTGATGGGAGAAATCGACCTGTTTTTCAACGCCATCGTGTCGCCGCCGCCTGCCGTGCGCTCTTTGCTGGAAGTTCTGGGCAACCACTTGGCCAGCGCCATGGAAAACCTCCGTCTCAATGCGCTGGAAAAGGAAGCGGCGGTGTCGCAGGAGCGCATGTATCTGGCGCGCGAACTGCATGATTCAATCGCCCAGTCATTGGCTTTCTTGAAAATACAGGTGCAGTTGTTGCGCGACGCCGTTCAGTCGGAGAATGCAGTCGAGATTCAGGGAGTGCTTGAAGAAATCGATACCGGCGTTCGTGAAAGTTATGGCAATGTGCGCGAGCTGCTGTTGCATTTTCGAACCCGCGCCAATGACGAAGAGATCGAGCCCGCGTTGTCCACAACCTTACGAAAATTCGAGCACCAGAGTGGCGTCAAGGCATCGATGAGCATGCGCGGGCGAGGCATGCCGCTTCCGCCGGACGTGCAAATCCAGGTGCTGCATATCGTGCAGGAAGCCTTGTCTAACGTGCGCAAGCATGCCCGTGCCTCGCATGTCCAGCTGGCGATTGAGCAACAACCGGCGTGGCGTTTTGAGGTGCGTGACGACGGCATCGGATTCCAGGTCGATAACGACGCGCTGGATGAAACGCATGTCGGGCTTCGCATCATGAAGGAGCGCGCCCAGCGCATCGGCGCCGAACTCAACGTCATTTCCACGCCGGGCCACGGTAGTACCGTCGTTCTAACGCTGCCGGCCCCGGCGGATCCGATGCCGGACGAAGCGCCGGTACCCAAGGGAGCCATGGCATGAGCATTGACACATTGCACCCCGACATGCCGCCGATCCGTCTGCTGGTCGTCGACGACCATACGCTCTTCCGCCGCGGCCTGACCGCGCTGCTGACTCGCGACCCGCAGTTGCGAGTCGTCGGCGACGCCGCAGATGCGGGTGAAGCGTTGCGCAAGGCTCAGGAGCTGCAGCCCGATATCATCTTGCTCGATAACCACCTGCCCGGCGTCCAAGGTGTCGATGCCTTACCGGCTCTGCGGGATGCGGCACCCGCAGCGCGGATTCTGATGTTGACCGTCAGCGAAGACGAAAATGACCTCGCCGCCGCCTTGTGTGGCGGTGCGGTCGGCTACCTGCTGAAGACTGCGGAAGGTGAAGCCTTGGCCGCGGCCATCAAAAGCGCCATGCAAGGCGAAAATATCGTGGCGCCGGAGATGATGAGCAAGCTGGTGTCGGCTTACCGGATTGTCGCCTCCGACGGTTATGTGCCTCCCAGCGCCGGGGCGGGCCGGTCCGCCCCGTCTCTGACCAGACCGGCCTCGGCAAGTTCGGTGCTAGACAGCCTGTCGCCGCGCGAACTCGATATTTTGCGAGGGATTGCGCGCGGCGCCAGCAACAAGGAGATCGCACGCGAATTCGGCATTGCCGAAACCACCGTCAAGATCCACGTCCAGCACGTGTTGCGCAAACTCGATGTCAGTTCGCGCGTTCATGCGGCGGTTATCGCATCCGAGCACGGCCTGCTTTGATCCAAATCAAATAGCGCCGGGAATATGCGCAGTCTAGTTCTACGGAACTAGGGGGTCGCCGAGGACGGTAGTACCAATTCCGGCTCGGAATGCGTCTACAGGAGGATTCTCCCGAGGAGCGGCTCGCTCTAAATTATGGTCATGCAAATAAAGGGGTATGGCATGACTAAAAAAGGGCAGGCACTCTCGATTCTGATGGTCAGCACGCTTGCATTCACGGTGTGCTTCATGGTCTGGATGATGTTCGGCGTGATCGGCATTCCGATCAAGAAGGCGTTGGGTCTGAATGCGACCGAATTCGGGTTGCTGACGGCCATGCCGGTACTCAGCGGTTCGCTGATCCGCGTGCCGCTGGGCATCTGGACCGACAAGTACGGTGGCCGCATCGTGATGGCCGCTCTCATGGCCATCACCGTACCGGCGATTTGGCTCATGGCCTACGCCACGCAGTACTGGCAGTACCTGATCATCGGTCTGGTTCTCGGTCTGGCGGGTGGCTCGTTCTCGGTGGGCACGCCCTACGTGGCACGCTGGTTCCCGCGGAATCAGCAAGGATTCGCCATGGGCATATACGGTGCCGGCAACTCGGGAGCTGCCGTCAATAAATTTCTGGCACCGGCTCTGGTCGTTGCCTTCGGGTGGACCATGGTGCCGCTGGTTTATGCAGCTATCATGGCCGCGACGGTCGCCCTGTTCTGGTTTTTCAGCTATAGCGACCCTGCGCATCTGGTGACGCACAACGATTCCTTCCGGGAACAACTCAAGGTTCTGAAGGATCCCAAAGTTCTGAAGTACTGCCAGTTCTACAGCATCGTCTTTGGTGGCTATGTCGCCCTGGCCTTGTGGATGGTCCAGTACTACGTCGGCGAGTTCGGGCTGGACATTCGGACTGCTGCCCTGTTGGCCGCCTGTTTCTCGTTGCCGGGCGGCGTACTGCGCGCCTTCGGTGGCTGGATGTCGGACAAATGGGGAGCGCACAGCGTGACCTGGTGGGTGATGTGGATCAGCTGGATCTGCCTCTTCCTGTTGAGCTACCCGCAAACCGATCTGACCATTGCAACAACTACAGGTCCCCTGTCTTTCCACATCGGACTGAACGTCTATCTGTTCACCATCCTGCTGTTCATTCTGGGCGTCTGTTTCGCTTTCGGCAAAGCCAGCGTCTTCAAATACATCAGTGATGAGTATCCCCACAACATCGGTACGGTCAGCGGCGTCGTCGGTCTAGCCGGCGGCATGGGCGGTTTCGTGCTGCCTATCATGTTCGGCGCGCTGATGGATCTGACCGGAGTCCGCTCCAGCGCTTTCATGCTGATGTACGGCGTGGTCTGGGTATCACTGATCTGGATCTACTGGACTGAAAACCGCCATCAGGAGTCCGCTGACCACAAGGCCGTCGCAGCCGGCGCGCACCACTAATTTTTGCTCTCAAGAAAGCACATCATGACAAACAAATCGCACACTGGAGCTGACATCGCCGACTGGCGCCCGGAAGACAACGACTTCTGGGAAAGCACCGGTAAGAAGATCGCCTATCGCAACTTGTGGATTTCGATTCCGGCCCTGCTGTGCGGGTTCGCCGTCTGGGGCATGTGGGGCATCATCACCGTGCAGATGCTCAACCTGGGCTTCCCCTTTACCCAGGCGGAGTTGTTCACGCTGACCGCCATCGCCGGCATCGCCGGGGCCACGATGCGCATTCCGGCATCGTTCCTGATCCGCCTGGCCGGCGGGCGCAACACTATTTTCCTGACCACGGCGATGCTTCTGGCGCCGGCCATCGGCACCGGCATCGTGCTGCAGCACAAAGACTGGCCGTTGTGGGCTTTCCAACTGATGGCACTGTGGTCGGGCGTAGGCGGCGGCAACTTTGCCAGCTCGATGTCGAATATCTCGACCTTCTTTCCGAAGCGCCTGCAGGGCACCGGGCTGGGGCTGAACGCCGGCCTCGGAAACTTCGGCGTGACGACGATGCAGGTGGTGATCCCGCTCGTGATGACGATGGGCCTCCTGGGCAGCTTTGGCGGCGAACCGATGACCCTGGTCAAGGACAGCGGCTGGATCTTCGGCAAGATTCCCGCCGGTACCTCGACCTGGATCCAGAACGCCGGGTTTGCCTGGGTTCTGTCGCTGGTGCCCCTGGCCATTCTGTGCTGGTTCGGCATGAACAACCTGAAGACGATCTCGCCGTCCACTGGCAACCCGATCGTCGCCTTCGCCAAGATCACCTACCTGTACACGCTGGCCTTCGTGCCGTCGATCTTCATGCTTTACCTGTATCTGCCGCCGCCGACCGGGCTGGGCCTGCTCAACATGTGGGTGGCCATACCACTGGACATCGTCCTCGCGCTGCTGGTGATGAAGATGGCCGCCTTCGGTCCGATGAAGGAAGGTGTGGCCAAGCAGTTCGAGATCTTCCGCAACAAGCACACGTGGGCGATGACCATCCTCTACATCGTCACTTTCGGCTCGTTTATCGGTTTCTCAATGGCGCTACCGCTGTCGATGAAGGTGATCTTCGGCGTTAGCCATGTGCCCGACGCCGCCGGTGTGATGCAACACACGGCGAGCAACCCGAACGCACCGGCAGTGCTGGCCTTTGCCTGGATCGGTCCCTTTGTCGGTGCGCTGATCCGTCCGGTGGGCGGCTGGGTCTCCGACAAGGTCGGCGGTTCGATCGTCACGCAATGGGTTTCGGCAGCGATGGTGGTGGCCTCGGTGGCCGTTGGCTATGTGATGATGCAAGCCTACCACTCGGCCACGCCCGAGCAGTACTTCCTGCCCTTCATGCTGCTGTTCATCGTGCTCTTCGCGGCCAGCGGCATCGGCAACGGCTCGACTTTCCGCACCATCGGGGTCATCTTCGACCGGCAGCAGGCCGGCCCGGTGCTGGGCTGGACATCGGCCGTCGCCGCCTACGGTGCCTTCATCGCACCGGTAGTGATCGGCCAGCAGATCAAGGCCGGCACGCCGCAGGCGGCGATGTACGGATTCGCGGTGTTTTATGCGCTGTGCCTGATCCTCAACTGGTGGTTCTACCTGCGCCGTGGCGCTGAAATAAAGAACCCTTAATCTGTTTGATCGAATACCCGGAGAACCCACATGAGCCATTTTCTCGATCGACTGAGCTATTTTTCACAGCCCAAAGAACCGTTTTCCGGCGAACACGGCGTCACCAATGGTGAAGACCGAACCTGGGAAGACGCCTACCGCGACCGCTGGGCGCATGACAAGATCGTTCGCTCCACGCACGGTGTGAACTGCACCGGCTCCTGTTCGTGGAAGATTTACGTCAAGGGCGGCATCGTCACCTGGGAAACCCAGCAGACCGATTACCCGCGCACCCGCTGGGACATGCCGAACCACGAACCCCGCGGTTGCGCACGCGGCGCCAGTTACAGCTGGTACCTGTACAGCGCCAACCGCGTCAAATATCCGCTGATCCGCGGCCGCCTGCTCAAGCTATGGCGCGAAGCCCGTCTGTCTAAGGAGCCGGTCGATGCCTGGGCTTCGATCGTGCAAGCGGACGGGAAACGTCGGGAGTACCAGAGCGTGCGTGGCCTGGGTGGCTTTGTGCGCGCCAACTGGGACGAAGTGAATGAAATCATCACTGCGGCGAATGTGCATACGATCAAGAAGCATGGCCCGGATCGCGTCATTGGCTTTTCTCCGATTCCGGCCATGTCGATGGTTTCCTATGCTGCCGGCAGCCGCTACCTGAGTCTGATTGGCGGCGTCTGCATGAGCTTTTACGACTGGTATTGCGACCTGCCACCCGCCAGCCCGCAAATCTGGGGCGAACAAACGGACGTGCCCGAGTCGGCCGACTGGTACAACTCCAATTTCATCATCGCCTGGGGCTCCAACGTACCGCAGACCCGTACGCCGGACGCCCACTTCTTCACCGAGGTGCGCTACAAGGGCACCAAGACGGTTGCGGTCACTCCGGACTACTCGGAAGTTGCCAAACTTTCCGACATCTGGATGAAGCCCAAGCAGGGCACCGATGCCGCCGTGGCGATGGCCATGGGCCACGTCATCCTGAAGGAGTTCTACTTCCCCGACGGCGGCAAGCCGCGCAGCGAATACTTTGACAACTACGTCCGCCGCTACACCGACATGCCGATGCTGGTCATGCTCAAGGAGCATCAGTTGC
>WBZP01002462.1_pt1 | contig 19789 bp, 11 predicted proteins | sample 5204301 | NCBI WGS metagenome assembly WBZP01 (sample SAMN12412401, study PRJNA552823) | activated sludge metagenome | isolation source: activated sludge from nitrification reactor of wastewater treatment plant... | place: USA: Pennsylvania | collected 2017 | reverse complement strand
TCTCCTCGTCGCCGCGGGCGTCTTCGTCCACAGCCGCTTGCCCCGGGTTCAGCAGTGAGAGTAGCTCCGTACTCACTTCATCGGCCGAGCCGTAGACCGCGGCGTCTAGCGGCGTCACCCCCGCCACCGGCGTGCCGTTGGGGAAGGCCTCCGCCTGGCCCTCCACCAGAGCGATGGCGTCCGGCCCGTTCTGGAGCAGGCCATCGGGCAGCTCCAGGTCGGCCCCGGTGATGGCGGCGTTGGCCAGCAGGAAGTAGCCGGCGGCGTCGGTTGCGTGCCCGGCCAGGTCAATGGTGCGATAGCTGCTATCGTCGCCGCCGTTGAAGAGTACGACAAGGAGGCCATCGAGAAGCGTCCCGCCCGCACCGCCGTCGTACAGCTCGATGAACTCGGCCGTATCAGAGCCGAGCGTGTTGGCATCTACCTCATTGATGAGCACTGTTTGTGCTACAGCCGGCGCGGTGGCGAACGACCATCTGAAATCTTGCCCCATTCCATCAGGTGGATCGTCAAGGTCTACGTCGCTGAGCCGGTCGGCCAAGACAATAACTGTACACGTTTCCCCGCGCGCCAAAGGCAAATAGGGTTGGAAGCGGTAGGTGGTGTTGCCGCCATTCAGCGAATAACTGTGGACGCCGCTTATTTCACAGCGAATTTCTATGGGTTGGTTGCCAAGAATCACCGGTTCGCTAAAAGTGACCTCAATCCGCGTCGCCACGTCTATTCCCGTCGCGCCTTCGGCCGGCTCGAAGGCGACGACAGCCGGCGCGGCGTCAACCCAACCCTGGTTTTCCGCGTCGGGCGTCGGCGGGGCGATGGCGAAGCGATCTGTCGCTCGCGGCTGCCCGCGGCCGTTGGGCACGCGCTGGGCGGAGTGGGCATTGGCCGCGGCGCGTTGGGCCTCGTCTAGCGGCTGCTGGTTGGCTAAGAGAAGCGGCATCAGCCCCGGCGCGGTCTGGCCGTCGGGGGCATACACAACGGCATCGAGCAGATCGTCCAGGATGACCGCCCCGCCGGTGGGGAAGCGCGAGCGCGGCGCGGCGTAGATGGCCACCGCGTCCGGCCCGTCGCGCAACGTGCCGTTGGCCAGCAGCAGATCGGCCGGGGTGGCCGCGGCCCCGGCAACGAAGTAGCCGCGGTCATCGGTGCGATAGCCGGTGAGATCAATGGCCAGATAGACCGAGGCCTCGTCGCCACGATAGAGCACCAACGTCAGGCCGTCGAGCGACGTATGGCCCTTGCCGTCGTCGTAAAGCTCAATAAATTCGGCTGATTCGTCGGCGATGGCGTCCAACTCGTTGATAAGAATGGGCGGCGGCGCGGTGTGGAACAACCAGCCGGCGTCGGCGCCCATGATGTCGGGTGGATCGTCACTGTCCTGGTCGGCCACCGAACCAGCCCGCACCGTCGCCGTGCAGCTTTCATTGGGCGCGAATGGGGCGTTGGGTGTGAAGGTAAAGACAAGGCCGTCGCCCTCGATAGACACAGCATGGACGCCGCTGCGCTCACAGCCCAGCCACAGCGCATCGCCGGCCACATTCACCGGCTCGGAGAAGGAGACGACCACCACCGCGTCCAGAGCAACGCCTGTCGCGCCACTCGCGGGCTGCACCTCCACTACTGCCGGCGCGGCGTCATCCGCCGCCAACCTGCCGCCCGCCCCTGTCGCCAATAGACAAACAGCCAGCAAAACCAGCCAATGCGCTACCCCCCTGCGGTTCATGATCGTGCTCCTTAGCTAGGCCCCCCGCCTGGCCCCTGGCGGTGGGCGATGTTTTTCTACTTCATTCCGCCCTCTCCGCCCCCGCCGGCCACGTCCTTAAACGCCACCCTGAACAAAATCGGCGTCAACTCCTTGCCATCCAGCGCAGCAAAGAGCAGGACGCGCCGCTCGGGGTGGCGGGCGGCGGCCCATTGGGCAAAGGCTTTGCGGTCGGGGGCGCGGCCGGCGGCGTCCAGCAGCCCGGCGGCCGTGGCTTGGGCCATTGCCGCGGCCAGCGCCGCCCGCTCCTCGGCCAGCCGCCCCTCCACCGCCGCCACCCAGCCGTCGAACTCGGCCCGCAGCTCTTCGGGCACGATAGCCTGGATGGCCGCCACCTGGCCGTCGCGCACCGCCTCGACCGCGGCCCGGAAGCTGAGGCCGAAGACCAGCTTGTGCAGCTCCAGATAGGCCGACGACTTGAACTTGAAGCGCTGGCCGTCGCCGAAGAGGGCCACAAACCCCTCCTCGTTGGCCGACATGCCGCGCAGGGCGGCCTGGATGCCGTCGAGGGTGTCCAGGTGGTCGAAGGTGGCCGGCACGGGCAGCCCCAGCGCCGCCGCCGTGTGGCGCAGCAGGGGCAGATCGGCGTAGTCGCCGCTGCGGCGGTCGCGCATGGCCAGCAGGGGCAACTGGTCGCGCCCGCCATAGTCCACCACAATGCGGTTCTCGGGGTAGACGGCCTCGGCCAGCAGCGTCCAGTGGGGGGGCACCTCGGCCAAGGCGGGCAGGGCGTCCAGCCGGCGCTGCGCCCATTGGGCCTGGTCGCTGTGGAAAGCGCCGCGCGTGGCTGCCCGCCAGCGGCCGTCGTGGTGGAAGATGATGATCAACGAGCCGTCCACCTTCTCCATGACCGACGTGATGGGCGCGTCGCTGGTTCGGCCGCCTTCGCCCCAGTTGAAGAACTTGTCGAAGGGGCGGGCGACGACCTGGCCGCTGGGGGTGTGGAGGATGAGGCCGCGGCTGAGGCGCTCGAAGGCGTTCCAGCGGGCGGTGTATTGGGCGCGGGGGGTGTAGCTGAACATGAGCAGGTCGCCGTCGCGGCTGGCGCGCACGTCGCCCAACTCGCCCCACGCCGTGAACCCCGCCCGCACCAACCGGCCGATGTCCTCTACCGTCTCAATTACCGGCTGCGTGTCCGTGGTCATATGAAGAAGTATTATCCGCAGATTGGGCAGATTGGGCAGATTATCAAGAGGAAGAAGCTAAGAAGCTCACGCCAAGACCGCCAAGGACGCCAAGAACGCTAAGAGAACTTCTCTTGGCGTCCTTGGCGCTCTTGGCGTGAGACCTCTTAAAATCTGCCTAATCTGCCCAATCTGCGGATCATCTCTCTTAGGCGGCGACGGGGGCGGCCAGGGCGTCGGCCACCAGTTCGGCCACGTCGCGCACCTGCATGGGCGCGCCCTGCTCGCGGTTGGCGTCGCTCATCATGGTGTTGCAGAACGGGCAGCCGACGGCCAGCACGGCCGCGCCGGTGGCCCGCGCCTCGCGGAAGCGGTTGAGGTTGACCGTCTCCGTGCCGTGCTCCTCCTCCTTCCAATACTGCGCCCCGCCCGCGCCGCAGCAGAAGGAGTCCTTGCCGCTGCGGGGCATCTCCAGCAGGGTCAGCCCGGCGGCGGCCAACGCCTGGCGCGGCTCGGCCAGCACGCCGTTGTGGCGGCCCAGGTAGCAGGGGTCGTGGAAGGTGGCCTGCTCCAACTGCTTGCCGTTCAGCCGCAGCTTGCCCTTGCCCACCAGGTCGGCGATGAACTGGGTGTGGTGGAAGACCTGGTAGTGGCCGCCCAGGTCGCCGTACTCCTTGCCGATGGTGGTGAAGCAGTGGGGGCAACTGGTGACGATGCGCCGCTCGTTGGCCTTGGCGGCGTTGAGCGTCTCGATGTTGGCCTCGGCCATGGCCTGGAAGAGCGGCTCGTTGCCGGCGCGGCGGGCGCTGTCGCCGGTGCAGGTCTCGTCGTCGCCCAGCGTGGCGAAGCTGACGCCGGCGGCGTTCATCACCGTGGCCAGGGCGCGGACGGTCTTCTGGGCGTCGGGGTTGAACGCCCCGGCGCAGCCGACCCACAGCAGCACTTCGTAGTCGGGGTTCTCCTCGACGGTGGGTACGTCGAAGGGCAGGCCGGCGGCCCACTCCATGCGGCTGCCCTGGGCCTGCCACGGGTTGCCCATGCGCTCCATGCCACGGAAGGCGGCCGTGAGCTGCTCCGGGAACTCGCTCTGCATCATGACCTGGTCGCGGCGAATCTCCATGATGTCGAGCATGGGCACGTTGCCGACGGGGCAGATCTCGATGCAGTGGCCGCAGGCGGTGCAGGCCCACACGGCGCTGGGGCTGATGGCGTAGTCGAGCAGGGGCACGCCGTTGGCCGCGCCGCCGGCCAGTTCGCCCATGTGCTGGCGGATGTAGTAGCGCTTGTTGATCTCCAGCGCCGCCGGCGACAGCTCCTTGCCGGTGTTATAGGCCGGGCAGACCTGCTGGCAGCGGTTGCACATGATGCAGGCGAAGGCGTCGAGGATGTGCTTCTTGGGCAGGTCGTCCAGGTCGTTGGCCCCGAACTGCTCAATCGTCTCGTCGTCGAGGTTGAGCTTGGTCATCAGCCCCAGGTAGCTGCGGTCGGGGCTGAGCATGAAGTTGGTCGGCCCCATGAACAGGTGGGCGTGCTTGGTATAGGGGAAGTAGGGCAGGAAGAGGAAGATGAGGCCGATGGCCAGCCACCAGAAGACGTGGAAGCCCGTCTCCAGCGCCGCCGGCGACAGGCCGCCCAGGAAGGTGTTGGCGATGAGGCCGGCGATTGGCTGCCAGGCGTCCGGCCCATCCAGCCCGATCTTGAACGCCGCGCTCATCAGGCGCGAGCCGACGTGGGCCAGGATGAACAGGCCGACGATGAGCGAGTCCACACTGATGCCGCCCTCGCGCACGCGCTCCATGAGCTTGACGTTGCCGCGCGTCTTCAGGGCCGGGTCCTGGGCGGCGAAGCGGCGCAGCAGGAAGTAGACGACGCCGATGAGGACGGCCGCGGCGAACAGGTCGGCCGCCAGCCGGAAGAGCTGGCCGATGATATTGTCGTGCAGGAAGGTGAAGCCGGGAACCAGCCCCTCCAGCAGGTCAATGACGTTGACCAGGCCGTAGAAGATGAAGCCGAAGGCCACGCCGTAGTGGAAGAGGGAGGTGATTTTGCGGTGGCGGATGATGCGCCCCTGGCTGATCAGGGCCAGCAGGCCGGTCATGGCCCGGCGGGGCAGGTCGTTGAGCGCCAGCGCCCCGGTGCCGCGATTGATGACCAGGGCCATTTGGCGGAAGGTGTTGTAGACGGCCGTCAGACAGATCGCCGCCAGCAACAGGAACATGATCCGTTCAAAGGTTGACAGCATGACTGTTCCTCTCCTTTCGGTCGCCGCCGGCCGGGGAATTGAGACCGGGGCGACGTGTGACAACTGGCCGATTGGCCAGGGAAGTATCGTGCACGCCGCCCATAGCGGCGCTTGTTCACCCTGTTATTATAACGTGACTCTAACGCGGTGCATCATAACAAATGTCATGTGTTTGGGGTGACAGAGCAGGATAGACGGCTATGTTGCTGTTGAGAAGGGCAACGAACGCCCCGTCAGGGCTAGGTTCTAGGGGCTAGGTTCTAGGGAAGAGCGCTTTACCCCTAGCCCCTAGCCCCTAGCCCCTAGAACCTAGAACCTAGCCCCTAACCCCTAAAACCTAGAACCTAGCCCCTAACCCCTAGAACCTAGAACCTAATCCCTAACCTGCTATAATCCCCCCACATGACCGCCCGCCGCGCCCTCATCGCCCTGGCTGCCCTGGCCCTGCTCCTCGCCCTGTGGCCCAACGCCCGGTCGCTCTACGACCTGACCGGCGAAGAGGCGCTGCGCGGGCAAGCTGCCGGCGTCGTCCACTGGCTCAACAGTGCCATCCGCCCCCAGCCGCGCCTCGACCCGGCCGCCGTGTCCGCCTCGCCGCTGACCACCCCCGCCGTCAGCCCCTTCGGCGTCAACACCTTCCTGCAACAGGAGGCCGAGCCGGCCAAGCGGGCCCAGATTCTCGATCTGGCCCAGGCCGCCGGCTTCCGCTTCATCCGCCAGGAGTTTCCCTGGGAGGACATCGAAATTCACGGCCGCGGCGACTTCATTGACCGCCGCAACGACCCCGCCGGGGTGGACGCCTGGGCCAAGTACGATCAGATCGTGGCGCTGGCCGCCGAGCGCGACATCGCCGTCATCGCCCGCCTCAGCAACCCGCCCGCCTGGAGCCGCGCCGCCGGCGACACGCTGGGAACCAACGCCCCGCCCGACGACTTCAATGACTTCGGCAACTTCGCCGCCGCCGTGGCCGAGCGCTATCGCGGCCAAATCCGCACCTACCAGGTCTGGAACGAGCCTAACGGCAACGAGGAGTGGGGGCTGCAAGACGTAGACCCGGAGGCGTTCACGCGGCTGCTGTGTCTGGCCTACGACCGCATCAAGGCCGCCGACCCCGAGGCGGTGGTGCTGGCCGGGGCGCTGACGCCGACGGTGGCCAACGACGGCCGCAACATGAACGACCTGCTCTTCCTGGAGCGCATGTACGCCGCCGGCGCGGGCCACTGCTTCGACGTGCTGTCGGCCCAGGGGTACGGCCTGTGGTCTGGCCCCACCGACCAGCGCCTGCGGCCGACGGTCATCAACTACGGCCACAACCTCTTCCTGCGCGACCTGATGGTGCGCCACGGCGACGCCGCCAAGCCCATCTGGATCAGCGAGATGGGCTGGAACGTGGCCCCGGAGGGCATCGTCCCCGCCTTCGGCCGCGTCACCGAAGAGCAGCAGGCCCGCTACGCCGTGGGGGCCTATGACCGGGCGCGGGCCGAGTGGCCCTGGCTGGGGGTCAACGCCTACTGGTTCTTCAAGCGCCCGGCCGATTGGGAGCGCGACCAGGCGTGGTACTACTTCCGCATGTTGGAGCCGGACTTCACGCCCTTGCCCGTCTACCACGCCGTGGCCGACTATGCCGCGTCTGCCCCGTCGCCCGCACCCATGCCCGGCTGGCAGTTTGCCTGGATGAGTGCCCGGCCGGCGCTGTTCCTCGTCGGCGCGGCCGTGCTCTTCCTGGCCCTGCTGCGGGCCTTGGCCCCGCGGGAGGGGGAATGAGCGGGCTTCGCCACGGCCGGTCGTCCGCATCTGAGGCTGCGGACTCCGCACGGGGTAGATCGTTGGTCGTTGGTCGTTGGTCGCTGCCCGCCACCCCGTCAAATGCGGAGTGCGCATCCTCAGATGCGCCTCCCCGCCGCGCCAACTCGCCCACATCTGAGGATGCGGACTCCGCCATTGTGCCGCGCCCCCCCGCGGAGTGCGCATCCTCAGATGCGCCACCCCGTCGCGCCGACCCGCCCGCATCTGAGGATGCGGACTCCGCTATTGTGCTGCGCCCCCCCGCGGAGTGCGCATCCTCAGATGCGCCTCCCCGCCGCGCCAACCCGCCCGCATCTGAGGATGCGGACTCCGCTATTGAGCTACCCTCATTCCCTGCGGAGTGCGCATCCTCAGATGCGCCTCCCCGCCGCGCCAACCCGCCCGCATCTGAGGATGCGGACTCCGCCATTGTGCCGCGCCCCCCTGCGGAGTGCGCATCCTCAGATGCACCGCCCCGCCGCGCCAACTCGCCCGCATCTGAGGATGCGGACTCCGCCATTGTGCCGCGCCCCCCCGCGGAGTGCGTATCCTCAGATGCGCCTCCCCGTCGCGCCGACCCGTCCGCATCCTCAGATGCGGACTCCGCGTTTGCGCCACCCGCCACCCGCCACGCGCCACGTGCCACCCGCCTCTGCCTACTGGCCGTGCTTATTCTTCTGCTGGCCACCGGCCTGCGCTTCCACCGCCTCGACGCCCAATCCTTCTGGAACGACGAAGGCAACAGCGCCCGCCTCAGCGAGCGCCCCATCGCCGCCATCCTGGAGGGCACCGCCTCCGACATCCACCCGCCGCTTTACTACCTGGCCCTCCACGGCTGGCGCGCCCTCCTGGGCGACAGCGAATTCGCCCTGCGCGCGCTGTCGGCCTTTGCCGGGGTTCTCACTGTCGCTGTCGTGTTCGGGCTGACGAAGCGCAGGGGAGCAGGGGAGCAGGGGAGCAGAGGTGAAGGAGTCTCCCCTGCTCCCCTGCGCCAAAGACCAGATACTTGGCCGAGAGCGATAGCCTCTCTGCTAGCCGCCGTCAGCCCCGTCCTCGTCTACTATAGCCAGGAAACGCGCATGTACGCCCTCCTGGCGCTGCTGGCCGCCCTCAGCACGTGGGCGCTGCTGGCCTGGCTGGGCGGGGGCGGCCGCCGCTGGGCCGTGGCCTACGTGGCCGTGGCCGCCGCCGGCCTCTACACCCACTACTTCTTCCCGGCCGTCATGGTGGCGCATGGGCTGCTGGTTGTAGGGCGGGTTGGCAACCCGCCTCTTGGCCGGTCAAGAGGCGGGTTAGAAGGCGGGTCAAGAGGCGGGTTGCCAACCCGCCCTACAATCCCGCCCCTTGTTACCTGGCTCCTCATGGCCGCCGCGGCCGTCGCCCTCTACCTCCCCTGGCTGCCCATCTTCCTGCGTCAGGTCGGCGGCCGCGAAGGGGCGCGCCCGCCGCTGCTGCCCTTCCTGGCCGACGCCTGGCGCTGGCTCGTCCTCGGCCCCACCGTCGGTACCGATGAAGCCATCTGGGCGCTGGTGGCCGCCGCGGCCCTGGTCATTATTGGGTTGCTTGTCACCCTTCGCCACTCGCCGCGCCGACCAACGACCAACGACCAACGACCAACGACCACCCCCACCGCGCCACCCGCCACCCCGTCCGCATCTGAGGATGCGGACTCCGCCGACGCTCCCCACTACCAGCGGAGTGCGCATCCTCAGATGCGCCCCGCCGCGCCGACCAACGACCAACGACCAACGACCACCCCCACCGCGCCACTCGCCACCCCGTCCGCATCTGAGGATGCAGACTCCGCCGACGCTCCCCACCACCAGCGGAGTGCGCATCCTCAGATGCGCCCCGCCGCAGATGACACACGTCCCGCATCCTCAGATGCGCCTTGCCGCGGCCAGCCGTCCGCATCTGAGGATGCGGACTCCGCCGACGCCACGCGCCACCAGCGGAGTGCGCATCCTCAGATGCGCTCCGCGCCGACCAACGACCAACGACTAACGACGACGGCCGATGCAACACCAGTCCCGCATCTGAGGATGCGGACTCCGCAGGAACCGCCCACCGCCCGTCCCGCATCTGAGGATGCGGACTCCGCGGACGCTACCCGCCACTCGCCACCCGCCTCTCGCCCCTCTTCCCTAGCCCCTAGCCCCTGGCCCCTAGCCCCTATCCCCCTGCTAGTCGTCCCGTTAACCCTCATGTACGTCGTCGGCGCTACCGACCCCGCCTTCTTCAAGTTCCTGCTAGCCGCCGTGCCCTTTGTGTGTCTGCTCATGGGCCGGGCCTGGGGCGTCCCCCGCCGTTGGCTGTGGCTGCCGGGCGTGCTGACGGCGCTGGTGCTGGCCGGCAGCGCCGTTGCGCTGGCCAACCTCTACGGCGACCCTGCCTTCGCCCGCGCCGACTACCGGGCCATCGCCGCCCGCATCGCCGCCGACGACCGCAACACGGCCGTGCTCCTCGTCGCCCCCAACCAGTGGGAGGTGTTCACCTACTACCACCGCGACGGCGCGCCCGTCTACCCTCTGCCGCGCGGTCAGCCCGACCCGGCCCTGGTCGAGCCGGAGCTGGCCGCCATCGCCGCCGCCCACGAACGCCTCTACGTCCTCTACTGGGGCGAGGGGCAGCGCGACCCGCAGGGAGTCATCGCCCGCTGGCTGGACGCCAACACGTTCAAGGCGTCGGAGGAGTGGGTGGGCGACGTGCGTCTGGCCATCTACGCCGTGGCCCCCGCCGCGGCCGTCCCGCCCACGCCCAGCGGCGCGACCTTCGCCGCCCTGGACGGCGAGACCATCACCTTGCGGGAGTTCGCCGTCTGGCCCCCCACCGCCCGGCCGGGGGACGTGGTCGGCGTGCGCCTCGTCTGGTCGGCCGACGCCACCCCGGCGCGGGCCACCAAGGTCTTCCTGCACCTGCTGGCCGCCGACGGCCGCCTCGTTGCCCAGCGCGACGGCGAGCCGGGCGGCGGGCAGCGGCCGACCACGAGTTGGGCCGCCGGCGAGGCCATCCGCGACAACCACGGCCTGCTGCTGCCGCCCGACCTGCCGCCGGGCCAGTACGAGCTGCGCCTCGGCCTCTACGACGCCCTCGATCCCGCCGCCCGCCTGCCCGTCAACGGCGGCGACAGCCTGCACCTTGAGGTCATTACTGTGGAGGAAGAGGAGAGGAACGCCGAGTGACGCAGAGGAGCGCAGAGAGACGCAGAGGAAGCCCCCCTCTTTCTTCCTCCGCGTTTCTCTGTGCCCCTCAGCGTATCTCAGCGTCGCTCTCTTCACATATTGAAAGAGGGGAGGAACGCCGAGTGACGCCGAGGAGCGCAGAGAGACGCAGAGAAAGAATTTGTCTTTTCTTCCTCTGCGTCTCTCCTTTCCTCTGCGTTTCTCTGCGTCGCTCTTATCTTCTAAGTGAGACGAAACCATGATTCAAGCCATTCACCACGTCCAGATCACCGTCGCCGCCGCCGACGAGGCCGCGGCGCACGACTTCTACGTCAACGTCCTCGGCCTGCGCCCGATCGCCAAGCCCGACTCCCTGCAAGGCCGCGGCGGCTTCTGGGTGGAGGTGGGCGACCAGCAACTCCACATCGGCGTCGAAGAGGGCGTCGAACGGCGGCGCACCAAAGCCCACGTCGCCTACCAGGTGGACGACCTGGCCGCCTGGCGCGAACGGCTGGCCGCGGCCGGCATCGCCGCCCTGGAGAGCGTGCCCATCCCCGGCTTCGACCGCTTCGAGTGCCGCGACCCGTTTGGCAACCGGCTGGAGTTCATCCAACGGGTGGAGGTAGATGAGCAGCCGACCCGCCGCTTCACCAACCGCGCCGACAACTACGCCCGCTACCGGCCGACCTATCCGGCCGCCGCCCTGGATTGGCTGTGGGGCGCGGCGGGCCTGTCGCCCGGCAGCGTCGTGGCCGACGTCGGTTCCGGCACGGGCATCCTGACCGCCCTGCTGCTGGCCCGCGGCGCGACCGTCTACGCCGTGGAGCCGAACGCCGCTATGCGCGCCGCGGCCGAAGCGTGGTTGGGCGGCCGGCCCGGCTTCGTCAGCGTGGACGCCACCGCCGAAGCCACCGGCCTGCCCGACGCCAGCATGGACCTCATCACCGCCGGGCAGGCGTTTCACTGGTTCGAGGCGGAGGCGGCGCGGGCCGAGTTCCGGCGCATCCTGCGGCCCGGCGGCGCGGTGGCCCTGGTGTGGAACTCGCGCGACAAGCAGCGCGGCGGCTTCGTGGCCGACTACGAGGCGCTGCTGACTGAGTTCGCCCCCAGCTACCGCCGCGTGCGCCACGGCTCGCGCATGGACAAGATCGGCCGCCTCTTCGCCGACGGCTACGAGATGCGCGTCTTCGACCAGGAGCGGCCGCTGGACTACGATAGCCTGCTCGGCGGCCTGTTGTCCGGCTCTTATAGCCCCCTGCCCGGCGACCCGCGCTACGAGCCGATGGTTGCCCGGCTGCAAACGCTCTTCGCCGCCCACCAGCGCGACGGACAGGTGGTTATCCCCTATCGGACGCAGGTCTTTTTTGGCCGGCTGATCTCGTGACCAACCCCTGTTAACAACGTGTTGTAGCGCGGGATGGTATCCAGCTTCTGCGTTGTAGCGCGGGATGGTATCCCGCTTCTGTGTTGTAGCGTGGGCTACCGTCCCGCTTCTGCGTTGTAGCGCGGGCTACCATCCCGCGCTACAAGGGGCTTGACAGTCCGGGCGGGCTGGACTACCATCTACGACACTGACATAGACATACGTCTAACCATTTGCCGCGAGGGGCCGACGGACCGCAAGCCGTCGCGCGGGAGCAGCGGCGGCGAGGAGAAGTTGCCCGATGCCGAGTCCGCCGCGACTGACCGGAATGCGGGGCTTTGTACTTATCTGGCTGGGTCAACTCGTGTCCTTGCTGGGCACGGGCATGACCAACTTTGCCCTGTCATTCTACCTATTCGAGAAGACCGGCCAGGCCACGGCCCTGACCATCGCCATCTTCGCCTTTGCCGCCCCCAGCATCCTGCTCAGCCCACTGGCCGGGGCGCTGGTTGACCGTTCCAACCGCAAGTTCGTCGTCATCGTCACCGATCTGGCCGCCGGCCTGGTCACCATCGCCTGGCTGATCATCGTCCTGCGCGTTGGCAACCTGGAGTTGTGGCAGGTCTACCTGGGCAACGCCATCACCGGCGCGTTCAACGCCTTTCAGTTCCCCGCCTTTTCGGCCGCGGTGACGCTGATGATCCCTAAGGAGCAGTACGGCCGGGCGGCGGGGATGCTCGACTTCGCCGGGGCGGCTTCCAACATCCTGGCGCCCGCTTTCGCCGGGGCGCTGCTTGGCCCGCTGGGGCTGGCCGGCATCATGGCCATTGACGTGGCCACTTTCATTCTGGCCATCATCGCCGTGCTGGTCGTCCACATGCCGCAGCCGGCGCCCGAACCGCGAGCCGAGGGGGAGAAGGGGCCAAGTCTATGGCAAGACTCACTCTACGGCTTCCGCTACATCCTGGCCCGGCCCAGCCTGCTCGGCCTGCAACTCGTCTTCACCACGATCAACTTCACCGCCGCTTTTGGTGGCGTCATCGCCATCCCGCTCATCCTGGCCCGCAGCGGCAACAACGCCGGCACGCTGGCCACGGTGCAATCGCTGGCGGCGTTCGGCGGCGTGGTCGGGGGGCTGCTGATGAGCGCCTGGGGCGGGCCGAAGCGGCGGGTGCGCGGCGTGCTGTGGGGCATGACCGCCGAGAGCGTGCTGGGGCCGATTGTCCTCGGCGTGGCCCGCGGCCTGCCGGGCTGGATCTTCGGCAGCTTCATGTCGCAGGCGTTCATCCCCATCATCAACGGCTCCAACCAGGCCATCTGGCAATCGAAGGTGCCGCCGGCCGTCCAGGGGCGCGTCTTCGCCACACGGCGCATGATCGCCCAGTTCAGCTTCCCCATCGCCGTCCTCTTCGCCGGACCGCTGGCCGACCGCGTCTTCGAGCCGGCTATGCAGGGCGGCGGCGCGGCGGCGGCGCTCTTCGGCCCGCTGGTGGGTACGGGGCCGGGGGCGGGCATGGGGCTGATGGTGGCTTTGAGCGGCGTGTTCGGCGCGGTCGTGGGGGTGGTCGGCTACCTGATTCCCGCCGTGCGCAATGTGGAGACAATTCTGCCCGATTTCGATAGCATTGTTCCGCCGGCCGCGCCCGGCGCGGAAGCGGCAACGATTTAGGGAAGTCATCGCATGGACACAAACGACGATCACCTCATCCGCTGGGACATCGGCACGGCCTACGACTTCTTCGCCAGTCTGGTCGTGCTGCACAATCCGGAGCGGTATGGCCTGCGTGGCTCGTGGGCGGCCGGGGTGCGCTCGCGCCTGCCGGCCGCCGAGCGCGAGACGCTGCAACGCTGCTGGGAGCTCCTCTGGCCGATGCGCTGGGTCCATAGCCTGCCCGCGCCCAAGGACGCCGCCACCGCCCTGGCCGTGCTGGGCGCGGCCCCGGCCGAGACGCGGCTAAGGGCAATCGTGGCTGCCTTGCCCGCCGCAGCCAATGAGACGCTCTACGCCGTCGCCGCCCGCCGCGCCTGGGACGAGGCGGAGTTGCGCCACCTGGCCGGGCTGATGCAGGAGGGGGAGTGGCGCTTGCAGCCGCCGGCCACGGTGCGCAAGCTAGCCACCGATACCCTCGACCTGTGGGCCAATCTGGAAGAGAGCGCCGAGGCGCTGCTGGCGGCTCTGACCTGCTATCACGAGGTCTTCTTCGCCGAAGAGGAGGCGCGCATCCGGCCGCAGCTCGATAGCGCCCTGGCCCGCGCTCAGGAATTGGCCGCCCGCCTGCCCCAGGCGGCGCTGCTGGAAGAGTTGTCCCAGGGGTTGCGCCTGACGGCCGACCAGCACGCCAAGGAGCTGGTGCTGGCGCCGTCCTTCTGGGCCACGCCGTTCGTCGTCCTGACCCAGTTGGATGACATCAAGTCGCTGTTCATCTTTGGCGCGCGCCCGGCCAATACGTCGCTCGTGCCCGGCGACCTGGTGCCCGACGCGCTCTATCAGGCGCTAAAGGCGCTGGCCGACCCGACACGGCTACGCATTCTGCGCTATCTGAGCGATGAGCCAATGACGCCGGCGGCGCTGGCCCGGCGGTTGCGCCTGCGCTCGCCAACGGTCATCCACCACCTCGACGCCCTACGCCTGGCGCGGCTGGTCATCCTGACGCTGGAGCCGGAGGGCAAGCGCTACGCCGTGCGCCCCGACGCGCTGACGGCGGTGTTTGAGTTGCTGACGACCTTTATGGACGGGGGAGACGAGTAGGCGGGCGTTGGGCTGAGCAGTCGGGGCCGATCAGGGGGGAGATGCAGAGCGTGCTTGCGCCAACCCCGCATCTCCATGCTCCTTCTCCCTGATAACACCCAATGGTAAGCAGTTAGGCCGCTTACCGTCATGGGTCATGGTACGGGAGATGGGGGGCTTTGGCAATTAAGAAGGCGTGAATAAAGATAGGGGCTAGGGACTAGGGGTTAGGGGCTAGGGAAGAGCGCTCTTCCCCTAGCCCCTAGCCCCTAACCCCTAGCCCCTAGTTCGCGAAGCACTTCCCCCATAATCGCCAACCCCTCACACACCATAGCGTCATCCTGGGCGTAGTTCATGCGGATGCACTCCTGAGTGTGCGGCCAGGGGCCGGGCAGGCCGGGGAAGAAGTAGTGGCCGGGGACGACCAGGACGCGCCGCGCCTTCAGCCGTTGGTATAGCTCGGCCGACGTGATGGGCAGCCCCTTGAACCACAGCCACAGGAAGAACGCCCCTTCCGGCGCGTGGACGTAGTAGTCCACGTCGCGCAGCGCCTCCGGTAGGTAGTCGAGGGCGGCCTGCACCTTGCGCGCGTAGTGGGGTTGGATGACCTCGCGGCTGAGGCGCAGCACTTCGCCGCTGCGCACCAGGTCGTGGGCCATGTAGGCCCCGAAGTTGCCGGGGGCCAGCGACAGGACGGCGTTGGCCGCGCCGACGGCAGCGGCGATCTCCGGCCGGGCGACGACGATGCCCGTGCGTGCCCCCGGCAGGCCCAGCTTCGACAGGCTGAGGCAGAAGACGATGCTCTCGTCCCACACCGGTTGCACGGGGCGGTAGAGGATGCCGGGGAAGGGCGGGCCGTAGGCGTTGTCAATGATGAGCGGGATGTCGTTGGCTCGCGCCAAATCGTGCAGCCGGTCAATCTCCTCGTCGGTCAGCACGTTGCCGGTGGGGTTGGTCGGCCGCGAGACGCAGATGGCGCCGATTTCGTCGGTCACTTGCAGGGCGTCGAAGTCCACGCGGTACTTGAACTGACGGCCGGGCAGGTGTTCGATCTCCGGCCGGTAGCTGATGAACAAGTCATCGTCGAGGCCGACGTCGGCATAACCGATGTACTCCGGCGTCAGGGGCAGCAGCACCTTCTTGTGTGTGCCGTCGGCGAAGCGGCCGGCGAAGAGGTTGAACAGGTAGAAGAAGGCCGTCTGGCTGCCGTTGGTCAGGGCGATGTTGGTCTCGTCCACCGGCCAGCCCAGTTCGCGCCGCAGCAGGCCGGCCACGGCGGCGCGGAAGGCGCGGTCGCCGGCGGGCGGGGCGTAGTTGCCCACCAGCCGCTCGAAGGCGTCGCCATCGGCCATGCCTCGCTCCATCCGTTCGCGCAGGCAGGCCTCGACCTGGGGGATGCGGCTGGGGTTGCCGCCGCCGAGCATGATCATGTCCTGCCCGCCAGCCATGGCGTTGCCCAGGTCGTCCATCAATTGCAAAATGCCGCAGTCGCGGACGAATTTTTCGCCGAAGAGGGATACGTTCATGTCACGTCTCGTTTATGAGGTTCCAGGGGCCAGGTTCCAGGGGCCAGGGGAAGAGCGCACTAGCCCGAGACCTCTCCCTTATTCTATCACCAGTCGATGGTGTAAAGCGGTAAGCATTTTGCTGACTTCTTCAGCAAGATGCCATGTCGGTGTTAGGTCATCTCGATTTGCCAGTTTCAACCTCCCGGCCAGAATCAAGTACGTTTCCACTTCGGCTAATGACCCTCTAGCCATGCTGATAAAATGGGCGTAATCCTTTCTGGTTCCCCGCGAATGTCCTTCGGCAATGTTCGCGGCAATGGAAATGCATGCTCGTCGCACCTGCGAGGTGATGCCGAACTGCTCTTGCTTCGGGAAGGTGCTGCTTAGCTTGTAAACCTCCTCGATAAGCGTCATCGCCCTTTGCCACACAACCAGATCGCGATAAGACTCTACTTGTGCCAACGTTAATGCCTCAGTGGAACGAATGTTTGGCTCTGGTCGACAGGAGCCAGGATAGCGCATTCTTACCCTGGAACCTGGCCCCTGGAACCTGGCCCCTAACTTAATGGCCATTCATCAGAATCGGCTCAATCCGCTCCATCGCCCAATCAATCTGCTCCTTCGTGACGACTAGCGGCGGGGCGAAGCGGACGACGGTGTTGTGGGTCTCCTTGCACAGGATGCCCTCCTGGCGCAGCGCGTCGCAGTAGGGGCGGGCCAGGCGGGTCAACTCGACGCCCATGAGCAGCCCCTTGCCGCGCACCTCCTGGATGTGCTCCCCCTCGATGCGCTCCAGCCGGCCCTTGAAGTACGCCCCCATCTCGCGGGCGCGATCCACCAGCCCTTCGTCCACCAGCACGCGCAGCGCGGCGCGGGCGATGGCCGAGCCGAGCGGGTTGCCGCCGAAGGTGCTGCCGTGGTCGCCCGGCCGCAGCAGGCCCAGCACCTTGCGGTCGGCGACGACGGCCGAGACGGGGTAGAAGCCGCCGCTGAGGGCCTTGCCCAGCGTGACCATGTCCGGCCGGACGCCTTCGTGGTCGCAACACAGCACCGCGCCGGTGCGGCCGAGGCCGGTCTGAATCTCGTCGGCGATGAACAGGACGTTGTGGGCGGCGCAGATTTCGGCCACGCGCTTCAGATAGCCCGGCGACGGCACGCGCACGCCGCCTTCGCCCTGAATCGGCTCGACCAGAAAGGCGACGGTGTTGGGGGTGATGGCCTCTTCCAGCGCGTCGGTGTCGTCGTAGGGGATGGTGACGAAGCCGGGCGTCAGCGGGCCGAAGTCCTCGCGATACTGCTGCACGCTGGAGAAGCTGATCAGCGTCGTCGTGCGGCCGGCGAAGTTGCCCTCGCAGACGATGATCTCGGCCTGGTTGTCGGGCACGCCCTTCATCTGGTAGCCCCACTTGCGGGCGACCTTGATGGCCGTCTCCACCGCTTCGGCGCCGGTGTTCATGGGCAGGGCCATTTCGTAGCCGGTCAGCTCGCACAGCTCCTTCATGAACGGGCCAAGCTGGTCGTTGAAGAAGGCGCGCGAGGTCAGGGTGACCTTGTGCATCTGGGTCATGGCCGCTTCCAGGATGCGCGGGTGACAGTGCCCCTGGTTGACGGCCGAATAGGCCGACAGGCAATCGAGATACTTCTTGCCTTCGACGTCATAGACCCACGCTCCTTCGCCCCGTTCGATGACGACCTCGATGGGGTGATAGGTGTGGGCGGCGTACGTCTCGTCCAGGGTGATGAACTCTTGGCTATTCATAGACGTGGTCTCCTTGTCCGCGGGCCGGTGGGAGCGGGCCGCGGCGTGCGCGATTCTCTGACAAAAAAAGCCTGATTCGCGGGGAAATCAGGCTTTGCTCAGACCTACGATAATACGCAGGAAGGTCGTCTTTTAATAGGTGGATGCGTATTTCATTGTGACCTACATTATATACTAGAGAGGGGGGTGCTGTCGACCCCCCGCAGCGTAGCGCGATTCTCCAGAATCGCGCGATTCTGGAGAATCACGCTACGGGGGCGCGATTCTGGAGAATCGCGTTACGCCAGGATCAGGTAGAGCAGCCCAACGACGGCGCAGTAGACGGCGAACGGGTAGAGCGTGTGGCGCTTGACCCAGTTGAGCAGGAAGGCGATGCAGCCGTAGCCGACGACGGCCGCGGCCACGAAGGCGGCGGCGTAGTGGCCCAGCGGCAGGGAGCCTTGAGCGGAGAAGATGTCGAGGATGGACAGCAGCCCCGCTCCGGCGATGGCCGGTAGGCCGACGAGGAAGCTGAAGCGCGCCGCCGTCGGCCGATCCAGCCCGCGCCCCAGTCCGGCGGCGATGGTCGTGCCGCTGCGCGAGACGCCAGGCAGCAGGGCCAACACCTGGAACGAGCCGATAATGAGCGTGTCGAGCCACGTCAGCCGGTCGAGCGTCTTCGTGCCGCGATTCAGCCGCTCGCCGACGACGAGAAAGGCGGCTGTTACCAGCAAGCCCACGGCAGCGACGGTCGGCGAGCCGAACTGCTCCTCGAAAAAGTCCATTGCCAGCAGGCCGATGATGGCCGCCGGAATGGAGCCGAGCACCATGAAGTAGCCCAGCCGGGCGTCGGCTGTGGCCAACGGCTGCCGCTGGGCCAGGCCGGCGAGAACGGCGCGGGCGATGGCGATCAGGTCGCGCCAGAAGTAGCTGAGGATGGCCAGCAGCGTGCCGGCGTGGACGAGGCCGATGAGCACCAGGTCGGGCTGAGTTAGGCCGAAGACGGCCGGGACGAGCACCAGGTGGCCGTCGCTGCTGATGGGCAGGAACTCGGTCGCGCCCTGGATGATGCCGATGATAATTGCTTCGAGTAGGCTCATGGTTAGTCAGTTGTCGGTTGTCAGTTGTCAGTTGTTGGTGGGAGGGAGCTCACGCAAAGGCCGCAAAGGGGGCAAAGAGTGCCAAGAAGAAGCTTTCTTCTTGGCGTCCTTTGCTTGCTTGGCGTCCTTTGCGTGAGCTCTTCTTCACAAACCTCGTTCTCCACCAATCACTCATAATGGGCCAGGAATTCACCTGCAAACTCTACCAGCGTCCCCTTGCGAATCGCCTTGCGCAGGTCGTCCATCAGGCGCAGCAGGAAGTGGAGGTTGTGGGTGGTCAGCAGGATGTGGGCCAGGATTTCGTTGGCCATGACCAGGTGGCGCAGGTAGGCGCGGCTGAAGTGGGTGCAGGTGGAGCAGGCGCAGGTCGGGTCGAGCGGCGACGGGTCGGCGGTGTACTGGGCGTTGCGCAGGTTGATGCGCCCACCCAGCACCAGCGCCGCGCCGTTGCGGGCGATGCGCGTCGGCAGAACGCAGTCGAAGATGTCAACGCCGCGCAGCACGCCGTTGACCAGGTCTTCCGGCGCGCCGACGCCCATCAGGTAGCGCGGCTTGTTGGCCGGCAGCACGGGGTGGAGCCACTCCAGCACGGCGTGCATCTCCGGCTTCGACTCGCCCACGGCCAGCCCGCCGATGGCGTAGCCGGGCAGATCGAGGCCCAGCAGAAAGGCCGCGCTCTGCTCGCGCAAATCGTGGAAGACGCCGCCCTGGACGATGCCGAAGAGTGCCTGGTCGGGCCGGGTCTTGGCCGCCAGACAGCGCTCGGCCCAGGCGTGGGTGCGGCCGAGCGATTGCTTGACATAATCGTACTCGTTGGGCGGCGGGCACTCGTCGAACATCATGATGATGTCGGCCCCCAGGTTCTCCTGGATGGCGATGCTGCGCTCCGGGGTGAAGCGGTGGCTGCTACCGTCGAGGTGGGACTTGAAGGTCACGCCGTCGTCGTCAATGCGGCGCGTGTCGCTGAGGCTGAAGACCTGGAAGCCGCCGCTGTCGGTCAGGATGGGGCCGTCCCAGGCCATGAAGCGGTGCAACCCGCCCAGGTCGCGGATGAGTTCGTCGCCGGGGCGCAGGTAGAGGTGGTAGGTGTTGGCCAGCACCAGCGTGGCCCCCAGCTCGCGCAGGTCGCGCGGCTGCATGGCCTTGACCGTGGCCTGCGTGCCGACGGGGGCGAAGACGGGCGTTTCCAGGGGGCCGTGGGGAGTGGCGAAGCGGCCGAGGCGGGCGGGGCCGTCGGTGGCTTCAATGGTGAAGTCGAAAGGCATGAGTGGGGATTGT
>WBZP01002069.1_pt1 | contig 19789 bp, 18 predicted proteins | sample 5204301 | NCBI WGS metagenome assembly WBZP01 (sample SAMN12412401, study PRJNA552823) | activated sludge metagenome | isolation source: activated sludge from nitrification reactor of wastewater treatment plant... | place: USA: Pennsylvania | collected 2017 | reverse complement strand
ATGGCTTTTTGATACTCTTTGTTGTCATGAAGCGTATTGCCAGCTTTTAAAATTTCTCCGCTATTGATTAATGGATTGTTATCCTGGCCTGAAACGTTAAGCAGCACAAGTGAAAAAAAGAGGGCCAATAAAACTGAATTTCTTTTAGTTGGGCACATCGGCATTGGTTAGGGTTTAAGCTGAAATTGGTTATCCTGATTAAAAATATGTGATTCCCTTCAAAGAATGGGGGTTGGAAACCCATTTTTTGAGGTGTTGCTCCTTGTAGAAATAAAAACGCCACTCATTCGAGTGGCGTTCAGGTTAGTGTGCTTACTAAACCAATATGATTAACTGCATCCCAGGCTGTTGCCGCAGTTTAAACATTTGTAGCAGGTGCCGCTGCGTACGGTGATATGTCCGCAGGTATTGCAGGCAGGAGCATCACCCTGCATGGATTTGTTGGCGGCACTTACAGCATCCATATTTGCAGCAGGTTTTGCTCCCGGTGCTGCACGATGAGCTTTTACGCCCTCCGGTTGCAGGTTGCCTGCCAGTACGCGTACTTCACTCAGTTCATGTGTGCGTTCTCCAATGGTAGGCATATTCTCATCCCATGGATCATTACCGAGATTCTGAACTTCCGGTTTGTCGAGTACATGAACCAGGTCATTTCTGCCGAGGTATTCATAAGCCAGGGAGCGGAACATGAAGTCGATGATAGAAGTGGTTGTTTTGATATTCGGATGTTCTACCATGCCGGCCGGCTCAAAGCGGGTGAACACGAATTTTTCAACATATTCTTCCAGCGGAACGCCGTATTGCAGGCCGATAGAGATGGCAATGGCGAAGCAGTTGAGCATGCTGCGCATCGTTGCTCCTTCTTTGGCCATATCAATGAATATTTCACCTAATGTACCGTCATTGTATTCACCGGTGCGGAGGAAGAGTGCCTGGCCATTGATCTTGGCTTTTTGCGTAAAGCCCCTGCGTTTTGCCGGTAAAGCCCTGCGTTCTACGATCCTGGCCAACTGGCGCTTCAGCGAAGTATCAGCACTGTTCTGAACACGTTTGTTGATCTCTTCAAGCAATTCATCAATGGTGAGTTTGCCCATATCAACCAGCGGAGAGATCATTTTTGCATCAGCAGCTTCTGTAGTTTCTTCAGCAGCTTCGTCCGTGGTTTTCTTTTTCTTGTCTGATTTATTACTGAGTGGCTGACTTAATTTAGATCCGTCGCGATAAAGTGCGCATGCTTTCAGGCCAAGTTCCCAACTGAGGCGATAAGAGTCAGCGATATCTTCAACAGAAGCCTCATTAGGCAGGTTGATGGTTTTGCTGATAGCTCCACTCAGGAAAGGTTGTGCTGCGGCCATCATACGGATATGCCCGTGAGCATGTATGTAACGCTGGCCTATCTGTCCGCACTTGTTGGCGCAGTCAAAAACAGGCAGGTGTTCTTCTTTTAAATAAGGAGCACCTTCCACAGTCATGGTTCCGCAGATATAGGTATTGGCTGCTTCAATTTCTTCATCGGTGAATCCAAGTGCTTCGAGCAGGCTCCATCCAAAATCATGGTATTGGTCTGCTGTGAAACCGAGGCGTTGTAAACAGGCTTCTCCCAAAGTGTAAACATTGAATACAAAACCAATCTCGAAAGCGCTTCCCATGGCAGCATTGAGTTTGTCGATTTCTGCAGGAAGGAATCCTTTTTCTGCCAGTGTTACTTCATTGATATAAGGAGCGCCTTTTAAAGTGGCATGTCCTTTTGCATAGTTTACGATGGCTTCAATTTCAGGCTCGCTGTATTTGAGGTTGCGCAATGCCTGCGGAACACTCTGGTTGATGATTTTGAAATAACCGCCACCGCTTAATTTTTTGAATTTAACGAGAGCGAAATCAGGTTCAACACCTGTGGTATCACAATCCATTACCAGCCCGATCGTTCCTGTTGGAGCGATAACGGTAGTTTGAGCATTGCGGTAGCCATATTTTTCACCAAGCTGAACGGCATCGTCCCAAGCTTTGGTAGCAGATTTCAATAAATAATCAGGGCAATATTTTGCGTGGATACCCTGTGGTTTTATTTCAATGCCTTCGTAAGCTTCTGATGCATCGTAAGCGGCAGCACGGTGGTTGCGCATTACCCGAAGCATGTGAGATTTATTCTCTTCGTACTTGTCGAAAGTACCCAGGAAGCTCGCCATCTCTGCAGATGTTTTATAGGCAATACCTGTCATGATCGCGGTAATAGCACCTGCAATGCCACGGGCTGGTTCGCTGTCATAAGCAATACCGCTTACCATCAGCATACTTCCGAGGTTGGCATAACCGAGTCCGAGTGTTCTGTAATCATAACTCAAACGGGCTACTTCCTGTGAAGGGAATTGCGCCATCAGTACAGAAATTTCAAGAACTACTGTCCACAGACGGCAGGTATATTCAAAACCTTTTACGTCAAACTGGTTATCTTCTTCATTAAAGAATTTGCGCAGGTTCACGCTGGCGAGGTTACAGGCTGTGTTATCCAGGAACATGTATTCGCTGCAAGGGTTGGAAGCACGGATCGGGCCACCTTCAGGACATGTATGCCATTCGTTGATGGTAGTGTCGTATTGAGTACCCGGATCAGCACAACGCCATGCAGCATAGTTGATCTGTTCCCAAAGGTCTTGTGCTTTTACTGATCTCATGGTGCGACCATCACTTCTTGCTTTCAGCTCCCAATCGCCATTTGCATCCAGCGTTTTGAAGAAACTGTTCGGGATGCGAACAGAGTTGTTGCTGTTTTGTCCGCTGACAGTACGGTATGCCTCACCTTCATAATCACTTGGGTATCCTGCAGCGATCAGTGCGCCAACTTTTTTCTCTTCTTCTACTTTCCAGTTTACAAATTCAACAATTTCGGGGTGGTCGAGGTCGAGACAAACCATTTTGGCGGCACGGCGGGTAGTTCCACCACTCTTGATAGCACCAGCAGCACGATCTCCTATTTTGAGAAAACTCATGAGTCCGCTTGAAGTACCACCGCCACTCAGTTTTTCTCCTTCGCCACGAATGCTGGAGAAGTTTGTTCCCACGCCACTTCCGTATTTAAATATCCTGGCCTCTCTAACCCAGAGGTCCATGATACCACCTTCATTCACCAGGTCATCATCCACGCTCAGGATGAAGCAGGCGTGTGGTTGTGGGCGTTCGTATGCGGAAGTTGATTTTTTAAGCTGGCCATCTTTGGGATCAACAAAATAGTGTCCCTGGGGTTTGCCTGTGATGCCATATACTTCGTGCAGACCGGTGTTGAACCATTGCGGACTATTTGGTACGCAGGCCTGGTTGAGGATAGAATACACGAGTTCATCGTAAAATACCTGGGCATCTTGTTCTGAAGCGAAATAATCATTGCGTTCGCCCCATACTCTCCAGCAATGGGCCATACGATGTGCTACCTGCTTAACGCTGGTTTCCCTGCCCGTTGTTCCATTTGGCTGAGGAACACCGGCTTTCCTGAAATATTTTTGAGCGAGGATATCAGTTGCGATCTGGCTCCATTGTTTCGGAACTTCCACGTTGTCCATCTGAAATACTACTTCTCCGGTTGGATTTTTGATGACAGATGTTCTGTAGTCGTAGTCGAACATGTCGTATGCGCTTGTGCCCTCTTTGGTAAACTGACGACTGAACTTCAGCCGTTGAGCTGCTTGCTTTTTAGATGCCATAATAAAATATAGACGTTGGTTAGTAAGGTTAAGAAACTGTTATGTTTCCCGAAGGAAGAGCAACGAAAGTATCTTAACTGGACTAACTTTCATATCCGAGAATTTCCCCAATGTGTGGACAAAAAATGTGCATATTTACATAGCCCCAACGGGGGTTGAATTTGGTGAGTTTTTCACTTTTTGTGGAAAGAAAAAATTTTTTTTCGAGGTAATATTGTTGTAATAATCTATGCGGATGCTTCCGGTAAAATATTGTTCAGGTAGCGGGGAATATACAGAACCTAAATTGAGATCATTATGCGTACTGTCATACAGCGGGTTACAAGAGCTAGTGTAACAATTGACGGCAAAGTAAAGTCGTCTATAAGTCAGGGCCTGCTTGTGTTTGCGGGTATTGAGGATGCTGATGATTTTTCAGATATTGAATGGCTCAGTAATAAAATTGTGAACCTGCGGATATTTGATGATGAGCAACAAGTGCCTAATATTTCCATAAAAGACATGGGCGGGGATATACTGCTGGTAAGCCAGTTTACACTGCATGCAGCAACCAAAAAGGGAAACCGGCCAAGCTATATCAGGGCTAGTAAGCCCGATGTGGCAATACCGATGTATGAAGCACTTATCAGGCAATTGGAAAATGACCTTGGAAAGCCCATTCATACCGGCGAATTTGGAGCAGATATGAAAGTAGAATTACTGAACGATGGCCCTGTTACGATATGGATTGACAGTAAGGCAAGGGAATGATATTCGAACAAGAACCTTGACTCACGAATTACACAAACAGGAATCATTAGAAAATAACACGCTTTGAAGTGAATGAACTTTGACCAAAATTGGCAATGATCCTCATGATAATTAGAAAGCACACAACTAAATAAACTTTAGCTTCGTTCAGTTCGTGTTTCAAATTGGTGCCAAAAACAAATATGCAATGACCATACAACAAGCACAGCAGGAGGTTGATCAATGGATCAAAACAATCGGTGTAAAATATTTCAGTGAACTTACCAATCTCGGAATACTGATGGAAGAAGTAGGAGAACTCTCGAGGTTGATGGTACGCAAATATGGTGAGCAATCATTTAAAGAATCTGATAAAGGAAAAGAACTCAGTGATGAGATGGCTGATATATTATGGGTATTACTGTGTCTTGCCAATCAAACCGGTGTTGATCTCACAGAGGCGCTCCGGAAAAATATCGAAAAGAAAACCAACCGGGATGCGCTAAGACACCGTAATAATGAAAAGCTGAAATAGCTTTATCCATAACTCATCTTCAGGCACAAACGATCAGTTATCTTTGTGCTATGACATCATCCTACTTCAGTTATAATAAACCCAAAGTAATACAGGCGCTTCGTTATCATTTTATCAGCCGCAAAGAGATAAAGATCATGATGATACTGGTAAATGTATTTGCCATTGCTTCCGCAGCGCTGTTCTATTTTAAAAAAATATCACCTTTTGCTTTCCTGATCAGTTCATTATTATGGTTTGTGATGATGATCGTTTTCTGGTACATTCTGCCAACCGTTATTTACAGGGGAGCCAAAACTTTTAAAGACAGTTTCAGGGTGATACTCGGGGAACAGCATTTTGGTATTGAGAATGAAAGGGGTAGTAATTCCTGGACCTGGGATAAATTCAGCACCTGGATGGAGAGCCCGCATTTTTTTCACCTCTATTTCAACAGCCGTTCTTTTTTTATCGTTCCCAAAGAGGCTTTTGAGGGAGACAAAGAACATGAAGCCAGGAAAATATTAAAGGAGAAGATCAGGAAGTAATGGATAATTGTTTAGTGGATAGCTGATAATTTAAAGGCAAGCATTAGCATTATCCGTTAAAGCAGTATCAATTATCCCCTTTAAAGGTTTTTTTCCATTACATGGTGGGGGATACCTACTTCCTGGAATTCGGTTCCTTTGACCCGGTAACCGAATTTTTCATAAAAACCTATGGCTGTGTTGCGGGCGTGCATCATCAGGTTACGGTAGCCTTTATCACGTGCAATATTCTCAATAAATGACATCAGGGAAGCTCCGATACCTTTTCCCTGGAGGTTGTTCTGAACAGCCATTTGCCTTACCCGGAGTGTTTGCTGATCAACCGGGGTGAGCATACAGCAGCCCAGCATATCATCATCGTCGAAAGCAGCTATCAGAATGTCATTTTTTTCCTTTTCAAGCTCATCCTGGCTGAAACTGAGGCCCAACGGCTGGCGCAGTATCGTATGACGTAACGATACCATCTGTTGATATTCCCTGCTGCCATGGTCGATTTGTTTCAAACCCATTTCAAAAGAATTTTTACGTGGTAGCCAATAAGGGTAGATGTTAACCTAAGATACATCATTTTTAGTTTTGTTTTGAAGCCATGCAAAAAATGCCCCCAACTATATTATAGTATGAGGCTTTGAGTGCAAATTTTGCCGCTTATTTCAGCGTATTTACTATTTCTTTGTAATTAGTTCAAAAAGTATATTTTTGCACTTGTATTAACTAAATTTTACTACCATGTCAGACATTGCAACAAGAGTTAAAAAGATCATTGTTGACAAATTAGGCGTTGATGAAGCAGAAGTAACCCCTGAAGCTTCGTTCACAAATGATTTAGGTGCCGATAGCTTGGACACCGTTGAATTAATTATGGAATTTGAAAAAGAATTTAATATTTCTATTCCTGACGAGCAGGCCGAAACAATCACCACTGTTGGCCAGGCTGTATCTTACCTGGAAGAAAATGCCAAGTAACATCATTTAATTATCACAGGCAAATTGTATGGCTTTAAAGAGAGTAGTAGTTACCGGATTGGGAGCCCTTACTCCATTGGGTAAAACCGTGCAGGAATACTGGCAGGGTTTAACAGATGGAGTGAGCGGTTGTGATTATATCAAACAATTCGACGTTACAAAATTTAAAACCCGGTTTGCCTGTGAAGTTAAAGACTTCGACCCCACACAATACCTCGATAAAAAGGAAGCCCGTAAAATGGACCGCTACTGCCAGTTTGCCCTGGTAGCCAGCGATGAAGCTGTTAAAGATGCGGGTATCACAAAAGATAATGTAAACCCCGATCGTGTTGGCGTTATTTTCGCCAGCGGTATCGGTGGTCTTATTACTTTCCAGGAAGAAGTAATCAACTTCGCTTCCGGTGACGGAACCCCCAGGTTCAATCCTTTTTTTATTCCCAAAATGATATTGGATATTGCCGCCGGGCAGATATCCATGCGCAACGGTTTCCGTGGCCCCAACTTTGCCGTAGTAAGCGCCTGTGCTTCTTCAACAAACGCCATTATTGATGCTTTTGACAATATCCGTCTTGGAAAGTCAGACATCATTATCACCGGCGGAAGTGAAGCTGTGATCAGCGCTGCAGGTGTTGGAGGTTTCAATGCGATGAAAGCACTGAGCGAAAGAAACGACTCTCCTCAAACAGCCAGCAGGCCTTTTGATAAAGACCGCGATGGGTTTGTAATGGGAGAAGGTTCCGGCGTTCTGGTACTGGAAGAGCTTGAACATGCGCTGGCCCGCGGAGCCAAAATTTATTGCGAAATAGCAGGAGGCGGAGCAACTGCCGATGCTTATCATATTACGGCCCCTCATCCGGAAGGGCTCGGGGCTAAAAATGTGATGCATGTTGCATTACAGGATGCAGGAATGAAGCCGGGAGACATAGATTATATCAATGTACATGGTACTTCAACCCCGTTGGGCGACATTGCTGAAACAAAAGCTATCCTGAGCGTATTCGGTGATCATGCTTATAACCTGAACATCAGTTCAACCAAAAGTATGACCGGCCACTGCCTTGGAGCAGCCGGTGCCCTGGAGGCACTTGCTTGTATCCTGGCTGTTACCAAAGATGTAGTTCCGCCTACCATCAACCACTTTACCGACGATCCGGAACTCGATCCTAAACTTAACTTTACATTTAATGCATCACAAAAAAGAGAAGTGAATGCGGCCCTGAGCAATACGTTTGGTTTTGGCGGGCATAACGCTTCTGTGATCGTTAAAAAGTACAGGCCCTGATTCTCCGCAAAAGCATTCAGCTAACAACCAGTTTGTTTTAATTAAGGCAAATGGGTAATTTAGATATTCAATACAGTTGATTTGAAGTTTCTTAAAAACTTTTTTGAGCAGGACCTGAAAAGAAAAGAGTTCAAAAAGCAACTCAATAATGTGCTGGGCTTTACACCCGGCGATGTTTCCTTATATAAAACAGCCCTGAGTCACCGTTCGGTGCGTGAAGGCGCAGACGAAAATAATGAACGTCTCGAGTTCCTCGGCGATGCAGTATTGAGTTCAATCATCGCACATTATCTTTTTAGAAAATACCCTTACAAAGGCGAAGGCTTTTTAACAGAGATGCGCAGCAAGATGGTGAACCGCCAGAAGCTGAACGAGATCGCTTTGAAAATGGGGCTCAAGAAAATCACTTTTTACAATAAGTTTGATAATGCCCTTAAAATTTCCCAGATATTCGGCAATACACTGGAAGCTTTGATAGGCGCAGTTTTCCTGGATAAAGGATATAAAAAAACACAGCGTTGGGTAGAAGAGTATATCATTCTTCCGCACCTCTTTACGGATGACCTCGAAGGGGTGGAGATCAATATCAAAAACAAACTCTACGGTTGGGCAAACAAAAACGGCAAATCACTCGAATTTGAAACACTCGAAGAAAAATTCGAAAACGGCCGGCGGTTGTTTACCATCGGCGCAACGGTAGATGGAGAATTGGTTTCGCAGGCAAAAGGTTACAATAAGAAAGATGCCAGCCAGATAGCGGCCCAGATGGCAGTAGAAAAATTAGGATTATAAAACAGTTAGGTGTTAAGAGTTGCGGTAGAGATTAAAGACCCGAAACTCGCAACCCAAACCGAAACATTCAATGCATGAATTTTGGAATACTAGGAAGCGGTAGTTGGGGAACAGCACTGGCAAAGATCTTAACAGATAACGGTAACAATATTCATTGGTGGAACAGGAGTGAAGCCGCCATACAGCACTTTAAAAGCCGTTATCATAATCCACAGTACTTGCAGTCGGCAAGATTTGATATCAATAAACTTGAACTGAGTTCAGACCCGGTATCTGTAATCAAAAATTCAGACGTTATTGTGATAGCCATACCTTCTGCTTATGCTGCAGAAGTGCTTTCTCCGCTGGATAAAAATATTTTCAAAGGGAAGAAGATCGTTTCGGCTATCAAGGGAATTCTGCCGGATCAGAACTTACTGCTCAACGATTACCTCAAAGCACAATTCGATTTTCCACTTGAAGATTATTTTACAGTATTGGGCCCATGTCATGCCGAAGAGATCGCATCCGAAAAATTATCTTATCTCACTTTTACAGGATATGATCAGCCGGGGGCGAAGTCAATAGCATCGGCTTTTAAAACAGCTTACCTGAATACGATTACCAACAGTGATATATACGGTGTACAGTATGCGGCTGTTCTTAAAAATATTTATGCTGTGGGTGCCGGTATGGCCCATGGCCTTGATTATGGCGATAATTTTTTAAGTGTACTGATCGCCAACAGTGCAGATGAAATGGCCGGGTTTCTCCGTAAAGCCGGAATATTAAATGCAGAAGTTGGCTATATTGATCACGGCACTTCCCCGGTAAAGGAAGAGCATCACAATTACGCTGCATCAGTTTACCTTGGCGATCTGCTCGTAACCTGTTATTCACTGTTCAGCCGGAACCGTACATTCGGTAATATGATCGGTAAAGGATATTCTGTCAAGGCAGCCCAACTGGAAATGAGTATGGTGGCAGAAGGATACAATGCCAGCAAATGTATGTATCTTATCAACCGCCAGATTGGTGCAGATATGCCCATTGCGGAAACCATCTATCAGGTATTATGGCAGCATATCCCGGCTTCTGAGGGATTTAAAAAGATAGAAACCTGCCTTGTATAAATAAGCCTAATTTTACAGGGTAATTTTATTTATGCCTTTCTCTTATTCATATTTCAGTGCTACAGCAATCCTGCTTATGATGGCGGTTATTGCTGTGGGAGAATTGGTAAAGTATTTTCGTAAGCATTACCAGCACTAGACAAACAGGTCGGCCGCAATGCCATCTGCCAGTAACTTTCCCTCATTCGTCAGGTACAACCGGTAGCCTTCCAGTTTCATCTTGTTTGACAGTAAAAATTTATCAGCAGCATCCAGTACTATCTTTTTATCATAAGCCGGGAATCTTGTCTGCATGTATTGGAGATCAATACCTTCAATGGTACGCAGTGCCGTCATGATGTATTCATTTAATTCCTGGTCGGCTGTAAGTAATTCAGATTCGGCAGGAATAATATCTTTTTGCAGGGATTGAATGTAAAGCGCATTGTTGGCAATATTCCATTGGCGGCGGTTTCTGCCATCGTAAGAATGTGCAGCCGGTCCAAAACCATAATATATTTTGCCCTGCCAGTAACTGCTGTTGTGTTTACTTCTCATGCCCGGCCTGGCGTAGTTGCTGATCTCGTAATGTTCGTACCCGTTTGCCGGTAATTTATCCATGAGTACCAGGAATTGGGATGCCTGTTTTTCGGGGTCTGTTGCAGTGGTCGTCTTTTTTCTTACCATATAATCCAGTGTTGTTTTGGGTTCTATAGTAAGTGCATAACAGGATACATGTGGTACATTTTCCCGGAAAATGATGTCAAGATTCTGGAGTAACCGTTCATTGCTCTGCATTGGTGATCCATATATAAGGTCAATCGAAAAATTGGTAAACCCGGTATCCTGTATCATCCTGATACTTTGCAGCGACTCTTCCGCATTGTGTGCCCGGTTCATCCAGGTAAGTTCATCTTCATCGAACGACTGTACCCCAAGGCTGAACCTGTTGATGCCGGCCTGTTTCCATTGAAGCAAAGACTCATGGCTGATATCATCCGGGTTGGCTTCCAGCGTGATTTCGGCATTGGCTGCCACAGAAAATTTTTTGAAGATGGCAGCAAGAATTTTTTTCAGCTCTTCTGTCGGCAAAATACTGGGAGTGCCGCCACCGAAATAAATCGTCTCAATCTTTTCCGGGGCATTGTGCATGAATGGGGTTAATGCTATTTCTTTTTCGATCGCATCGAGCAAAGCTTTTTTTTGCGAAAGGGATGTAGAGAAATGGAAATTGCAGTACGTGCAGGCCTGTTTGCAAAACGGGATATGAATATAGATGCCTGCCAATGAAGTATAGTTTTGTTATTTTTGATTTATTTACTGCATGATTATCACTGGAAACAAACAGGTAAAATTTTTATTGCTGACGATGATATCATGCCTGTTGTTTTATTGCAGCAATGCACAACAGATCGCTGTTTCCAAAAATGTTCCGCTGAAAATCATTTTCTCCGGCAAAGATAGTTCCTTTAATGAGCAGGCGTTAAAATTGCAGTACGCCTTCATCAGCCAGGCTGCGGCCATGGATTATGTGTATAAACTTCCTTCACTGCTGGCATCCAAAGGATATCCTGTTGCTTCTGTAGATAGTATGTGGACAGATCAACAATCTGTATCTGCTGCTGTTTATATAGGTACACGGTATAACTGGGTTAGATTAAATCCTGCCAACATTGACAAGCAGGCGCTGGAACAAAGTGGCTATATGGAAAAGAACTTTGACAACAGGCCTATCAATATAAGTCAGCTCCAGCAGTTACAGCAACGCCTCCTGAATTATTATGAAAAGACAGGGTATCCTTTTGCATCCATATACCTGGATAGTGTTCAGATCGATGGAGATAAAATCAATGCAATACTGAAAGCAGATAAAGGAGTTTTATATCATATTGACAGCATACGTGTGTATGGTAAGGTTAAGATCAGCAAAAAGTTTCTGCATCATTACCTGGGCATATACAAAGGGAGTGTTTATAACAAAGAAAAACTGCAACTGGTAGATAAACGCATGCGTGAACTGCCCTATCTTTCACCGTTGCAACCGTCAGATCTGTCTATGCTTGGTACCGGTTCTGTTTTAAACCTTTACCTGCAATCCCGCAAAAGCAGCCAGTTGAATTTTGTTGTTGGTTTTTTGCCCGGTTCCGGTGAATCAGGAAAACTGCAATTAACGGGAGATGTGAACTTAAATTTGAAAAACCAGTTTGCCACGGGCGAATCCATTTTATTAAAATGGCAGCAACTGCAGAAAAAATCACCAAGACTCAATCTGGGGTATAATCAGCCTTATATTTTCAATACTGCTTTTGGGTTTGATTTTTTATTCGACCTGTTCAAGAAAGATTCAAGTTTTTTGCAGATCAATGCACAGTTAGGGCTTGAATATGTGTTGTCGGCAAAACAATCGGGAAAGGTGTTTGTGCAATGGCAGGCTACAAACCTCTTATCCGGATCAGTTGATACCAATCGTGTGAAGCTGGAAAAAAGACTCCCGCAGAATATTGATGTAAGCTCCAGTAATATCGGGCTGAATTACGACTGGATGAATACCAATTATAAATTCAATCCCCGGCAGGGTAATGAACTCAGTATACTGGCTTCCGTAGGAATTAAAAAAATAAAGAAGAATAATGATATCGTCAGTATCAAAGATCCTGCATTCAATTATGCTTCTTTGTATGATTCTGTCAGGCAGAAGTCTTACCAACTGCGTGTAAAATTATCTGCAGCACATTATTTCCCGCTTGGAAAAGCATCCGTGATTAAAGCAGCCGTTAACGCCGGAGTGTACAGCAGCCCGGATATTTTCAGGAATGAGTTGTTCCAGATAGGCGGGTATAAATTATTGCGTGGGTTTGATGAAGAAAGTATTTATGCAACCCAATATGGTATTCTTACGGCAGAATACAGGAGCCTTATATCACTCAATTCTTATTTTTTTCTTTTTGTTGACGGGGGCCTGGTAAAAAACAAATACCAGTCAGTTAATGTGAAAAATAATTTTATTGGAGGAGGGTTGGGCCTGGTGTATGAAACAAAACTTGGTCTGCTCAATATCAGCTATGCGATGGGTAAAAGAGATGATGTGAAATTTAATATCAGCAATGCTTCCAAATTGCATTTCGGTTATATTAACTATTTCTGATCGCCGGCAGCAACAGTAAATAATTCATTTAATATTGAAAGCGGAAAATTATTTTTGCAGAGAAATTTGCTGAAGATGCTGAGACTGGTACTGGTAAATATATTTTTTTTGATGTTGTCATTCTCTTTGGATGCACAGCATCCCGATTCAGTTAATCATTGGAACGATTCTACTCATGTAAAAGACAGTCTCCCGGTTCGAGATACAGCAAAGAGAGCAGACTCTCTGGCTGTTCTTAATAAACCGGCTGATCCGATCATCACAGAAGATCAACTGCAAAAAATCCTGGCGCAGAACAGTTACCTCAACAGCAAGGGTAAGCCGGCAACGTTCATCCAGAAACCAAGAAAATTTGTTTCGAAAGACTGGATATTTTATTCATTGGCAGCATTGATATTCCTGTTTGCACTGCTTAAGTTTATTTATGCCCGGTATTTCAGTAACATGTTCAGGGTTTTTTTCAATACCTCACTCCGGCAAAGCCAGCTTACTGATCAGTTGCTGCAGGCAAAACTCCCTTCAATGCTTTTTAACCTGTTCTTTGTTTTAATGAGCGGGTGGTATATATATCTTTTATTTGAGCATTATAATAAAACGACCGATCATACACCCTGGCAGGGCATCTTTATTTGTGCTGCAGGTTTGCTGGTTATATATGCCGGTAAATATGCTATTCTCAAATTCATTGGCTGGGTAACGGGTTACAGGCAGGAAACCGATACTTACATCTTTATCATATTTCTCATCAATAAAATAGTTTCAATATTTCTTATACCGGTGGTTGCAATCATAGCTTTTTCTGATGCCCGGATTGCAAATATTGCCTTGCTGGTATCTTTCATAATTATTGGGTTGATGTTACTGATGCGATTCTTCAGATCGTACAGCCTGCTGCAAAAACGCCTTAAGGTGGGGAGGTTTCATTTCCTGCTTTATATCCTTGGAGTTGAAATAATTCCCTTGCTGGTAATTTACAGGCTGGCTTTACTTTATATGAGTAAAAATCTCTAATTTTGTGCTCATATCCACTGGAGATAAGTATGATTAAACACGATGCTAAAAAGGTTGCTGCCGCGAAAACAGTAAAAAAAATACTTATTACCCAACCAAAACCCGAAGGTACCAAGTCGCCCTATTACGACCTGGCCAGTAAGCATGGGGTAACATTGGATTTTCACCCTTTCATCGTGGTTGAAGGAATTCCTTCCAAAGATTTTCGCAAGCAAAAAATTGATATTGCTTCTTTTTCAGCTGTAATATTCACCAGCCGCAATTCCATCGACCATTTTTTCCGCACTTGTGATGAATTGAAGATCACTGTATCTCAGGATACCAAGTATTTCTGTATTACGGAAGCAGTAGCGCTTTATCTCCAGAAATTCATCCTGTATCGCAAAAGAAAAGTGTTTTATGGAGCAGATGGGGTTAACAAGAGCCTGTTTGATGTAATCAATAAACACAAAGACAATGAGAAATTTCTTTATCCCTGCTCAGAGTCTTTCGACAGCGAAATCACCAACTGGCTTAAAAATCACAATTGCGAATTTGCCACGCCGGTATTATACAAGATCATCAGCAATGATATCAAGGAAGTGATGGCACGGGATTATGATATCATCTGTTTCTTCACTCCCGGTGGCGTAAAAAGCCTTTTTGAGAATTTCCCCCGGTTCAAACAAAACGGAACAAAGATCGGGGCCTTTGGAGCCAATACATTCAAAGCCGCAGAAGATGCCGGCCTTGTGCTGGATATTAAGGCTCCCCAACCCCAGGCCCCCAGTATGATCAGCGCACTTGATAATTTTCTTTCTTCAAACAAAAAGAAATAGGTTTACAGTCTTTTCTTTTCAGATTACAACAGATGTTTCAGGCTTCAGCACGACTATTCCCTTTTTGGGAAACCGATCAGCTGTGCAATGACTAATTTTAGCTGATGGCAGCAACATTCACCAATCATTTGATTCATGAGAGCAGCCCTTACCTGCTGCAACATGCCCACAACCCAGTAAACTGGTATCCCTGGGGAGAAGCGGCATTAGCTGAAGCCCGAAGGCTCGATAAACCGATCCTTGTGAGTATTGGTTATGCTGCCTGTCATTGGTGCCACGTTATGGAGAAAGAAAGTTTTGAAGATGAGGAAACGGCTGCACTGATGAATGAAAAATTCATCAACATAAAGATCGATCGTGAGGAGCGCCCTGACCTGGATCATATATACATGGATGCAGTACAGGCCATGGCCGGAAATGGCGGATGGCCGCTGAATGTTTTTCTGACCTGTGATGCAAAACCCTTTTATGGCGGAACTTATTTTCCTCCCAAACCTGCGTACAACAGGCCTTCCTGGAAGGATGTACTGGCAGCTATCATCGATGCCTGGCAAAAAAGAAGAGACGAATTGGAAGGACAGGCAGATAACCTGGTGAATCATATCAGTTCATCGGCAAAAATCATGGGCAAAGCCGGGGCGGGGCCGGTGTTGTTTTCCTGGGAAGTATGCGATTCGATGACATCAGCCATTCTGAAAACAGCGGATACCCGGTATGGAGGTTTTGGCGGAGCCCCAAAATTTCCGCAGACTTTTACATTGCAATACTTATTGGCTTATTCTTATTTCCGCGATGATAAAAAGGCACTTGACCAGGCTGTTCTTTCCTTAAACAATATGCTGGATGGGGGCATTTATGATCAGTTGGCAGGAGGATTGGCCCGATACAGTACAGATAGCTACTGGCTTGTTCCCCATTTTGAAAAAATGCTTTATGATAATGCCTTGCTGGTAAACCTTTTGGCAGATGCTTTCCGGCTTACCGGAAATAAAAAATACGAAGACGCAATTCACCAAACGCTTTCATTCTGCATCCGTGAAATGAAGCATCCTGCAGGTGGGTTTTATGCAGCGCTTGATGCCGACAGCGAAGGGGAGGAGGGGAAATATTATGCTTGGGAAAAATCAGAAATTGAACTGATTCTTGGCAAAGAAGCAGACTTATATTGTAATTGGTATGGCATTACCAGTGAGGGAAACTGGGAAGGAAAAAATATACTTCATAAACCAGTCGGTGAAGAGGAGTTTGCAGGCAAGTATAACATATCCATAGAAAATTTCAGAATCAGGATTGCCCAATGCAACGCAAAACTCCTGGAAGCGAGAAATAAAAGAGTAAGGCCACTAACTGATGATAAAATACTGCTTGGATGGAATGCGATGTTACTGACTGCATTTTGTAAAGCATCAGCTGCATTGGGGAACAATCAGTATAAAAAAGAGGCTGAAGATCTCTACAGATTTATAATGGATGAATTCAGCAATAACGGGCAAATCAGCTTTCATACGTATAAAAACGGGGAGGCAAAATTTCCTGCTTTCCTGGATGATTATGCCTGTTTTATCCAGGCTTGTATTCATTTGCAGGAAATTACGGCTAAACCAGTTTATTTTGAAGAGGCAAGGAAATTAACGGCGCACGTAATAGAACATTTTTATGATACGGACGCAGGTTTATTTTATTACACAAGTCATCAGCAAAGAGATATTATAGCCCGTAAAGTGGAAATTTATGATGGGGCAGTTCCATCCGGCAACAGTATCATGATGGAGAACCTGTTCTATTTATCTGTAATTTTTGGCGAAAACAACTGGCATGAAATGGCAATGAAAATGCTTTCAGGGATGGAGAAGGTTCTAACTAAATACCCGACTTCTTTTGCAGTATGGGCATCGGGATATATGAAACAGACGGCAGGGATAAATGAGGTAATTGTTACGGGGTTTAATTCAGAACCGGTAATAAAAGATCTGCTGGCATTGTATCTTCCCAACAGAATATTTCAGGCAGGGGTCGCCGAAACGCCCGGTTTTCCTTTATTTCAGGGGAAAATGTTTAAAGAGAATAGCAGCATTTATCTATGTTTCAACCAGGTTTGCTATGAGCCGGTAAATAGTGTGGATAAGTTTCAATTGTTATTGAAAAAACATGTTTGTTAACATTCTGGTTCACAATATTTGAATAATTTAGCCGTTATTCAATGGCAAGTTGCGGTTTGTGAAAAAAATAATCGCAATCAACAACGGGTGGATGATAATAATTCAAAATAATCGTTACATTTGCCCATTACCCTCAAAGTTTAAAAACAATGACTAATCGGTTATTCAGTCTGATAGCCTTGGTAGCTATCGTTTCTACTACAAGCAGTTGTAGGAAAAACAAGTCCGGCTCTTCTCTGCCGAACGACGGTCAGCTGCACGGTGTTGCTCCCGGCGCACGCTGGAGCCTGCCAAAACCTCCGGGTATGGTTTATGTTCCACCAGGCACATTCCACATGGGGCCAAGTGATGAGGACATCAACTATGCTTACACAGCCCGTAACAAACAGGTATCAATTAGTGGTTTCTGGATGGATGCCACTGAGGTTACCAACAATGAATACCGCCAGTTTACCAACTGGGTGAGGGATTCTATTGCAGCCAAGTTAATGGGATATGTGAAACAAGGTAGCGATGGTAATGAGTATATTGATTGGAAAAAAGCCAGCACCATCAAATGGGGTGATAAGGCTACCATTGAAAAAATCGATGCAATCATCGTAACTCCGGATAACCGTATTTTCGGAAAGAAAGAACTGGATGCAAAGAAGATTGTTTACCAGTCTGAAACTTTCGACTACAAAGCCGCTGCTCAGAATCGCGACGCTTCAGTTCCTCGTTCAGCATTTATCGTGAAAACGCAGATTCCTGTTTACCCGGATTCTCTTTGCTGGGTTAGAGATTTTGCTTATTCATACAATGAGCCAATGGCTAAAAAATATTTCAATCACCCGGCATTTGGTAACTACCCTGTAGTAGGTGTTTCCTGGAAACAGGCTACCGCTTTCTGCGAATGGCGTACACATTACCTGAATTCATTCCTGATGTCTAAGAAAAGGGCTCCTGAGTCTGATTTTAGGCTGCCAACAGAAGCTCAGTGGGAATATGCTGCCAGAGGCGGACGTTCGCAGGCTCCATATCCTTGGGGCGGACCATACCTCAGGAATAAAAAAGGCTGCCTCCTGGCTAACTTCAAGCCTGGCCGCGGTAATTATCCTGAAGATGGTGGATTCTACACAGTAAGGGCTGATGCTTACTGGCCAAACGATTTCGGGCTGTATAATATGGCCGGTAATGTTGCCGAATGGACATCTTCCCTGTATTATGAAGGTGGTTATAACTTCCAGCATGATATGAACCCCGATATCCGTTGGAACGCAAAAGATTCAGATCCTCCACGTATGAAACGTAAAGTACTTCGTGGCGGTAGCTGGAAAGATGTTGGTTATTTCCTTCAAACAAGTACACGTAGCTACGAATACCAGGACACAGCCAAATCTTATATCGGTTTCAGGTGTGTGATCGACTTGCCACCTAGCCCGAAGCGTGGAAAATAATAACAAAATTTTTGCGATAATTCATTAAAATAACCCGTTTTTTAAGCCATTAAAGAACGGGTTATTTTTCCAAAGATTTTCAATAAAACAAATTCTAACAATCCCCACTTAAAACTTTAAAACTAAAAAACACATGTCAGTTAAAATTCCTTCAAACGTAAGTAAATGGATGGACGTAGGCGTTTCAATCGGTGCAGCAGCAGTTATCTTCGGAGCTTTGCAGAAGATCCTTCATACCCCTATCGCTGATACCTGGTTGAAAATTGGTCTATATACTGAGGCTGTTATCTTCCTTATCTATGGTATTATGTACCTGATTTACCCACCGGTAAAAGAAGAATATGAGGGCAAACCAAAGCTGGCTACAGCTGGTAATCCTGCCCTGAACAATATGGATAAAATGCTGCAGGATGCAGATATCACTCCTGCAAACCTCAAGAAACTGGGCGAAGGTTTCCAGAAACTGGGAACAACTGTAGCTGGTATCTCTGACGTTAGTGATGTTGTTAAGTCTACAGGCGATTTCAGCGCCAAAACAAAAGAAGCTACCAGTGCAATCGGTACCATGGCTACTGCTTTCTCAAGCAGTGCTGCTACTATGGCATCATTTAATACAGCTTCTGAAAGTGCAAAAGGATTCCACGAGCAGGTTCAGGTTCTTACCAAAAACCTGGGATCACTCAATACCATTTACGAACTGGAATTGAAGGAAAGTAATAACCACCTGAAAGCATTGAACAGCTTCTATGGTAAAATGGCAGAAGCCAGCCAGGCAATGATGAATAGTGTTGATGATGCTAATAAGGCTAAAGAAGAAATCGGTAAACTGGCAGGTAACCTTGGTAAGCTGAATTCTATCTATGGTAATATGTTGAGCGCAATGCAAGGCAGATAATTGGTAGTGGGGATATTACCATTACTGATTATTCAATGAGAATCCAAACAACATTAAGTAAAAACATTAAATACTAAAACGACATGGCTTTACCTAAAGAGCCCCGGCAGAAGATGATCAACATCATGTATCTGGTGCTTACTGCACTACTTGCATTGAACGTGTCATCTGAGATATTGAATGCGTTTAAGGTGGTTGACAAGAGTTTGATGACGTCTAACACAAACCTCAATTCAGCAAACGGAACGCTTTATAAATCACTTGAAGGAAAATTAAATGATGCCCAAACGGCAGAAAGAGCAAAACCCTGGTATGAGAGAGCTCAGCAGGCGAAGAAACTTTCTGAAGATATGGACAACTATATCAACCAGTTGAAAACAGACCTCAAAAAAGAGGCAGGTGCTAAAATGGTTGAAAAAGATGGCAAGCAGGTTGAACAATTTAAAGAAGATGACCTGGAAGCTGCAACCCGTTTATTCGGAAACGGAGAAGGCGGAAAAAAACAAGGACCGATTTTCGAAGAAAAATTGAAAGCTTACAAAGAAGCAATGTTGAATATCGATCCATCAATCAGGAAAGAATTTGAACAAAACTTCCCGGTTGATGTAGCTCCCCAAATTGGACAGGATGGAAAGACAAAAGAATTCACTGAGGCTTTCTTCCACATGACTCCAACTGTAGCCGCTTTAACATTGTTGAGCAAATTTC